>ERZ779622.733-NODE-733-length-16842-cov-4.836719_pt1 | contig 16842 bp, 13 predicted proteins | sample MGYA00514188_ERZ779622 | MGnify/ENA primary metagenome ERZ779622 (study PRJEB29562, sample SAMEA4376702) | mouse gut metagenome | isolation source: Cecum | study: EMG produced TPA metagenomics assembly of the A DSS colitis mouse model was used to assess the...
GCGGACCATCTCGCCGCGGGCCATTTTTGCCTGCGTGCCCTTCTGAACAATTTTCCCGTCTTTCTTTTCGCCAAACACACAAGTAATAAAAATGTCATCCGGACGAGCAAAGGCTTTGATGCATTTTGCGTATTCCCCGGAAGCCAGATTAAGAATCACCGGATCCCCGTCTGTGACACACCGGTAAAGAGAATCTCCCCAGAACGCATATAAGTCTTTTGTTCCTTTCACCCGTGCTTTCGCCTGCATCTCAAGGCGGTACGGCGTCACGCCGTCAAAGGGGCGCAGAACCCCGTAAAAACCGGATAAAATAAACAAATGAGAATCAATGTAGCGCAGGGCCTTTTCCGTAAACACAACAGGAGCCATATATTGATACTGAATTCCTTCATAAGCTATAACCGCCGGCGTCAGATTACGCCGCAGATCCATATTCTGATGTCTCTCATAATTAAGCCTGGCAAGATTATCGTTGCAGTTCCACAGTTTCCTGGCCTGGATGTAGGAAAGAGTACGGATATAGCTTTGAATCTCCATGGTCTTGTCCAATAGCATCGGCAGACTCTTTACAGGAAACGTATCCGTGTCCGTATTCATTTTTTTGGCAGGCGATATAATGATCTTCATGTAAGTTTTATAGAGCCTGCAGCATCTGGGCGGGGTTGTCCGCCGCTTTTACTTTGCCGAAGGCTTTTATAATAATTCCGTCTTCATCGATCAGGTAAGTAGTGCGCACAACGCCCATGGTCTTCTTACCGTACATATTTTTTTCGTGCCACACATCGTAGGCTTTGATTGCAGACAATTCCGAATCAGACAACAGAAGAAAGGGCAGATTATACTTTTCCTCAAATTTTTTGTGGGATGCAACGCTGTCTTTGCTGATTCCGATCACTACCGCTCCCTTTTCCGTAAACTGCGGATACAACTCGCCAAAGCCGCAAGCCTGACTGGTACAGCCGGGCGTATTGTCTTTGGGGTAGAAGTAAAGAACGATTTTCTTACCCTGAAAATCTTTCAGGCTGTGTTCTGTTCCGTTTTGATCCGATAAAGTAAAATCAGGCGCTTTTGTTCCAATTTCTAACATAATGATCCTCCGTTTCCGATTAAATTGTTTAATAAGGCGCAGACATTATAACGGAAAGCGCCTTTTCAAAAAATACTTTAAAACCCTGTTCCATATCCGTTTCTACCGTTTCATCTTCAAGACCATGATAGTATCTGCCGGAATGTATGTCAACCGATAAGGAATCTAAGGGGAAAACCGTTGGTTCAGCCACTTTCCATTTACCCTCCGGATATGGGTTCCGGGCTGCAGTTTTGCCGGATTGGTAGTTCCATACAGGATCTCTTTTAAATTTTCTATCTTCATATCTTTTCTTTTTTTATATTGCCTTTTACTGACTTTACGAATCCTAATGTCCGGATTATTCCGTTAAATTATACTCCTGATATAATTTTTTCCTTGCATCCTCGTCTGAAAGAAGTTCTAAATCCCGCAGGCGTCCGTCCTTTTGCAAGTATTGTACCAGTTGAATCATCAGCTCCCTGCCTTTTATAATTCCCTCTTCTCTGGCGATTTTCTTTTCATTCTCAATGTGGGCCTGCTCATCATATTCTGACAGTAACATGGAACATACCTCCTCGCGATTTTCTCTTAAGATTTTCTCCAGTATTCCTTCATTGATACATTCTTCCACAGCACGGTCAATGGCTTCCCGGATCGAAACTTTACGTTTTTTATTCTCTCTTACTTTTTCAATAAATAAAGAATATTCCTCCAGCTTGCGGCACTTCCTCATGATCTCCCGGTTCTGTCCGTAATTAATATTCAGCATGACTGCATGGCAGTCGATCGCTGCGTTCCCCCTGTTCATCCCTTCCGGAAAGGCGCTGTGTAAATGGAATACCTGACGCTCCGGCTGCATCCTGGTTCCGTTATAAAAAACCACAAACTGCGGAAAGGGTAACTGAATCTGTTTGCTGCCGTAAATATCCCTATCGTCCCCTGTCATTATTTTCCGGTATAAATCCGCAAAATAGAACAACCCCCTCAGCGGAAGATTAGGACTATAAGTACTTTGATGCTCATAAAGATTCAGAATATCCTTAACCAGAAAGGATACATCATTTTTCATACCCATATATACAGCATCTTCCAGTGTATTGATCTCCATATCCTCCGGATTACCATAGTCCGTACCGTTAATGGCATTATAAAGCTGTAACAAATCCTCCTTCTCCCGAAAAATCAGTTTGAACAGTCTGTCCTTATACTCCCTGTTCACACAATTTCGTTCATTTCCCATAGACTACCTCCATTATAAGTTTTTTTAATAAATCCTGCAAGACTGAAATATGGCTGATAAAGCCGGAATTTGTAGAATCTGTAAGACTCTGTTTTAGAAAATATAAGAAATTCATGGATAATTAACAGTTTTACTTTATCGTAATATCATTTACCTGTCAAGTAAATATCCATAACTTAACCTCCGGTTACAAAAAATGCCCGTTTCTTAATTATGGCTCCATTGAAAGTAAACACTTCTCCGGTTATACTGTTTTTAAACAGACACATGACGGGAAATAATGTTTTAGAAATCAGAAAGGACCGGGATTATAATGGAAATGAAAATAGGAGCCAGACTGGCAGAACTTCGCAGAAAAAAAGGACTGACGCAGGAACAGCTTGCGGAAAAGCTTGGAATCTCAGCGCCAGCCGTCAGCAAATGGGAAACGAATAATTCCTATCCTGACATTACCCTGCTGTGTCCCCTTGCAAGGGCTTTGGATACAAATGTGAATACCCTGCTGCAGTTTGACGAGGGCCTTACGGAATCGGATATTATTGAAAAGACGAATACCATTATCAAAACAGCCAGGGATAAGGGAGCCGAGGCAGTTGAAAAAGAAATTCTTGACCTGCTGCACAAGTATCCCGACTCTGTTCCCCTGAAATTTTATAGCGCCATAGCATGGGACACTTTTTTTCTGGTCTTTCCCACAATCGAAGAAGAAACAAAAAAACGCTGGAGGGAATTAAAAAAAGAACTGCTTACCGAAGTCCGCCTGTCGGGAACCGGCGCCTACTGGCAGACTGCTACCCTGCAGCTTGCTACGGCCTCGATACAGGAAAACGATCTTGAAAAAGCCGAACAGCTTTTAAAAGAATTGCCGGAGCATGCCGTAGACCCTACGGTTACATGGTCGCTTTTTTATCTGAAAAAGGAACAGCCCGAAGAAGCCCTGAAAACAACCCAGAAACGTTTATATTCTCTGGTACGCCATGTACTCGAGTGTCTTAGTATTATGCTTAATCCCCAAATCGTTCCGGATATGGAGCAGGAGCTTAAAATCTGCCGGGTATATAAAACCGTCGATACGCTTTTTGGCTGCAGCGGTATGTATGACGGTTTGTTTTTGATGATTTATCTTCAGATGAACCGTCCGGAGGACGCCGAAGCCTGTCTGGAACGTTACATCGATGCGCTTACAGGACCGGCCCTTCTGCCAAAACCGTTTCTTTTCTCGCCGGGCCTTCCCATAAAGGAAGAAGCCCGGCCGGCGTCTTCGGCCGAGCTCCGCAAAATGCTTTTAAAAGGACTGGAAGACGAACAGTACCGCGAATTCCTGCAGCGGCCCCGATGTCAAAAAGCGCTGGAAAGGCTAAAAGCAAGTCTGTAATCCACAGTGTGCCCGGCGCCCTTTAAGCCGACGTCTGTTCAAATTGTGAATTATACAGTTCCGCATAGAATCCGCCCATGGCAAGAAGCTCTTCATGACTTCCCTGCTCCACAATATCTCCATCCTTCATAACCAGAATTACATCCGCGTCCTTAATCGTGGAAAGCCTGTGGGCAATCACAAAGCTGGTCCGGCCCTTCATCAGGTTATTCATGGCTTTCTGAATACGCGCCTCCGTGCGGGTATCCACAGAGCTGGTCGCCTCGTCCAGAATCAGAATCGGATTGTCCGCCAGAATGGCTCTGGCAATCGTCAGAAGCTGCTTTTGCCCTTGGGAAACATTGCTGGCGTCTTCATTCAGTTCCATATTGTAACCGCCGGGAAGGGTTGAGATGAAATGATGGGCGTGGGCCGCTTTTGCGGCGGCAATTACTTCCTCGTCCGATGCCTCCAGCCGTCCGTAACGGATATTTTCCATAATGGTTCCTTTAAACAGCCAGGTATCCTGAAGAACCATCCCAAAATTCTCACGCAGTATACTGCGGTCAAAATCCTTTACATTATTTCCATCCACCAGAATAGCGCCGCCGTTCACATCATAGAAACGCATCAGCAGTTTTACCATAGTGGTCTTGCCTGCCCCGGTAGGCCCTACAATCGCCGCCGTCTGCCCCGGCTTTATTTCACAGCTGAAATCATGTACGATGGTTTTCTCCGGAACATAGCCGAAGCTTACGTGTTCAAAAGTAACCCGTCCCTCCATGCCCGCCGGTTCCACGGGATGACCGGAAGCCTGTTCTTCCTCTTCCTCATTTAAAAATTCAAATACACGCTCTGCCGCGGCCGCCGTTGACTGGAACATATTAGATACCTGCGCCAGCTGTATGATAGGCTGCGTAAAGCTTTTTACATACTGGATAAACGCCTGGATCTCTCCCACTTCAATGACGCCCCGTATCGCCAGTATACTTCCCGAAACCGCTACGGCCACATATCCCAGGTTTCCGACAAACATCATAACGGGCTGCATCAGTCCGGAGAGAAACTGGGATTTCCATGCCGATCTGTAAAGTTCCCGGTTCGTGGCTTCAAAAGTTTCCAGCGTTTTTTCTTCCCGGTTAAAAGCTTTAATAATATTCTGACCGCCGTAGGTTTCCTCAATCTGGCCGTTGATCTCACCCAGTGTACGCTGCTGCGCCACAAAATACTTTTGTGAATGTTTCATTACAAATCCGATAAGGATACCGGAAACCGGCAGGATCACCAGCGCAATCAGGGTCATCAGGGGGCTGATGCCAAGCATCATGACAAGTGTTCCCACCAGCATGGTTACGGAAGTAATCAGGGTTGTAATACTCTGGCTCAGACTCTGCCCCAGGGTATCCACATCGTTGGTTATACGGGAAAGCACTTCGCCTACCGTTCTGCTTTCAAAGTACTTCATGGGCATCCGGTTGATTTTCTCGGATATCTCCCGGCGGAACCGGTAGCAGAGTTTTTGCGACACTCCTGTCATTATCCATCCCTGAATAAATGAAAAGACGGCGCTGATTACGTAGAGGGCCGCTAAAAAAAGCAAAATCTGCGCAATTTTCGTAAAATTGATTCCTCCCGTTCCCGTAAGCTTCGCCATCAGACCGGTAAAAAGCTCCGTAGTGGCCTTACTTAAAACCTTCGGCCCCACAACGTTAAAAACGGTGCTTCCCACGGCAAAAACCATCACCGCAAGAATGGCGTACTTAAAATTCCCCATATAGCGGATCAGCTTTCCGATGGTCCCTTTAAAGTCTTTCGCTTTTTCACCGGGCATCATTCCGCCGCCGGGCCCGTGTCCCATTCCCCTGGGACGCCCTGACTGTCTTGTATGCTCGCTCATTATGCCGTTCCTCCTTTCAGTTCCGCTTCGGAAAGCTGCGATCTTGCAATTTCCTGATACGTTTCACAGCTTTTAAGCAGTTCTTCATGGGTTCCTCTCCCCACAATTTTCCCTTCATCCAGAACAAGAATCTGGTCCGCGTGTAAAATTGTGCTGATGCGCTGCGCCACTATGATTACGGCGGCATCCCGCATCTTTTCCGTCAGCGCACGGCGAAGCGCCACATCGGTCTTGTAATCCAGCGCTGAAAAGCTGTCGTCAAAAAGAAAGATTTTTGAATCCTTGGCGATTGCCCTGGCAATCGAGAGACGCTGCTTCTGCCCCCCCGATACATTGGTTCCGCCCTGCGCAATCTCACTGTGATAGCCCTCCGGCTTCTCCGTAATAAACTCCTCCGCCTGCGCAATGCGGGCCGCTTCCGCCATAGCTTCATCCGTGATGTGGCTGCCTCCGAATTTAATGTTGGATGCGATGTCCCCGGAAAACAAAACGCCTTTCTGCGGGACAAATCCTAAAAGGGAACGGAGCTTATGCTGGCTGATATCCCGGATATCCACGCCATCTATTGTAATTTTGCCGCCGGTCACATCATAAAACCGGGGAATTAAATGCAGCAGCGTGGATTTTCCGCATCCGGTGCTTCCGATAATAGCTGTAGTCATACCGGGAAGCGCCGTAAAATCTATATCCTTTAAAGCGTCTTCGTCGGCGTCAGGATAACGGAACGATACATGCTCAAACCGTACCTCGCCTTTTACCTGCTCCAGCTGTCCGTCTTTCACAGATTCCTTATCCGTAATGCCCGGCTCCGTATTCAATACTTCGTCGATACGCTCCGCCGCCACGCCGGCACGGGGCAGCATGATGGAAATCATAGTGATCATCAAAAACGCCGAAACGATCTGCATGGTATACGTAATAAATGCAAGCATATCGCCGACCTGAAGATTGCCCAGATCAATACCTTTCGCTCCGAACCATACGATCAGAAGCGTAATACCGTTCATAATCAGCATCATAAGAGGCATCATAAAGTTCATCACCCGGGATGTAAAGAGCTGCGTTCCCATCAGGTCGCGATTCGCCTTATCAAAGCGTTTTTCTTCAAAGCGTTCACGACTGAAAGCGCGGATTACCGGCACTCCTGTCAGAATTTCTCTGGATACCAGATTCAGCCGATCCACTAAAGTCTGCATCTTTTTGAACCGGGGCATGGCGATCTGCATCAACACTAAAACCACTAAAATAATCACGGCCACCGCCACGCCGATTATCCACCCCATTCCGGTTCTGGTTCCCATTACCTTCACAACGCCTCCGATACCGATAATCGGCGCATAGAGAACAATCCTGAGAAGCATTACGCATACCATCTGTACCTGCTGGATGTCGTTGGTGCTTCTGGTAATCAGGGAAGCCGTAGAAAACCGGTCCATTTCCGCATGGGAAAAAGATACCACTTTCCGAAATACTTTTTCACGCAGATCCCTGCCTATTTTTGCCGCTACGCGGGAAGCAAGCAGACCCGTAAGAATGGCCGCCGCCATCATGATCACGGAGAGCAGAAGCATTTTGCCTCCGGTAAGCCACAGGTAATCGGTCTGAATCCGGCCAAGGTCCATGCCTGACGCCCGGTACTCTTCCTGCACGGAAAGAATGGCGCTCTGAGTAATCAGGGAATCGCTCATACCGGCAATGTCTTCCGCAGATAAAAGAGCCATGGGCGCCGCAAGAATTTCTTCTAATTCCTTAATTGTCTCCGCTTCATCCGTATTGAGGATGTAGATGCCGTCTTCATCAAGAGTATACGCCGCCTCCACCGCAGCCGCCTCCTCTTTTTGCAACAACAGGCTTAACTTATCCAAAGTTTCCGCCCGCATTTTTTGCGGCGCCACACTGTCAATTCCCTGCTGGCCGATACCGATATCCACAATATCCGCCGTATATTGGGGCAAAGCCAGATCGCAGAGAGCCTGCACCACTAAAAGAGCTAAAATTGCCAGCGCTGAAAGCCTGGAATCCTTTAAATATTTCAGAATCTTCGTCATTTCACGACCCCTTTCCGAACACCGTTTTCCGGTAAATTTTTACAAGGCGTTATGTATTCATAGTATCTGATTATAAAAAATCGGAAGAGTGAAGTCAATTAACGATTCATAAACTTTAAATAAAAAAAGAAGTATTGCAACGGCATATATCCTCTCTCCGGATCAGGGAATATATGCCGTTGCAATGCTTTCCTTTTATAAGGTTACCCTTTGTTTTTTTAATATAAGCAGCGCTATTAAGATTCCGGCCCCGGTTCCGCACAGCAGCGCCGCCATCAGTCCGGCTCCTGTGACGCCTCCGGCCAGATCCATAAGCAAATTTCCCGCTTTGCCCGCCAGGGAATCCGGATGCTTTTTTCCCGCTGAAAGAAGCCTTGGAATACCCATAAAACCCAGCATCCAAAAGGCCCATATGCCCCAGTAAAATTTCGTGCTGAATTTCATGATTAACGCGCCCAGAAGAATAATTAATGACGGCAGCCCCAGCACAAAGCCAATAAAAACAGCAGGTCTTCCAAGTATCCAGTCTATATCCATTCCGCATACAGCGCCAGGATACAGCACCGGGTAAAGCGCTCTTTCCAGAAAATTGACAAGCTTAACTATCCCCAGAATTATAAGACCATTCAGCACCATACACAAATACCTTGCCGGTACAAAGTATCTTCTGGCTTTTCCCATGGAAACGGCCAGGTTAAAGTCGTATTGTACGGAAAAAATGCCTCCGAACAAAAACATGGCCTCTCCGAACATAAGCGAAAGAATCGCCCCTACATTAGCATAGCTTCCTTCCGATTTACCCACTGTTACCATGCCAATCAGGATAAACACCATTCCCAGCAGGGCTCCTGCCGCCGAAATACCGGCATAAGAAAAGATTTCTTTATAATTAATCCGAAACGTCTGTCTTAAAGTGTTACCAAACTCTTTCATCACTACCTCCTTGCTGCCAACAGCCCGCGAATTTGGACGTCGGCTGCCAGTTACATAAACTGCAGATTCTTTTTTCTGACAATTGTATAAAACACCGTAATAATGCTCAAATCCAGAACCGCTCCGACCAGTAAGATCCAGGGAGCCTTAAGAATTTTTAAATCGGCGCCGGATAGGTCTATCAAATCCATGCTTCCCCCGACGGATACCATGCCAATGATTACGCTACCGATAACGGCCATTAATACGGCTATATAGACAATCATTCCTATTGACTTTCCAAAGCGCATGGTGGCCGCGGCAATCAGATTCGCCATTGCAAGCCAAATAAAATATAGGCCCGCCACGCCCATAAGGTATCCTGTAAGAAGATTCCAGATCCGTGCGTCGAAAAAGTAAAAAAATATATAGAACGCCGCCACATACTCGGCAATCACCAGATGCTGCATGACCTGCATGGCAATAAAGCTCATCTTTCTGCCGCTGCCCAAAGACACGGTTAGGGGAAAATAAATCTGCTGATTATTAAACGCATTTACAAAGGCAAGTATTATCGACACCATGATCAGGTAGGAAGGAAGCTGCTTTCCCATTTCTTCCATGAAATTCTCGCCGCTCATAAACGTTATAAATGCAACAATTCCAATCACCCATACTCCCATCATAAGCGCTGTTTTTTCTAATATTGCCCCCCAGTAAAGCAGATTTCGTCCGATTCCTTTCATTTGCTTTCCGCCTCCTTGCCGCACATTGCTACAAACACTTGCTGAAGGTTCATTGGCTGTATGGATAATTCCGCATTTTCAGGTATTGTCTCGCCGGGTTTTAAAAGAACCGTTACGCCTTTGCTGCGTCCCAATTTTTCGGGATGATAAACCTTCCGCCCTTCCACGGCGCGGTCCACTTCTTCTTCTTTACCGCTGATATGACGGCTCCTTTCCAACAGCTCCTGGGTATTTTCTTTTAGCAGGATACGCCCTTTATCAAGGATAATCACTTCCTCGAAAACGTCCGCCGCTTCCTCAATAATGTGCGTGGATATAACAAAGGTACGTCCGCTTTCCGAAAATTCCTCCAGCAGAATTCTGTAAAAAGCTTCTCTTGTCACCACATCCAATCCCGCAACCGGTTCATCCAGTAAGGTAAAATCGGCCTTGCTGGCCAAAGCCACAATAATGGTGACCATGGACATCATGCCTTTGGAAAGCCTGTTGATCCGTTTATTGACATCCAGTTCAAACTCCCGTATCAGCTTCTTAGCCATCTGCTTATCCCACGCCGGCATATAAATAGAAGCCGCCCGCAGGTATTCCTTAACCTTCATGGTATTGGCGCCGTTGCCGTTCATGGGATTGAGCTCTCTGGAAAAACAAATGTGGTTCAGCGCCTCCTGCTTCTCCCAGACAGGCCCCCCATTATAGGATATCTCTCCTTTTGTCGCCGGGTTCTGTCCCGACAGAATAGATAAAAGGGTGGTCTTCCCGGCTCCGTTTCTTCCGATCAGTCCGTAAATTTTGCCTCTTTCAAGCTCCAGCGTCACATCCTGAAGCACATCTTTTTTTCCGTAGGTTTTAATTAAATTATTGCAGATCAGTTTATCGTTCATGATCAATTCCTCCCTTTGCTTCACAGATCATGGCAATCAGTTCTTCCTTTGAGATTCCAAGGCTTTCGGCCTCCGTCAATAATGTTTTGATATAGTTGTCGTAAAACTCTTCCTTTCTTTTCATTCTGATTTTCTCCTTCGCTCCGGCGGATACGAACATTCCAATCCCCCGCTTTTTGTACAATATGCCGGATTCCACTAAAATATTGACTCCTTTTGCAGCCGTTGCGGGATTGATCGTGTAAAGCCTCGCCAGCTCATTGGTGCTGGGAACTCTTTCCTCTTCCTGAATAATATCTCTCAAAATATCATTCTCAATCATCTCGCTGATTTGTAAGTAGATTGATTTCTCCTGTGTCAGGATTTCATTCATTCGAGGGGCTCCTTTCTTTAAGTTTCTTGACAGGTACAACCGCTGATTTTATGCGCCAAGCCAATCAGTTCATTACTTATGCAATTAACCATATCACCAATACATTTATATGTCAACCCGTAATCTTAAAAAAATCTTCACTTATATTCAGAAAAAGATAATAAAACCGTAAAGAAAACAGCAAACAATCATCTTACTATTTTGGTAGGCTATTATAGACATGCAGATAAGGGAGGAAGAAATTATGATGAAAAAATTATCCATTGCGGTCTTTTTTGGAGGGCGTTCTTCGGAATATAAGGTGTCGCTGGAATCGGCGTATTCCGTTATCAGGAATCTTGATTCCGAAAAATACCGGGCGGTTCCGATCGGCATTTCTCCGGACGGCAGGTGGTACTACTATACAGGCAATATAGAAAAAATTTACAAGGATCAGTGGCTTAACGGTGAGGATTGTATCCCTGCTGCGCTTTCACCGGATTTTGGCGCGCGGACACTCCTTATTTTCAGAGGGGAGCGTATGGAGAAATTGTTCCTTGACGCCGCGCTTCCGGTTATGCACGGAAAATACGGAGAAGACGGCTGTATACAGGGGCTCCTTGAACTGACGGGAATTCCTTTAATCGGATGTTCGGTTTTGGCTTCCGCATTGTGTATGGATAAGGACCGGGCGCATAAGCTGGCATACCTTGCCGGAATTGACGTTCCCAAGGCTTTTACCGTTTGTTCTTCTTATGACAAAGAAGTCCTTTTGGAAGAGGCAAAAAGAATCGGATATCCTCTTTTTGTTAAACCGGTCAAAGCCGGCTCTTCCTTTGGCATCACAAAAGTACTCCGGGAATCGGATCTGGCGGCGGCAGCGGCCTGCGCCTTTGCGTATGACGGCGAAGTAATTATTGAGGAAAATATTCCCGGGTTTGAGGTTGGCTGCGCAATTATGGGAACAGACCGGCTGACGGTGGGAGAAGTGGACGAAATCGAGCTTTCGGGAGGTTTCTTTGATTATACGGAAAAATATACCCTGAAAACTTCCGCAATTCATGTTCCGGCACGGATTGATAAAGCCACAGCCGGACGGATTAAGGAAACGGCGGTAACTTTGTACCGGGCTTTGGGGTGTTCCGGTTTTGCCAGAGTGGATATGTTTCTGACGCCGGAAGGCCGGATTGTTTTTAATGAAATCAATACGATACCCGGTTTTACGGAACACAGCCGTTTTCCGGGCATGATGAAAGCGGCGGGAATCTTATTTCCGCAAATTCTTGATACGATAATCGGACAGGCGGTGATGAGTAAATGAAACCAATAACCACAAAGCAAACGAAATATGCGCAGTACGGCGGACTTGATCTGTTCCGTCTGGCGGCCGCTTATCTTGTAATCGCTATCCATACATCGCCGCTGGCCTCCTACAGCCTGCAGGGAGATTTCTTTTTTACAAGAATTCTGGCGCGCACGGCCGTTCCGTTTTTCTTTATGGTCACAGGACAGTTTATACTGTCGGATTATTTAAACGGGAAAACCGGGGATTGCTCCGCCATTTTCCGTTATCTGAAAAAAGTTTTGCTGCTTTACGCAGTCTCCATAATTTTGTATCTTCCGATCGGTATTTATGCGGGGCATTATAAGGAGCTTACGGCGCCCTCCCTTTTAAAGATGCTTCTTTTTGACGGCGCCTTTTATCACCTTTGGTATTTTCCGGCTCTGCTCCTCGGCGTTTTAATTCTTTGTCTTCTGCGCCGTTTCTGCTCTGTGGGCGTTTGTGCCGCCGTATCTCTGGTTCTTTACGTTTTGGGACTCCTTGGAGACAGTTATTGGGGAATTACTTCCCATATTCCAGGGTTGTCTTCCGTTTATGAGGCCGGCTTCGGAATCTTTTCCCATACCAGAAACGGTTTGTTTTTCGCGCCTTTGTTCCTGCTGATGGGAGCGGTAATTTTAAACGAGAAAAAAGGCGGAAGCATAAAAACCAACGGGGCGGGACTTGCTTTGGCGTTTCTACTTATGACGGGAGAAGGATTTCTTTTGCATTTCCTGGATTGGCAGAGGCATGACAGCATGTATCTGACATTGCCGGTCTGTATGTTCTTTTTATATCGGCTGCTGCTTTGCCTTAACCGGAAACCGGTACGCTTTTTGAGAACGGTTTCGGCCTGGATCTATATTCTGCATCCGGCCATGATTGTGGCGGTAAGGACTTTGGCGCGGATTCTGCACCAGACCGGTCTGCTTGTGGATAACAGCCTGATGCATTTTCTGGCGGTGTGTATTGTGACAACATTGGTTTCTTATGTCTTTGTAGTTTTGTCCGCACGTAAAAAAAAAACGTTTAAGCAGGACCGGGCGTGGGTAGAACTGGATATGGATGCGCTTTGCCGCAATGTTTTGGCTTTGCGTTCTCTTCTGCCGAAGGACTGTAAGCTGATGCCCGCACTAAAGGCAAACGCTTATGGGCACGGAGCCTTGCCTGTGGCAAAAGCCCTGCAGCAAATGGGAATCGATTCGTTTTGCGTGGCCTGTATTTCGGAGGCCGCCGCACTGCGTAAAAACGGAATAAAGGGGGAAATTCTGATCCTGGGTTATACGCACCCGAAGCAGTTTCCCCTGCTGCGCCTCTACCGCCTTACCCAGACGGTTGTAGACTACGCTTATGCGGAAACGTTAAATCAGTATGGCAAAAAGCTGCATGTGCACATCGGAATCGACACAGGGATGCACCGACTGGGGGAACGGCATGAGAACCTGGAGCAAATCCGTAAAATCTTTAACATGAAGTACTTGAAAATAGACGGCGCTTTTACGCACTTATGCGCCGATGACACGGAAAATCCAAAGGACAGAGACTTTACCTTAAAACAGGCGGAAGCTTTTTATGATGTGATGGAAAAATTAAAACGGGAGGGATATGTCTGTCCGAAGATTCATTTGCAGGCTACCTACGGAATTCTCAATTATCCCGAGCTTGCCGGTAATTACGCACGGGCGGGCATCGCTCTTTACGGTATTTTGAGTTCCGACACAGATTTTGACCGTTCTCATACGAAACTTTTTCCGGTATTATCTTTAAAAGCCCGTATCTCTTCCGTGAGAGAGCTGCATGCGCAGGAAAGCGCGGGATACGGCCTTGCCTTTACGGCAAAACGGCCTACCCGGCTGGCTTCCCTTGCCATCGGATATGCGGACGGTCTTCCCCGCGGTCTTTCCTGCGGCACAGGTTCCGTTTTGATAAAGGGAAAACGCGCCCCGATCGTGGGACGCATCTGTATGGATCAGACTCTTGTAGACGTTACGGACATTCCGGAAGCAGCGGCCGGCGATATCGCTGTTTTAATCGGCAAATCGGGAGAGGATGAAATTACGGCTTATGAACTTGCCGCTAAAACAGGTACGATTACTAATGAAATTTTAAGCAGGATCGGAGAAAGGGTTGTTCGGGTGTAACGTTTTCCGGGAATTTACTCCCCGCTCAGCTTAACCACCAAAAAATCCCCGCACCATTCTATGCTTCCCTCCGCAGGGTAACACGGCATTTCCAGCGCCTGGGCGGCAGCCTGAGCCGTCTGCGCAGCGGTAGGCGCCTGATAATTGGTTCCCATGCAGTGCATAAAGCCGATGATCCGGCTGCTGCTCCAGTAATTTACGGGTTCCACCTCGGTATCCCATGCAAACAGGGATTGTCCCATAACGTCACCCGTCAGGCTGGCACAGTTACCGGGAGCGTTTCTTTTTCCCACGAAAACTACCGTTCCCGCATAATCGCATTTTCCCGTAAATTTGATAATATCCTGTTCCAGATTTCCTGCAAGCCATAAATCTTCCTGATAACGCACCGCGTCCGAATAGTACAGACGGCAGGTTATGTCTGTCTGCTGCCAAATAGCGGTAAAGCAGAGAAGAAAAAGGATGGTTTTTCCCACGGATGTCAGTATTCCTTTTTTACTCTCCCGCAGTAAAAGGCCCGCCAGATATGCCATAAACGCCATCGTAAAGGGAAGCGCCAGCTGTCCCCGGATAACGGGCCTTTCACCAAGTACAAGCGTCAGGTAAAAAGGACTGGCAAGAAGAGCGGAAAGCAAAAGGAGATTCCAGATTCTGACCGGAAAAGAATACCCGGTATTGCTTTTGTCCGTACCGTTTCCTCTGTTTCTACGGATAACCAGCGCCAAAAGTACCAGCGCCAGCCAGAAAAACGCGCCAAAGTAAAAAGTACCGCTGCCTGTCAGCACGTCCCGTACATGCGCAAAGATTCTTCCGACGCCTTCCCAAATCTGATCTTTTTTCCATTGAACCTGCCTGGATAAATAAGAGGATTTGGAAAAGAATAAGGCCGTAATAGTCTGATTTATAATGAAGGCGGTCAAAAATACGCCGCCCAGACGGAACACATAAAAAATTTCTTCTTTCAGGCGGGCTTTTCCCTTTCCGATGCACATACCGTGAACGCAGGCCGTTGCGGCAATTCCAAACAGATAAAGAGGCGCCATGGCCTGATAAACGCTAAGAGCCGGAATCAACAGCAGCGTCCCCAAAACGAAACGGCGGCGGTGCGACAAAAGCAGGCTTGTCCCGCACAGCACAAACGCCAGGGTCACTTCCGCCCCCTGCAGAGAAAAATATAATTGCTCCGTTAAAATGGGATGGGTGATTAACAGAATCCCAAAGGCAAAATTCAGGTATCGCTGTCCTGTTTTTCCCGTTTCACCTCCCCGTTCTCCGCGTACCGTTTCAAATAGAAAGGTAAATATTACAATTGCAGCCGTTAAAAACAGGAGAGCCAGCAAACCGGCAAAATAGGGATTGTAATTCTGCTGTCCTAACATCCATTTCAAAAATACAAGTCCCTGCCTGCCAATCCCTATCCAACTCTCATATATTTCCCGTCCTTCAAAAATAATTTTTTCCGTGTCGATTCCGTTGTTGGTTGAAAACAGTTTATCCCCGTGGATCAGGCATACGGAAAAGCCAAGCAGTATAATTACATATCGGTTTCTTTTTATATAATGTGCAAATTCTCTTAGAAGTTTTGCATAATGTGTAAATAATTCCGCGGTGCTATGCTTTATTTTGTTCAATGCAGATCTCTCCATTTTTTTCAGGAAGGAAGCAGGCTCCGTTCCTGCAGCGATAATACACTTCCCCTTCTGACGGAATCGGATATTCTCTTGTAAAAGGCGCCGCTTCCCCTAAAAGCGCTTCGTTTTCTCTGTTTTTAAAGAGTACGGCCGGGCCTGTAAACAGAGATTTTGTATTGTTTTGTTTCAGGGAATCCGGCGGCTCCTTTCCCGCTGAAACGCAGATCAATTCTTCGGACGGATATACCGCAGCCTGCAGTGCGAGGAGCGCAAAGCAATGGTTAACGGGTTGTTCTTTCAGGCTTGTGTAAAGGTAAGAGATCTGCCTTTCCGCTTCTTCTTTCCACTTCGGTGAAGCCGTATAGGCTTCCAGCCTCTTAAACAAGAGAGCGGCGGCGGAATTGCCGGAAGGGATGGCTCCGTCATAGAGTTCCTTTTGTCTGAACAGCAGTGTTTCTCCGTCTTTCGGCGATGAAAAAAAGCCGCCGGCAGTCTCGTCGGAAAAATATTGTAAGATTTGTTCTCCCCGCAATACGGCTTCACACAGATACTCCGTTTCAAAAGTGCTTTCATATAAAGCTAACAGAGCCAGTCCGTACGCCGCATAGTCTTCCAGCTGTCCGTCAAAGGCCGCCTCCTGGCTGCAATAACGGCGGTATAATCTTCTGTCTTCCTTTTCCATATTCTCCGTAACAAACTGCCGCGCCTGTCTCGCGGTCCGCACAAATTCCATGGAACCGTACAGGTCCGCCGCCTTGGCAAAAGCCAGAATCGTCCATGCATGCCAGGACAAAACTGTTTTTTCGTCCCGGTGCAGACGCGTTCTTTTCAGGCGGTATTGATATAGTTTTCTTTTTTCTTCTTCCATTTCTTCTATAACGGGGCGTTTACTTCCGATCTGATTAGGGATGCACGGCGTTTCTCCTCTGGTAATGTGAAAGGCTTTGCAGAAAGCCTGTCCTGTGTGTTTTCCCAGAACCTGTTCTATTTCCTTTTGCGTAAACACATAATATTTTCCCTCCACTCCGTCGCTGTCCGCATCCTGACCGCAATAGAATTCGCCGCCGTTTCCGGCAAGCTCCCGCAGAATATAATGAAGCGTGCTTTGCGCCGTACTTTTCCAGTATTCTTTTTTACTTATCTTATAAGCGCTCATGTAGGCAAGGGCAAGAAGCGCGTTGTCATACAGCATTTTCACAAAATGGGGAACAAGCCATGTGTCATCAGTTGAATACCTGGAGAATCCAACC
>ERZ779622.735-NODE-735-length-16802-cov-4.933839_pt1 | contig 16802 bp, 12 predicted proteins | sample MGYA00514188_ERZ779622 | MGnify/ENA primary metagenome ERZ779622 (study PRJEB29562, sample SAMEA4376702) | mouse gut metagenome | isolation source: Cecum | study: EMG produced TPA metagenomics assembly of the A DSS colitis mouse model was used to assess the...
GCCCGATCACATCGCCAAAAAAAATATCGATAAACAGCCCACTGACAAATCCCGCGAGAATGCCCTGTTTCTCTCCCCGCATAAAACCGATGGAAGTTGTGGTGATGATCAGCAGGTTCGGACTGATCCCGCCGAAATTCAACCGCTTAAACAGGGTGCACTGCAGTAAAAAGCAGAAAAACATAATGAAATAAAATAATACGGATAATAATTTTTTACGCATCTATTCCTCGATCGTCTGTTTCAGTTCCAAAATAACCAGCACTTCCTCCAGATGGGAAAAATCGACTGCCGGCGTCACATATCCGGATTTTGTCAGATTGTTGGAATCCGTATTCAGGCTGGATATGTAACCGATCAAAATTCCCGGCAGATAATGGTCGCTGATATTGGAAGTGACAAGCTTATCCCCCGCCACCACCTGGCTTTTTTCATCGATCAGCTTGCTGAATTCGATCAGTCCGTCGGCATAGGTCTCCAGATTACCGGTGACAACCAGATTGTCCGAGGTGGAGAGCACCGTGCCGCTGACACTCACGTTATCGCTGATGATCGTAGTCACTTTTGCCCAGTTCCTGCCGACGGATGTCACTCTTCCCACGAGACCTGCTCCGGCTATCACATTCATATTTTCCATGATGCCGTCGTCTGTCCCTTTGTCGATGACAAACGAATGATACCAGTTCCCGCTGTCCTTGGAGATCACCCTTGCGCCGATCTTTTCGTAATCGGCGTATTCCGCGTCGAGCTGATAGAGCTGGCGCAGATTGGTCAGTTCAAACCGGTCCTGCTGCAGGGAGATGTTTTCGTTGGTGAGATCCGCAACCTGCTGTTTTAAAGATTCATTTTCCTCGATTAAATTCTGTATTTCCTGCAGCATCTCCGTCCGCTCGTTCAGATAGCTTCCCACCCTGGAGATCCCCTTCTCAAAGGGAACCACAAGAAAGCCCGCCACGTAGGACAGGGAGGTGCTGAGAACCGATGTCGTAAAAGTAAGGATCATCAGCCCCGTACACAGGATCGTTAAAAGAAAAAGGATATATTTACTCGGTAATGTAAATTTTTCTCCCTTTTGTCTCACAACTGGACTCATCTGCTCATTCCTTCGATAGAATACGCTACGGATTTATAGTTATCGTCTTTGATGATCTTCGCGATACCGAGCACAACGCTGTTCATCGGTTCCGCCGCCACATTGACTTTCAGACCGGTCCCCAGACTGATCAATTCCGCGAGATGGTTTACCTGGGAAGCGCCGCCGGTCAGATAAATGCCGTGTCTGTAGATGTCCGCGGCCAGCTCGGGCGGCGTCCGCTCCAGAATCACCTTTATATTGTCAATAATGATATTAAAGTTTTCCGTCAGACAGGTGTCCACAAGGCTTGTCGGAATCTCTCTCTCCACCGGAAGCCCCGTCACAATATCCCGCCCGAACACCTGGGCGCCTTTTCCTTCCTTTTCGAGGTCCGCCAGCGCAAACTTTACATTCTCAGCTGTCTTCCCGCCGATCAGAAGACTGAACTCTTTCCGGACTGCCGCGCGGATCGCGTCATCAAATTTAAGGCCTCCCACCTTGATCAGCCTGCTGAGCACGATGCCGCCCAGAGAGAGGATCGATATCTCCGTCGTATCATAGCCCACATTGACTACCAGTACCCCCTGCGAGTTCTTCACGTCGATGTCCAGCCCAAGGCCGTCGGCCACCGCCTTTTCCACGATCATGATGCGTTTTGCCTTTACGCCGGCATCCCGTATCAGATCATAGAAAGCCCTTTTTTCCACCTCCGTCACATCGGTGGGCACCGCGATATAGAAATCGGCGGGTTTTATCGTTCCTTTGGAAAGATCGGTGACAAAATACCGGACTAACGTTTCCATATTATGGATATCCGCGATGACCCCGTTGCACAGAGGGTAAGATATCTGAATATTTCCCGGCGCTTTCTCATACATTTCATAGGCGGAATCGCCGTAGGCGAACAGATTCTTTTTGTTTTCAATGGCAATCATATTTTTTTCCACCATGATGGAATCGTCGCCCCTGTTGTAGATTTTGATATTATTTGTCCCCAGATCGATACCAAAAATATTGTTAGCCAAAACTGTACTCCTTTCATTTCCCGCAGACCGTCACTCCGTAAAATAGCCCTTTTCCCGCAGACTGCAATATGTTTTATCTCCGATGATAATATGGTCCGTCAGTGGGATTTCCATCATCGCTCCAAGCATCTGGACCCGTCTGGTAATCGCCAGATCCGCTCTGCTTGGTGTCGGATCTCCGCTGGGATGGTTGTGTACCAGCATAATCTGTACCGCTTTCTCTTTCAGCGCAAGCAGAAACAATTCTCTCGGCGAGACGATGGACTCCCTGACCGTCCCGATGGAGAGAACCGCGTCCGACAGCATTTGAAGCTTCTGGTCCAGCATGATCAAAATAACTTTCTCCCTCTCCTCATGCCGTAAACTTTCCTTATAATACTGCCATATCGTCCCGGGCTGATCAAATTTCAACCCTTTTCTCGCCTCCATCCTGGATATCCGCCTGGCAAGTTCCGCCAGACATTTTAGCCTGATTGCTTTCACTTCGCCGATTCCGGGAATTTTCATCAATTCCTTCCACGGAATATGGCACAGCCCCAGGAGGTTTCTCTCCGGAAAACTGTTTAAAACCCGGTCCGCAACCTCCACCGCGTTCTGTTTTCTGGTGCCGGTTCTGATAAAGACAGCCAGAAGCTCCTTATCATCCAGCTCTTCCGCCCCATATTCTTTCACTACTTCATAGGGCATCATATCGTATGAATGCATATACCTTTCCTTTCCACTCTCCGGACAAAAGGTCTGCATTGATAGTATTTACCATATCTGGAATCCTATACCTGACTACCTATAACATACTACCACATAATCCCGTTTCTGTATATAAAATTTAGACAAAATTTGTCCTCACAATTCCACATCCTTCGATAAAACAACCCCTTTATCGACAAGAGACTGCAGAGATCTCATGATTCCGAACTTCGCGTGCTGCCAGGTGATTCCTCCCTGAAAATATGCCGCATAGGGCTCTTTTAAAGGTCCGTCCGCGGACAGTTCGATGGAGGAGCCGCTGACAAACGCCCCCGCCGCCATAATGACTTTGGTATCGTAGCCTGGCATGTCCCAGGGCTCCGGACGCACATGGGAATCCACCGGGGAAGCCGCCTGGATCCCCTCGCAGAAAGCGATCAGCCCCTCCGGTTTTCCGAAGCTCACCGCCTGAATGATATCGTAGCGCTCCTCGCTGCCGTTTGGCACCACCGCAAAGCCCAGTCTCTCAAAGACGTTTGCCGGGAATATGGCACACTTTAAGGCGCTTGCCGTCACATTCGGGGCGAGGAAGAGTCCCTCGTAGAAAGCGCTCAGGATACCCAGGGAGGCCCCCACTTCCTTGCCCAGCCCCGGACTGGTAAGCCGGAACGCCGCGTTCTCCACGCATTCTTTTTTCCCGACAATATAGCCGCCGATCGGCGCAAGACCGCCGCCCGGGTTCTTGATCAGGGAGCCCACCGCCATATCCGCCCCCACGTCCGTGGGCTCGATGGTCTCCACAAACTCCCCATAACAGTTGTCCACCATGCAGAGCACATCCGGTTTTATTTTTTTGATAAAGGCGATCAGTTCCCCGATCCTCTCCACGGACAATGTCGGCCTTGTGGCGTAGCCCTTGGATCTCTGTATTGTCACAAGTTTTGTCCGTCCGTTGATCGCGCGCCTGATCCCCTCATAGTCGAAACCGCCGTCCGGCAGAAGGTCCACCTGGGCGTAGGTGATCCCGTACTCCGCCAGCGAACCCTTTGACGGGCGGATGCCGATCACTTCCTCCAGCGTATCGTAGGGTTTCCCCACGGGCGACAACAGTTCGTCCCCCGGGCGCAGATTGCTCATGAGCGCCAGCGCCAGCGCGTGGGTGCCGCAGGTGATCTGAGGACGCACCAGGGCGTCCTCCGTGTGGAAGATCCCGGCGTACACCTTTTCCAGCGTATCCCGCCCCAGGTCGTTGTAGCCATAGCCGGTTGTTCCCAGCATACACGCCTCCGATACCTTGTTTTCCTGCAATGCTTTTAATACCTTGAGCTGATTTGCCTCCGATACGGCGTCGATCTTCTGAAATCGCTCCGATAAGGACTCCCAGATGTTCTGGCAGAATCTGTAGACCTGCGGGGATATCCCCAGATTTTGGTAATATTTTTCCATTTTTATTCTCTGTACCTGTGCTTTCCTTTGTTTTTTCTATTTTCCATTTATGATCTTACCTGAAATACATGCAGCGCCGAGCAGACATCCGATCATAAAAGAGATGAGGTGTATTTTTAACGTTGAGAAATCTCCGATTTTCAGGGAAGCATTCAGCAGATTCCCCAGAATAGCATAACCTGCTGTCCAACCGCCATACCATGCTCCGAGGCGGAAAGGTCCCTGATTCCTGCATATGATATCATATACTTCCCGGATTCGGTTTCTCATTTTTATCTCCATGGGTCCGGCGAACATGTCTGCATGTTCATTTAACCCACAGTTTACCCCCGTGATCTGATCTCTCTGCGCTTTCGTTATTTCAATTCTTTTGCTGTTCCAGTTCTTCTATCAGAGCCGCCGGATCTATGATCGTCCCCAGTTCATAGGTTCCGCCCTGATATTCCACGGTTTTTACCGTCCCGGTCTCAAATGCCTTTTGGATAAACAGTTCCGGCGTCAGATCCTCATCCACCTGCAGACAGAGCGCGTAAAGTCCCGCCATCCACGGAACCGACCAGCTTAAGCCCCCGGATGCGGCGAACTCGTAGCCGTCCGTGCTGTTCCAGGAGGCGTAGGTCCTTCCATCCATCGGCACAAGCAGCATATAAGACGCGTCAGCCATCTCGCCCTCATAAAAATATTCACTCCAGAAATGTCCCGGTCCGTAGGAGGAAATATCATCGGGATCTGTCATCAGCTCCTTTCCGAGCCCCATCAGGGAGAAACCGTAGTTGTCCTCCGTGGAAGTCGTGATCACAAACACGCCTGCATCCTTCGCCCGCTCTATGGCGGCGCGCACCTCGTCGGCACCTTTTTCCACGCTGAATCCTCTCGAGATCGAGATCACACGGATCTTGTCCTCCTTCGGCAGAAGTGTGTTGATCTCCAGAATCCTGTCGATACTGTCCGCCATGTAGTTCAGGTTCATCTTCATACCGCCCGCGCCGTATCTGCCGAAGGTGGAGGCAATATAATAGACCTTTGCATCCGGCGCCACGCCGCAGTTTTTTCCGACGGCAATGCTGACGACCGCGCTGCCGTGCATCTGTGCCGCAGTGTCACAGCAGTGAAGCAGTTCATAGCCCATCACCTGATCCTCATACTCCACATGGTCCGGGTTCAGCGCCTGGTCCACGATGGCAATGTTGACGCCCTCCCCGGTAATCCCCTTTTCGTGGAGCGCCCGGATGCCCAGCCCGGGATTTTTCCCGTTCTCCATGATCTCACCCGGGTCAAATCCATCCGGCAGATCGTCCGGAAAAACGGTAGCCGAATCGAAAGTGACAGCGGTAAGGAGATCACCCTGATCCGCCAGGTCAAACCCGGAGATATCATAGCTTCGTATATCGAGCCCCATATTGATATCCTGCGCGGGAAGTTCAGAGAGGGCGCCTCTCTCCCATGCGCCGTATTCCTCGCGCCTGTAAAACGTCCGCTCTCCCTCCCGGTAAGCTTCCTTCGGTATCTGCCCTGTGACCGGCATCAAGAAAGCGCCGGACAGAAACAAGAATAAAAAACCGCCTGCCGCCACTGCAAATACTGTGACAATGAGTAAAATAAATTTCTTTTTCATGGTGTCTCTCCTTTGTGATGATATATAGATTATCTATATATCATCATAGGACAGACGAGATACTTTTGTCAAGCCTCAGAACTGTCTGCCATATGGTACGATTCAGGTTTACAGTCTCCGCTCACATTAAAAAATTTTTCTATTGATCGATCACTTTCTCCCTGCTGTTTTTCTCCCATTCCTCCCTCGTCAGGCAGGTCACATGTTCCGTTCTGATGTCGTCCATCAGTTCCCAGTGCATATCCTTATTGGTGTGATGATAAATAAACCCGCATTTTTCCTGTACCCGCTTGGATTTTGTGTTACCCTCGAAATACCCGCACCAAAGTTTTTGCAGTTTAAGTTCCTCAAATCCCCGGCGTATCAGTTCTCTCACGGCCTCCGGTATCAGTCCCTGTCCCCAGAAAGGCACCCCGATCCAGTAGCCTATCTCACCCTCTGTCTCAGGCAGCTTTAAATTGCTCTCAGCTCCGACCGTGATCGCGGCGCACCCTATCGCTATGTTATTTTCTTTCAGACAGACCGCATATGTCTCATCCGCCGCGAAAACAGTCCGTATGATCTCCCTGCTGTTTTCTATGCTGGTATGGGCAGGCCATCCCGCCACCGGTCCCACTTTGGGGCTCTTTGCATACTCGTAAAGACTCTCCGCATCCGCTTCCCGCCATCGGCGCAGTATTAACCGTTCTGTCTCGAGGTGTTTTGTCTCTGATTTATCCATATCAATCGACGCAATTCTGACCGCCGAAGCCATTCCGCCATCACCGTACGATGGATTTTTAATGAAATCATTTGCTGATTCACTCAATTCCTGATGGTTTTTTATTGTATGAATCATTTCATTCTCCCACCCTAATAATCTTGAGTCAGAAACAGATTCAATATCCAGCAGTACATTGGTAACATTATTGACATAACTGCTATTATGTTTTCCTATGATATAACGCATAAGTTCCAGTCGTTTATCCATACTTTTTATATTTGCGGAAGAAGGAGCCGTTCGATAGTTGATCAACGGTTTTTCAACAATTCCAATACATGCCTCCGGTATCGTTTCCAACATATTTAAAAAGAAATCCCAATCCTCAAAACCTGAACGCATCGATTCATCATAACCACCACATTGTTCAAAAAATTTCCTGCGAAGGATATGTGTTGCCGGGCAACAATTATGAGATAAAAAAGATACTAACTTTCCGCCGGCAGGACAAACAACTGCATCTAAAACTCCAAAAGTACGCATCCAGGATGAGGCTATAACCATTTGGGGATTATCACAAAGTAATCTGCTGACATTTTCAATATATCCGGCTTCAAGTTTGTCGTCTCCATCAAGAACCAGAACCATTGATGATTGTGTTTTATTGATACCAGTATTTCTGGCTGCCGATACCCCTTTATTTTCTTGAAAATGTATGGTTACCGGAATCGGAAAATCAGAATTATTTTTTATACTATTTAGTACATCAAGAGAATATTTATCTGTTGAACCGTCATCCACAATGATAATTCTTTTTGGTAAAAGTGTTTGGTTACATACTGACTGAACTGCTTCCAAAATCATAGAACCCTGGTTATAACTTGTTATAACGGCTTCGATATCTGCCTTTAAGTACGTTTTACTGTCATTTATATTCATAATTTTCTACCTGTCTCTATACAAATTTCCGTTTACTGACGCAAACTGCTCGAAAATGCGTCGCTTTTTGCTCATACCGCCGCTTAAAATACAGCGATTCCATTCTGATTTCGTAAAGAGGCAATTATATCAATTTTCTCCCGACATACGCATCAAAATCCGCAAGCAGGTACTTTAAAAGCCCTTCTGTATCCAGAAAGTTACTCTTCTCCACCCATATCACTTCTTTCTCCCGGCGAAACCAGGTAAGCTGGCGTTTCGCAAAATGCCTTGTCTCCTTTTTTATTTTATCTATCGCATCTTCCAAGGTACAATCCCCTGTCAGATAGTCCAATATCTCTTTATATCCAAGCCCCTGCATCGAGACCATATCCCTCGTATATCCCTTTTTTTTCAGCACCTCCACTTCCGCTACAAGCCCTTCCTCCAGCATACGGTCCACCCGCGCTTCAATTCTCCTGTAGAGAATCTCCCGGGGTTCATTCAGTACATAGTAGCGGAACAGATAGGGAGACTTCCTCTGACGCTCGATCTCATTGTGCTCCGACAGCGGATATCCGTTCAGCTCATAGAACTCCAGCGCCCGGATCACCCGCTTTACATTGTTGGCATGAATGTTTTCCGCCGTCGCCGGATCGACCCTCGCCAGCTTTTCGTGCAGATACTCTGCGCCCTTTTCCCTCACTTCCTGTTCCAGTCTTTCTCTGACACTTGTGTCAGTTTCTTCTGTGAAAGCAATATCGTAGAGGACCGACTGAATATAAAATCCCGTGCCGCCTGTCAGGATCGGGATATGCCCTCTGCCGTAGATTTCCTCTATCGCCTTTTTCGCAATCCGCTGAAACAGCATCACGTTAAAAGGTTCCTCCGGCTCCAGGATATCCAGAAGATAATGGGGCACGCCGTCCATCTCCTCTTTCCTGATCTTTGCCGAACCGATATCCATGCCCTTATATACCTGCATGGAATCAGCGGAGATGATCTCGCCTCTCACCTTTTTGGCAAATTCGATGGAAATGGCAGTCTTTCCGACCGCTGTAGGTCCCGTCAAAACGACCAGAGGGCGAAGCGTATGCAGTTTTTCATGGTCATAAATCTGATTGTTTGTATTCATTCTGTAGATATCTTTTTACCTTGCCGATCAAATACTCGGCGTTTGCTACCTGTTGTCTGCTCTCTTCTTTATCTGCTATATAAAAATCATCGTAATCGGATGAATTTGATGATTTTTATTCATACAGCACCTCTCCCTCCGTATCAATATTTTTAAAATAGCTATACCATGTTTTCTTCTCCAGAAATTCATCATATGGAAGGGTGACAAAATTGACGATTGCAAAATATTTCATGGCAAGTTCAGTTGCAATCTTTGCCAGAACATTGTCATATTTTTTTGCCTCATATCGATCACACTTCATCAGCAGAGCTATATCGATATCGGAATCTTGCGTAAAATCACCTCTTACACAGGAACCATACAGAATCACTTTTTTCAGATCAGAAAGCATGGTCTCTTTGATCATATCGGTTGCTTCTGTTTTTATTTTTTCTATGATCTCTTTATTCAAACTCAATATTGCATCCATATATACCTCTTTCTTTTTCTGTCAAAAAATTCCGCTTCACACAATCCGCTTAAATTTCTTCTCCAGCTCCTGTTTTGTAAACGAGATGATCGTCGGCCTGCCGTGGGGGCAGAAATAGGGATTTTCCAGTGTTAAAAGCTCATCTAAAAGTGTTTCCATTTCCGGCACGCTCATACTCCTGTTGCCCTTGACCGCCGCTTTGCATGCCATGGTCGCTATCCGCTCCTCTATACTCCTTGCGCGTCCGACACCGGTCGCAGAGAGTTCATCCAGCACTTCCAGGAACATCTCCTTTATGGTATTGCCAAAGAGTTCTGTCGGCGCGCTCCGGATCGTGATCTCATTTCCGCCGAAATATTCCAGCTCAAATCCCAGCTTTGTGAACGCCTCCCGAAACCGCTCCAGCACCTCCTGCTCCCTGCCGGATAAAGAAAGCACAAGGGGCGGATAGAGATTCTGCGAGAATATCTCACTTTCCCGGACCGCCTTCATGATCCGCTCAAATTTTACTTTCTCGTGCGCCGCATGCTGGTCGATCATCAGCAGTTTATCTTCAAACACCACGATCCAATAGGTGTCAAAAGCCTGCCCCAGAATCCTGAATTTTTGCCGGGATGACGGGGAAATGATCTTTTCCTCGAACAGTTCAAGCTGCTCGTTTTTCTGCCTGATCTGTCCGATATGATACATGCCGTTCTCTTCTGAAACTCTCCCGATATGTTTTTCCGTTGAATCTGCCGTGAAATCCTCTTTTTTCTGCCCGTCTGTTCTTATAACTTCCGGCATTTGGATTGCGGCGGCATCTACTTCTTCTGATGCTTCTCCGGTCCGGATCATTCCGACATTTTCCTCTTCCTCCTCCTCGTCATCCCCGAAATCCACAAAGAAGTCCCTGGAGGTGAGTTTTTGCCCGCCATACTGTTCTGCATGTCGCTCCGCTGATACCGCCTCCGTATCCGGCAATTCCTCCTTTTCATTCTGCGGCTCGCCATACACGGATCGTATTCCCTCCACCCGCATCTCACTTCTCGCCTTCTGGAAGGGCTCTAACGCTTTTTCCTTTTTCTCTTCCTTTTCCTCCGGCTCTGTCAGTGCGATCTCCGGGATCATCTCGTGGGCGTCCAACACTTCCCTGACAGAAGATGCCAGAAACTCATAGATGCGCATCTCCTCCGTGAATCTCACTTCCATCTTCGCCGGATGCACATTCACATCCACCCTGGAGGGATCCACCTCCATCATCAGCACGCAAAAAGGATATTTGTGCTGCATCAGATAGGATTTGTACCCCTCCTCTATGGCTCTCGCGACGAGATTGCTCCTGATAAACCTGCCGTTCAGAAAATAGAGCTCATAGTTTCTGTTGGAGCGGTTGCCGGAAGGCTTCCCCAGATAACCGGAAAGCCGGATGCCGTCCCCGGCTTTGTCGATCCCGATCAGCGAATCCGCCATATCTTTTCCATATAATTTATATATTGTCTGTTTTAAATCCCCGTTCCCCGCCGTGGAAAATTTCACCTGATTATTCTGGATGAACTGGAAGGAAATCTGCGGATTTGCAAGCGCCAGATGCTCCATCAGGTCAGCCACATAGCCTCCCTCGGTGGCAGGTTGTTTTAAAAATTTCCTCCGCGCCGGCACATTGAAAAAAAGATTGCGGATAATGATCGTCGTCCCGTCCGGCGCGCCGACCTCCTCAAAATCTGTCTCCATGCCGCCCTCCATACTCAGCCGGACGCCGGTCAGTTCCCGAGGCGTTTTTGTGATCATCTCTGTCTGGGAAACGGCGGAAATACTGCTCAGCGCCTCCCCCCGAAATCCCAGGGAGTGGAGCCTGAGGAGATCGTCCGCATCCTGGATCTTGGATGTTGCATGGCGCAGAAACGCCTTTCGGATCTCGGACTTTTCAATCCCGCAGCCATTGTCGCTGACACGGATGAAACTGACGCCGCCGTCCTTTATCTCGACGGTAATCGCCCCCGCCCCCGCGTCAACCGCATTTTCCACCAGTTCCTTTATGATGCTGGACGGACGCTCGACCACCTCTCCGGCGGCGATCTTATCGATTGTCTCATGACTCAATACGTGAATAACAGCCATATCTCTCCTTCCGTGCGTTTCACCCGATCTCTCTAATTGTCCGATGTAAGTACCTTTTCCTCTTCTATATCAAGAGTGGCAGCCGCTATCGTCCCGCCCTGTATGTCTTTGTATAATATACGGATGAATCGGTCATCCTTATGCTCGATCTCATAATCATAAATCAAACAGGGATCATCACGTTCCGCGATTTTCATAACGTCTTCCAAGAGCAGTGTGTTGATCCTGCGCTCCTTTTCCGAATCCTCCATTCCCGACAACTGTAAATAGTACAGAAAAATCCCTCCGTCGTTATACAGACATTCCCGCGTGATATAAGGCAGATTCTGCTTTACTTCAAATTCTAAATAAGTACCACCCCATTCAACAGTTCCCAGTTGCTCCGATTCATAAACTGCCTCGAGTCTGAAAATCCTGTTTTTTTGAACTTCTTCCATTTTCCCAAGTTTGACTGTATAAGTATTTACAGCACAATCATTCTGTCTGCTTGAGCGATATGCAATCCCATCCCTGTAATAGAAAGCCTCAAACAGCTCATCCCTGTCCAAATCCGGGTAAAAGTTTTCTCCCGAAATATGTGCATGACTGGTATCTATCTCCAGATCCATCGGCACAAGCGCCCAGTAATCCCCCCGGTATTCCCAGAAGCTGAGTTCCTGTTCATCGACATAATCTCTGGAAAGCCCCGACGAATGCACTATCATGTGATATGGTTCCCTGTTGTCCACCGCAAAAATGCCCATGACCTTTCTCGGAATCGGACTTGTGATATCCTGCAAATAAATACAGTTTTCATCCCAGGTCTGGATCATGATCCGTGAAGGGTACAAAGACAGCCCTCCGATCTCCGTGATCTCCACAAACCTCACATGCAGATTTTTCATCTCCGCATTCTGGAAACAGAGCAAATAGCCGTGTTGATAGAACAGTTCTTTCAGTTCCTCTTCTGGTGTCTCTATCGTCCTGCTGTCAAAGAACATCTCCACCAGATTATCCCATCTCTTAAAGTCGTATTCTTCAGACCGGAAATAATCCTCCAGTTCCCCTCTGATATTGATATCCGGATATTCTATGTGCTTTATATATCCTCTGACAAAATCGTCGTAATAAGTTTTGTAGTAGATCGTATCCCTGGGATCATAATCCATATCCCCCTCCTGCCACTCACACCTCACAGGAATCAGGCTATGCTTCTCCTCCACTGCGGTATCGTCTGTTTCATCGGTGCTTTTACCGGCGCTTTCGCTGTCTTTTGCTTCATCGATACTTTCACTGTCCTTTACTTCATTGAGTTCAGCGGCGGCCTCCCCTCCCGTCGATTCACTCCGGGGAACGGACTGCGCCTCTTTTCCCGGCGTTCCGTATTCTCCTCTGTATTTAGCAGCAACCGTACAGCACACAGGCATCAGGCAGACCAATAAAACCTGAATAATCTTTCGGACGATGTTTTCTCTTTTCATGTTAATCTCCGTTCCAGAGCAGTTTGCTGCAATGACAGGCGATCAGGACACATCTGAGGCTCCGGTTCCAATTTCCGATTGCAAAATCAGCTATCGATGCAGCACATCCCGATACATAACAGCAGTCAGGAAAATTTCCAACTCCCATTTCAACAGCTCACAGTTTACCTCACCTTCCGGACCGGGAAGCCGCAGTCAAAAATCCTCTCACGCATTCTCCGCCAGATACCTCGCCACATACACCCCGCTCGCCGAGGCGTGGGACAGAGAGTGGGTGACGCCGCTGCCATCCCCGATCACAAACAATCCCCTGTGCAGCGTTTCCAGGTTTTTATCCAGTTCCACTTCCATGTTATAAAATTTCACTTCCACACCGTAGAGCAGCGTGTCGTCGTTGGCAGTGCCCGGCGCGATCTTGTCAAGCGCATAGATCATCTCAATAATGCCGTCCAGAATACGCTTCGGCATCACAAGGCTTAAATCCCCCGGCGTTGCCGCCAGTGTGGGCGTCAGGAAAGATTTTTTCAGGCGCTTCTCCGTACTTCTGTGCCCTCTGATCAGATCCCCGAAACGCTGCACGATCACACCGCCGCCCAGCATATTGGAGAGCCTTGCGATACTCTCGCCGTAGCCGTTGCTGTCTTTGAAGGGCTCCGTGAAATGTTTTGCCACCAGCAGGGCAAAGTTGGTGTTTTCCGTCTGCAGAGCCGGATCTTCATAACTGTGCCCGTTTACCGTGACAATACCGTTTGTATTCTCATTCACCACGGCGCCCTTCGGGTTCATACAGAAGGTCCGCACCTTGTCCTGATATTTTTCCGTCTTATAGACGATCTTGCTCTCGTACAGCTCATCGGTGATCGGCGCAAAGATCTCCGCCGGAAGCTCCACACGCACGCCGATGTCCACGCGGTTGGACAAAGTCGGGATATCCAGCTCGCTGCAGACCTTTTCCATCCATTTGCTGCCGCTCCTGCCCACGGAGATAATGCATTTCCCGGCGGTGTAGGAGGCGTCATCTGTCACCGCCTCATAGCCGCCCTTAAGCAGTCTGATATGACGGACCGGCGTCAGAAAATGGAATTCCACCTTATCTTTGAGTTCATTGTACAGATTGCCCAGCACCTCGAAATTGATGTCCGTCCCGAGATGGCGCACGGAAGCATCTAAAAGGTGCAGGTTATTTTGCAGGCAGAGCCGCTTAAACTGTGTGTTGGTGGTGGAATACAGCTTTGTCTTATGCCCGCCGTACTTGACATTGATGCCGTCCACATACTCCATCAGTTCCGTCGCCTTGTGCTTGCCGATATATTCGTGAAGCGTGCCGCCAAATTCATTTGTGATATTGTATTTGCCGTCGGAAAAAGCGCCCGCACCGCCGAACCCGTTCATGATCGCGCAGGTCTTACAGCCGATACAGCTCTTGATTTTATCGCCGTCGATCGGGCATTTCCTCTTATCCAGAGAATTTCCCGCCTCCAGCACCACGATCTTCCACTCCGGCTTTTTCTGAAGGAGCTCGTACGCCGAAAAAATACCTCCCGGTCCCGCTCCGATGATCATAACGTCGTAACTATAACTCATGTTTAATCCCTCCTGATCTTCTTTCTGTCATTCATTGCCTTCTCCTGTTTTAACGTTTTTCTACTGATAATAATAGGTTGGTATACTCTTGTATGTTATGCCCGCCTTTTCACATAATTCAAAAAAATTCTTTTCCCCTCCGCTTTCTTTATACTCATAAAAGCATTTGTATAGCTTGCAATAGTAAATATATATTTTCTGTAATTTCTTCGGCACCGGCTTTTCTGCCAGAACAGATTCGGCTGTCTTTATAGTTTTTTCGTAAGTATCTCTGGTAATAATACAACCCTCCGGAAAATGATGCGATCCCCAATAGAGCTGTTCCAGAATTTCACTAAAATACAGGTCAACTGTCTTTTGGTCGCACTCTTTGTGCTCATATGCTTTTTTCAATATCTGAAACATATCCAATTCCAATTGTGGATTAAACGGGTTATAATTTTTTCCGAACAACTGAAATGCCCATCTCATATGCGGCATCGATTCCGATTCACACTGACTTTTCAGATAATTCCATACAACTCTGCCGATATCGTAGGGCAGGCTCCCATTCCCTCTGTTCAATAACCTGGAATGCTTCCCCTCATCACAAATTTCCCGACAAAATTGCTCCAGAACACTCTGCAAATCCTCCTTTGACACGGAGTGCTCGAATCCTGTTACAAATTTGCTTATATATGCATTCGCCTGCTTTTTCAGTCCTTTCTCATATCCATCCAGATATAAAGTAAGCCCGCTCATCCAATCCTCATATGTATTATGCCCTTTATACTCTCCGATTTCCATGTCTGTTTTTTCTCCAAACCGTTCACCGATTGCAGCTCATTTTATATGCGCGATATCTAAGCACCCATTAACAATTATATTTTCATTTTGTGCCAAATTCTCCGACTACTTTGTCAAGCCTATTGACCCCACCGATTCTTCAACTTACTCTGCAATCTGTACAGCGTATTCATCGCGTCCACCGGCGTCATATTCATCACATCCACCTCCATCAGTTCCTTCAGCACATCCTCGTCCGTCACCGTATCAAAGAGCGAGAACTGCTGCAAGTCCACCTCATCGTAAGTCGGCATCTTCTTATTGTCCGTCTTTGTGTCCACCGCAATGCTCTGCACCTTTTCGGTGATGTCGTTCTCATCAAGCTGCGCCACGATCTCCTTCGCCCGGTCGATGACCATATCCGGCACGCCGGCGAGCTTAGCCACCTGGATGCCGTAGCTCTTATCCGCTCCGCCCTTGATGATCTTCCGGAGGAACACGATATCGTCCCCCTTCTCTTTCACCGCGATACAGTAATTGTTGACGTTGTTTATCTTTCCTTCCAGCTCCGTCAGTTCATGGTAGTGGGTGGCGAAGAGCGTCTTGGCGCCCAACAGCTTTCGGTTGCTGATATGCTCGATCACCGCCCAGGCGATGGAGAGCCCGTCGAAGGTGGAGGTACCCCTGCCGATCTCATCCAGGATCAACAGACTGTTCTTCGTGGCGTTCCGCAGAATATTTGCCACCTCGTTCATCTCCACCATAAAAGTGCTCTGTCCGCTTGCCAGATCGTCGGACGCCCCCACCCTGGTAAAGATCCGGTCCACAAGCCCGATCTTTGCGGACTTCGCCGGGACAAAACTGCCCAGCTGCGCCATCAGCACGATCAGCGCCGTCTGCCGCATATAGGTGGACTTCCCCGCCATATTGGGACCGGTGATCACGGCGATCAGGTGGCCCCCATTGTCCAGATAGGTGTCATTTGTGACAAACATGTCATTTCCCATCACCTGTTCCACCACGGGATGCCGCCCGTCCTTGATATGTATCAGCCCCTTCTCGTTGATCTCGGGACGCACATAGTGATACCGCTCCGCGACAAGGGAGAGAGAGGCAAAGACATCCAGCCTTGCCACCGCCTTCGCCGTCCGCTGGATACGCTCGATCTCGCCGCCGATCGTATCCCGTATTTTGCAGAACAGATCATACTCCAGCGTGGCAAGCTTATCCTCGGCGTTTAAGATCGTATCTTCCAGCTCCTTCAAACGGGGCGTCGTGTAGCGCTCCGCGTTGGCTAAGGTCTGCTTTCGCACATAATCCTCGGGCACCATATCCCTGAAGGAATTTGTCACCTCAAAATAGTAGCCGAACACTTTATTGTATTTGATCCGCAGGTTTTTAATGCCGGTGCGGTTCCTGTCCTCCTCCTCCAGCGCCGCAAGCCAGTTCTTCCCCTCGGTCTTCGCCTTCCTTAAGGAATCGATGGTGGCGTCAAACCCGTCTTTGATAATGCCGCCCTCCCGGACGAGAAGCGGCGGGTCCTCCCCGATCGCCGCATCGATCAGCGTAAACAAATCCTCCAGCGGATCGATCTCCTCGAGGATCTGTGTGAGCAGAGCCTTGTGGAAGGCTTCCAGCACAGCCCTGATCGGTTTCATCATGGCGATGGAATTTTTGAACGCGATCAGGTCCCGGGGATTGGCGGACTGGTAGCTGATCTTCCCGAGAAGCCTCTCCAGATCGTAGACCGGATTCAGATACTCCCGGATCTCATCCCTGCTGATCACATCCTTTGTCAGCTCTTCCACCGCGTCAAGCCG
>ERZ779622.737-NODE-737-length-16791-cov-7.991575_pt1 | contig 16791 bp, 19 predicted proteins | sample MGYA00514188_ERZ779622 | MGnify/ENA primary metagenome ERZ779622 (study PRJEB29562, sample SAMEA4376702) | mouse gut metagenome | isolation source: Cecum | study: EMG produced TPA metagenomics assembly of the A DSS colitis mouse model was used to assess the...
AGAGCTTTCTATCCCGCTTCCGTGTGGATATGCGGGTGCGCCACGAGGTCACAGCCATCCACCCGGCTCGAAAAGCTGTCTCGGTCAAAAACCTGGAGACCGGGGAGACCTTTGAGGAGCCATACGACAAGCTCATCCTCTCCCCTGGTGCCAAGCCCACCCACCCCCGGCTCCCCGGCGTTGGGCTGGAAAAGCTCTTCACTCTGCGGACGGTGGAGGACACTTTCCGCATCAAGGACTACATCAACGCCCATCACCCCAGCTCCGCCGTGCTGGCCGGGGGCGGATTTATCGGCCTGGAGCTGGCGGAAAACCTGCGGGAGCTGGGGATGGAGGTCACTATCGTCCAGCGTCCGCGCCAGTTGATGAACCCCTTTGACCCGGATATGGCGGCGTTTATTCACAGCGAGACCCGCCGCCACGGCGTCAAATTGGCCCTGGGCCGCACCGTGGCGGGCTTTGCGGAGCGGGATGGCGGTGTGGACGTGCTGCTGGAGGACGCGCCTGCCCTCCACGCCGATATGGTGGTTCTCGCCATTGGCGTCACCCCGGACACCGCCCTTGCCAGGGACGCGGGGCTGGAGCTGGGAGTGAAGGGCAGCATTGTGGTCAATGACCGGATGGAGATCTCCGACCCCCACATCTACGCCGTGGGCGACGCGGTGCAGGTGAAGCACTCCGTCACCGGGCAGAACGTCCTGCTCTCCCTGGCCGGCCCCGCCAACAAGCAGGGACGGATCGCCGCGGACAACATCTGCGGCGGGGACAGCCGGTACCTGGGCAGCCAGGGCAGCAGCGTCATCAAGGTTTTTGACCTGACAGCCGCCGTCACCGGCGTCAATGAGACCAACGCCCGAAAAGCGGGACTGGACGTGGATACGGTGGTACTCTCCCCCATGAGCCACGCCGGTTACTATCCCGGCGGCAAGCTGATGACCATGAAGGTAGTCTTTGAACGGGAGACCTGCCGCCTCCTGGGGGCCCAGATCGTGGGCTATGAGGGGGTGGATAAGCGGATTGATGTGCTGGCAACCGCTATCCGCGCCGGGCTGACGGCAATCCAGCTGAAGGACCTGGACCTGGCCTACGCGCCGCCCTACTCCTCCGCCAAGGACCCGGTGAATATGGCGGGCTTTATGGTGGAAAATCTGGTCTGCGGGATCGTGAAGCAGTTCCATACGGAGGATGTGAGCGCCCTGCCCCAAGACGGCAGCGTGACGCTGCTGGACACCCGGACGGCGGAGGAGTACACCGGGGGACACATTGAGGGCTTCCGCAACATTCCTGTGGATGAACTGCGGGAGCGGCTGGGGGAGATTGAATCCGGCAAGCCGGTCTACGTGATCTGCCAGAGCGGACTGCGCAGCTACATCGCCTGTCGTATCCTGGCCGGGTATGGCTATGAGGCGTATAACTTCGCCGGAGGCTTCCGCTTCTATGACGCAGTGACCAATGACCGCCGCCTGATCGAACAAGCCACAGCCTGCGGTATGGACCAGTAACAGACAGAGAAAATCCCTCCTCAAGCTCCAGCGGAGCTGCGGGGGGATTTTTTCATGTATCCCGCAAGGCGGTCAGCTTTTTTTCGTCCAAAAGCTCCACCGCGCCCCGGGCCAGCTTAATCATGCCTTCACCCTGTAAATAACGGAGCATTCGTGTGACCACCTCCCGGTGGGTCCCCAGGTGGTTGGCGATGGTCTCGTGGGTGATGGACAGCCGGTCCGTGCCCTCGATGGCGGATTCCTCCAGGAGGAAAGCGGCCACCCTCTTGTCCATGCTCTTCCACATAATCTGTTCCACCAACCACATAACCTCGGAAAACCGGGCGGCCATAATCTCGTTGGTGTAGTTCGACAGGGGAGCGGATCGTTCCATAATACTCCGATACGTCTCTGCGGGGATGACCCAGAGGCCGGTGTCCTTCTCCGCCTCAATGGTGATGTCAAACTGTGCGCTCCGCAGCATACAGGAAGCGGAAAACAGACAGATATCCTGGTCAAACAGGCGGTAGATTGTGATCTCACGTCCCTCGTCCGAAAGGATATAGGCCCGGAGCTGGCCGGACTTCACCAGCAGCAGCCCAGTGCAGTCCGCATTACCGTTGTGGATCACCGTCCCCTTTTTGATTTCACGGAAAACCAGACTGTCCAGAATGCGGCTCTGCTGGTCCGCTGACAATCTATCCCATATAGGAAAACAGCTTTGGAACTCCATCCAGACCCCCCTTGTTCAGATGCCTACAGCAGGAAAGGGAGGCGGCTGGCGCTGCCTCCCTTTGCGGAATGGTTTATGCCTTCCAAAGACCGTGCAGGTTGCAGTAGGCGTAGACGGCCTCCACCTGGTCCCCCTCGCACAGGGCGAAGCAGACCTCCGGCTTGTCGCCGGGATGGAGCAGCTTGCGCTGGTTTCCCAGCTTGGTCTGTAAGGAGACCCACTCGATATAGTGCTCCGGCAGCATGGGGTGCTCCACAGAGCCGACCCGCACTTTGACCAGATTGCCCTCCACCTGATACACCGGGACGTGCTTCTCCACGGCAGCGTCGGTGGTGCCTGGGACGATCTCGGTCATTTTCTGTCCGCAGCACATCACCGGGACGCCTGTGTCTTTCACCATGGCGATGATATTGCCGCAATGCTCACAGATGTAAAATTTTTGTTCCATATTCAGTTCCTCCTGATTCATATTTGGCAGCGGCGCTCATCCGCCGCAGTTGCCTCCGTTGCCGGCACAGCCATGTTTATCCTCGCCGCAATGGCCGAGGCGGCCGTGATGCTCGACTACAAACGCACGCTTCAAAATCCGAGTCCGAAAGCATACTTATACGGGATCAATTATACACCAGTCGTTCCTGGAAAACAATCGGTTTTCCTATTAAACAATGATTTTTCCACGATATAGCCCCCGATATGTTAAAATCCCCTGCAATTCAATCACATCCGGCAGGCTTGGCAAAGGTTGAGTGGAGGACTTCCTTACGAAGTCCTCCACTCGGACAGTCTCTTTCAGCGCTTCATCAATCAGTCCTGCTTCTCCTCGGGCTGGACGGGGGTCTCCTCGGGCGCGGCCTCAATCTCCACGGCCTCGGCCTCCACCTCTACCTCGGGCTCGGGATCGCCGGGCTGCTTCAGCTCTGCGATACGCTCGTTGTTGGTCTCAATGACCGCCTTGGAGGCGGTAATCTTCTCGCAGGCGGCGGCGAAAGCGCCGTCCGGTGTGGCGCCCTTCTCGGCGTAATAGAGCTTGCCGATCTCAATATAGGCCTTCTTGATGGCGTCCTCCTCGGCCATATTGGCGGTCTTCAGCTTGGCAATCTCGGCCAGCCGCTTGGACTGGGCAACACCTGCCTGGGCCAGATCGGTAGCTCTATCCTTCAAGGTCTCAAAGGTGCTTTTAAAATCCATGGTAGTAACCTCCTTTAAAATACGGTCTCCCGCTTGGTGTCTCTATTCTATCTAATTTTTCCTTCGTGCGCAAGGGGCTTTAAACTTATTTAATGATTTTTTCATCTCTGCTAAATCCCGCCGCAATCCTTTTCCTGAAATTTGCCGCCCGCTGTCCGGCTTCAAAAAGGAAAGGGTCCGAGTAATGGTGAATTACCCGGACCCTTGCTGAGTCATTTTATTTGGGATGCTTTGAAGGGAACGACCGCTTTTACTTAATCATGGAAGCGACCTCGGCTGCGAAGTCGTCCTCCTTCTTCTCAATGCCCTCGCCGGTGGCGAAGCGGGTAAAAGCCTTCACGGTGATGGAACCGCCCAGCTCCTTGGCCACAGCGGCCACATGCTTCTCCACGGAGACCTTGTTCTCCTTGACGAAGGCCTGCTGGAGCAGGCAGTTCTCCTCGTAGTACTTGCCCAGCTTGCCCATGACGATGCCTTCCTTCACCTTGTCGGGCTTGGCGGCCATCTTGGGGTCGTTGGCCATGATGGCCAGCTGAATCTCCTTCTCCTTGTCCAGCACCTCCTGGCTCACGTTGGACTTGTCCAGATAGGTGGGGTTCATGGCGCAGATCTGCATGGCCACGTCCTTGCCCAGCTCCACCACCTTGTCGGCGGCGATGCCCTCCACGGCCAGGTTGACCAGCACGCCCACCTTGCCGTTCATGTGGACATAGGGCACGCTGACGCCGTCGGCGTAGCGAACGAAGCGGCGAATCTGGATGTTCTCGCCGATGGCCAGCACCTTGTCGGCGGTGACATCGGCCACGGTGCGGTCGGTGCCGGGGTACTTGCAGTTCTTCAGCGCCTCCACATCGGCGGGGTCATCGGTGGCCACGACCTGGGCCACGTCCTTGACAAAGCCCTGGAACACACCGTTCTTGGCCACGAAGTCGGTCTGGGAGTTGACCTCGATGAGGACGCCCACGCCGTTGTCGGCCACCATGGCCATGGACACGCCCTCGGCGGCCACCTTACCGGCCTTCTTGGTCTGGGCGGCCAGACCCTTCTCACGCAGCCACTCAATGGCCTTGTCGAAGTCGCCGTCGGCCTCCACCAGAGCCTTTTTGCAGTCCATCATGCCCACGCCGGTCATTTCGCGCAGCTTCTGTACGTCTTTTGCAGTAATCGCCATAATTATAATACCTCCAAATCGTTGTTGTAAAAAGACAGCGCCCGCCCGCCTGGGCGGGCGCTGAAAAAAGCTCTCTGATTACTCCGCGGCGGCGGGAGCGGCCTCAGCCTGTTCGGCGGGGGCGGCGTCCTGGCCCTGGCGGCCCTCCTGGATGGCGTTGGCCATGACGGAGGAGATCAGCTTGATGGCGCGGATGGCGTCATCGTTGCCGGGGATAACATAGTCAATCTCGTCGGGGTCGCAGTTGGTGTCCACGATGGCCACGATGGGGATGTGGAGCTTGCGGGCCTCGTTGATGGCGTTGCGCTCCTTGCGGGGGTCAACCACAAACAGGGCGCCGGGGAGCTTTTTCATCTCGGTGACGCCGCCCAGATACTTCTCCAGCTTGGCGATCTCGCCCATGTGCTTGATGACTTCCTTCTTAGGCAGCATGTCGAAGGTGCCGTCCTCCTGCATCTTCTTCAGCTGGGCCAGACGGTCCACGCGGCCCCGCATGGTCTTGAAGTTGGTGAGCATGCCGCCCAGCCAGCGGGCGTTCACCCAGTACATGCCCACGCGGCCGGCCTCTTCCTTGATGGCCTCCTGAGCCTGCTTCTTGGTGCCCACGAAGAGAATGGTCTCGCCCTTCTCGCCCAGAGAGCGGACGAAGTTGTAGGCCTCCTCCAGCTTCTTCACGGTTTTCTGCAGGTCGATGATATAGATGCCGTTGCGCTCCGTGTAGATGTAGGTGGCCATTTTGGGGTTCCACCGGCGGGTCTGGTGGCCGAAGTGAACGCCGGCCTCCAGCAGCTGCTTCATAGATACGACTGCCATAGTTTTTTCCTCCTGTTTTTCAGTTGTTCTTCTGGGGGCATCATGTCCTCCGCCAACCCGGATTGCTCCGGGCACCGGGCGGATGATCCGCACTCCCACGCATAATGCCTTGGTAGTATACCACAGCTTTTCCCCGGACGCAATAGTTTTTTCCCGATTTCGGGAAGAAAATTCCTTCTCTTTGCATACAATGGTGGGAGAGGGGGCGAACAGGATGGAGGAACGGTTTCCCATGGAGGGAGGCGGGACACTGACCCTGCGTCAGGACGGGGTCCATGTCCACATGGAGGCGGAGCGGCCCTCCGACGGGCGGGGCCTTTATAAGGTGTGGCTCCACGGCGACCAGGGAGGCAAGCTGCTGCTGGGCACGCTGGTCCCGGAGGAAGGGGCTCTGCGGCTTCGCCGGACTTTGTCGGTGGGGACACTGGAGCGCTCGGGCTGCTGGCCCCGATTCCGCGCGGAGGCGCCATTGGCCTTCTCCTTCGGGGAAGCGCCGGGAGGGAAGTGGTACTGCGAGCGGCGCCCGGAGCGCCTGGTATCCGACCCTGAGCTGAAAGCCCAGATGTCCGGGGCCATGCTGTGCCGGAAGGAGGGGGAGGGCTTTGCGCTGTCCGCCCCATTCGCCGCCGACAGGCCGGTGCGCCTGCCCTCCCTGTTCTGCCTGGCCAGGGTGGAGCGCCGGGAGGGCCGGCTGCATATGGTCTGGCATTTCAACGGAAAAGGAGAGCCGGTTCTCCCGCATAAAAAGGAAGATTCAGGACAGACTAACTGCCAGTAACGGGCCCGACCCGCTGTGAAAGGAGGCAGTTTTATGCCCAATCTGACCACCAAGGAGCTGTCCGCCCTGTCCGACCAGCTGGACTTTGAGCGGGTACTCCACTGCAAGTATCTGTCCGCCGTCCAGGAGAGCCAGGATCAGGAGCTGCGCGGCAAGTTCCAGGCCTGCGCCGGCCAGCACCTGAACAACTACAACACTCTGCTGAACTATCTGCACTGAAGGAGGAACCCCCATGAACGATCAGGAGAGACTCACCGATTTTATCTGCAGCGAGAAGAAGATGTCCGCCAACTACGACACCTTTGCCTCTGAGTGCGTCAACACCGCCCTTCGCAACGATTTCCTCAATATCCTCAACCAGAGCCACCAGACCCAGAGCGACCTGTTCCGCATCGCCCAGTCCAAGGGCTGGTATCAGGTGGAGCAGGCCCCCGCCAATAAGGTCAGCCAGGCGTACACCAAGTTCTCCAACCAGAAGCCCACGGCGTCCTGAATATTCCCCTGTACGGATGAAGCTCCCGCCCGAAAGGGCGGGAGCTCTGCGCTTATACCGGACTGCGGTCCCGCAGCCAGCTGGGCATGGGCCGGGCCTTCACGCTGGAGACGATGCCCATGGCGGCGAACAGGGTGATGATGGACGAGCCCCCGTAGCTGATAAAGGGGAGAGTCAGGCCCATGACGGGCAGGATGAACAGGCACATGCCCACGTTGAAGGTGATCTGGGCCAGCAGCATCCCCGCCATGCCCATGCACACATAGGCGTTGAAGGGAGAGCTGGCGTGGCGTCCCACCCATACGCACCGCAGGACAATGCAGGACAGCAGCAGCAGCAGGGCCATGCAGCCCACCAGCCCCAGCTCCTCGCCGCAGACGGCGTAGATGAAGTCGGTGTGCCGGGCGGGGAGGGAGTGGCTGCTGAGGGATTGGGTCTGCAGGCCATTGCAGTAGCCCTGGCCGAACAGCCTGCCCGAACCGATGGCCAGGACGGCCCGGTTCTGCTGCCAGCCGATTCCTCTGGGGTCCAGGCTGTGGTCAAAGATCACCCGGAAGCGCATGATGCGGTAGTCGTTCCACCAGCGGGTCTCGGGCAGGAAGAACAGCCACAGGATGACCGCCGCCAGAACGATTCCGCCCCCCACCAGCAAAAACCAACGCAGCTTCACCCCCGAGGCCCAGGCCATGGAGAGGAAGATCATCATATAGATGACGCACATGCCGAAGTCGCCGCAGATAGCGGCGATGAGGCCCAGCATAAACACGGTGTGCCCGCCGATCTGGAGGATGGAGGGGATGGAGCTGATATCCAGCTCCCTGTCCTGTATCTTCACAATCTGGAGGGCCAGCAGCAGGATAAAGGTGACCTTGACGATCTCATTGGGCTGGATGTCCATGGGAAATTTGGGGATGATCCGGGAGATGACCAGCCAGTTCAGGTTGCCGGAGTCGTAGTCCTCCCCCAGGGGGGTGAGGAGGAGCAGCAGGAAGCCCACGTTGAACACCAGCAGCAGCTTCCAGCGCTTCTCCACAAAGAGCTGGAAGTCCACAAAGGTGAGCAGCATATAGGCCACCACCCCCAGCATGATGGCGATGAACTGGACCAGAACAAAGCGCATCCAGCGGGTCTCGCCCAGATACTGGGTGGCGGAAAAAATCAGGACCAGCCCGAATCCGCTGGCGGCCAGACACAGCAGCAGCAGGACCACGTCGCCCTTTTTGAAAAAATCCTTGATTGGGGAGAACAACAGGGACAGGAAGGACATAATTTCGCCGCCTCAAAAAAATTTGACAATATATTTTATCACATTTTGGTGGAAAGGCAAACCCTATCTGTGCTATAATGTTTAAGAACGTGAAAATTTTCTGTGAACGGGGGAGCGGCGTGGAGTTTGTCACCAACAGCGAGCAGGAGACGGAGGAGCTGGGCGCCCGGCTGGCGGAAAGGCTGGAGCCGGGAGCGGTGATCGCCTTTACCGGCGACCTGGGGGCGGGCAAGACCGCCTTTACCCGGGGGCTGGCCCGGGGTCTGGGGATATCGGACCGGGTGACCAGTCCCACCTTTACCATCGTCAACGAATACGAGGGGGGCCGGCTGCCCCTGTTCCATTTCGATATGTACCGCCTGGGCTCCTCCGATGAGCTGTTCGACATCGGCTGGGAGGACTATCTGGCTCGGGGGGGCGTGTGCGCCGTGGAGTGGAGCGAGAACGTGTCCGACGCCCTGGAGGAGGGGAGCGTTTTGGTGGAAATTCGCCGGGGCGCCTGCGACAATCAGCGCGTCATTGCCGTCGAGGGGGTGGCCCTGTGAACATTTTAGCTCTGGAATCCTCGGCCACGGCCTGCTCCGCAGCCCTGTGCCGGGACGGGGCGCTGCTGGCCCAGTCCTTCCAGTGCAGCGGGCTGACCCACAGCCGCACCCTGCTGCCTATGGTGAAAGATCTCTTGAAAAACTGCGGCGAGACCCTGACAGGAGTGGATATCATCGCCGTGGCCGCCGGGCCCGGCTCCTTTACCGGCCTGCGCATCGGGGCAGCCACGGCCAAGGGACTGGCCTGGGCGGGGGACAAGCCCTGCGCCCCTTGCTCCACCCTGGAGTCCATGGCCTGGCCCCTGGCCCACCTGGAGGATCAATTGATTGTCTGCGCCATGGACGCCCGGCGCGCTCAGGTGTACAACGCCCTGTTTCTGGCCCGGGGGGACAGACTGGAGCGGCTGTGCCCCGACCGGGCCGTCTCTCTGGCAGAGCTGGGGGAAGAGCTGAAAAAATACCAGAAAATGAAAATTGTCGTTGGCGATGGGGCCATGCTGTGTTATAATACTCTGAGAGAGGAAGTTCCCGGCCTGTCCCTGGCCCCCGTCCACCTGCGGACGCAGAGTGCCTGGGGGGTGGCCCGGGCGGCGGAGGACCTGGCCGCCGCCGGCGGTCTTGTAACCGCGGCCGATCTGGCTCCCGTCTACCACCGCCTGTCCCAGGCGGAGCGGGAGCGGCTGGAACGAGAGCAAAATTTACGATAGAAGGGGAGCAAAAACATGTATAATGAAAAGGTACACATCCTGGACCATCCTCTGCTTCAGCACAAGCTGACCATCCTCCGGGATGAGACCACCGGCGTGAAGGAATTCCGGGAGATCGTCTCCGAGATCGCCGCTCTGGAGTGCTACGAGGCCACTCGGGACCTGCCTCTGGAGGACATCGAGGTCAAGACCCCCATCGCCACCGGCACCTTTAAAACCCTGGCGGGCAAGAAGCTGGCCATCGTCCCCATCCTCCGGGCCGGCCTGGGTATGGTGGACGGCATCATTAATATGATCCCCTCCGCCAAGGTGGGCCATATCGGCCTGTACCGGGACCCGGAGACCCACAAGCCCGTGGAGTACTACTGCAAGATGCCCGCCGATATCGCCGAGCGGGACGTTATTGTCCTGGACCCCATGCTGGCCACCGGCGGCTCCGCCTCCGCCGCCATCACCTTCATCAAGGGCTACGGCTGCAAGCACATCAAGCTGATGAACATTCTGGCCGCTCCCGAGGGCATCGAGTGCATCAACAGGGACCACCCCGACGTGGATATCTATGTGGCGGGCGTGGACGAGAAGCTCAACGAGCACGCCTATATCGTCCCCGGCCTGGGCGACGCCGGCGACCGTATTTTCGGCACCAAGTAAAGAAGAGCGGCGCCCGGTCCGAATGGACCGGGCGCTTTCTCTTGACAAACCGGCCCGCTCATGATATTCTGTCCCCAACAAACAGATTGGAGGCGGGAAGATGCGCAAGACCACTTGCTGATTCCGTGACAGGAACTGACGCGGGGCTGTGAGAACAGCCCGGTTCTGTCATGGGTCCGCGAGAGGAAAGGCGCAGTCTTCCCCTTTCGGCTCATATGGGCGCGCCGCGCCCTTCTGCCGCCGCGAGAGGAAGGTCCCTCTTGCGGTTTTTTCGCGCCCAGGACAGGAGGGAACGATATGTCGCAGATTACCATACAAGATCTGTATTTCACCTACGATGGGGACCACACCCCCGTCTTTGAGGGGCTGGACCTCCAGCTGGACACCGGCTGGAAGCTGGGGTTGGTGGGCCGGAACGGCCGGGGCAAGACCACCCTCCTCCGCCTGCTGGCGGGGGAACTGGAGGGGAGGGGGACCGTCTCCCTCCGCCAGCCCTGTCTGCGCTGGCCCCAGCCGGTGGCCGACCCGTCCCGGCGGACGCTGGACATCCTGCTGGAGAGAGTGCCGCCGGAGGATGAGTGGAAAATTTACCGGGAACTGTCCCTGTTGGGACTGTCAGAGGAAATCTTAGACCGGCCCTTCTCCACCCTCAGCGGCGGGGAGCAGACCCGGGCCTTGCTGGCCGCTCTGTTTCTGGACGAGGGGGCCTACCCCATGATCGACGAACCCACCAACCACCTGGACGGGCCAGGCCGGGCGCTGGTGGCCGGCTATCTCAAAAGTCTGGACCGGGGGTTTCTGCTGGTGTCCCATGACCGGGCCTTTCTGGACGGCTGCGTGGACCACATCCTGGCCCTGAACCCCACAGGCCCGGAGCTGGTGCGGGGCACCTTCTCCAGCTGGCTTCAGAACAAGGAGGACCGGGACCGGGGGGAGGCCGCCCGGAACGAGAAGCTGAAGGGGGAGATCAGACGGCTGGAACAGGCGGCAAAACGGACATCCGGCTGGTCGGACAAGGTGGAACGGACCAAGCACGCCACCAAAAACTCCGGTCTGAGGCCGGACCGGGGGTTTATCGGCCACAAGTCGGCCAAAATGATGCAGCGGGCCAAGAATATCGGGGACCGCCAGCAGCGGGCGATTCGGGAGAAGTCCGCCTTGCTCAAGGACATCGAGCGGGCGGACAGCCTCAAGCTGGCTCCGCTGCTTTACCACAGCGACCGGCTGCTGGAGGGCCGGGAGCTGGCAATTTCCTACCCGGGGATGGACAGAAAGCCGGTGAGCTTTACCCTGAGACAGGGGGAGCGCCTCTGTCTGGACGGGGGCAACGGCTCGGGCAAGACCAGCCTGCTCCGTCTGGTCCTGGGGGAGCAGGCGCCCCACACTGGGACGCTGTTCCGGACTTCGGGGCTGGAGATTTCCTACGTCCCCCAGAGGTCGGACCACCTGCGGGGAAATCCCGTCGCCTGGGCGGAGGGACAAGGCATAGACGTGACCCTGTTCCTTACCATCCTGCGCAAGCTGGACTTCTCCCGCGCCCTCTTTGAGCGGGATATGGGGGAGTACAGCGCGGGACAGCAGAAGAAGGTGCTGTTGGCGGCTAGCCTGTGCCGGAGCGCTCACCTGTATGTGTGGGACGAGCCGCTGAATTATATCGACCTGTTCTCCCGAATGCAGCTGGAGGAGCTGCTGCTCCGGTACCGGCCCACGCTGCTCTTTGTGGAGCACGACCGGGTCTTTCGGGAGAAGATCGCGACAAAGGTCGTAGAGCTGTAACGAAAAGCCCGCCGGAATACCCGGCGGGCCTCGCTTATGAAAATACCGCGTGCTGGCGGCGGTAGGAGTCGTTGTCCTTCTGAGCCAGCTCCCGGCTCACCTGGTCCAACTGGCGCTGAATGGCCTCCGCCTGCTCCGGGGCGGCGGAGCGGAGCTGCTGTGTCAGCTCCTCCTGCCGCTTGCGCAGACTTTCCAGCTCCTGGTCAACCTTGCCGGTGTCGCAGACGGTGACCTCCGATTGATCCTCCGGCTCGTAGCGGTCAAAGGCCCGCTCCTCGGGGACAATCCGGTCGCCCCCGGAGGGAGTTTCCTCCGCCGGCGAGGCGGCGGGGGCGGACTGGGCCTTTCGGGTCTCCGGAGCCTCATAAATACTGCTGTTTGGAATGGCGGAAATGCTCATAATGACCCCTCCTGTGTCAATTTATGGCACCATTATAGGGCGGCGCCCCGGAGGGGTCAAGGAAAGGAGCATTAAAGTTGCATTAAAAGACGTTCTCCTGCCAGCCCTTGCACACGTCGATCCAGCCCAGGGAGCGGGAGTACTCCGCCAGCTCGTCACAGGTGAGCCGGATGGCGGAGTTGGAGCTGCCGGCGGCGGGAAATACGGCGTCAAACCGCCGGAGGGACACGTCCAGGTAGGTGCGCACCCCCTCCGGGTTGCCGAAGGGGCACACGCCGCCCACGGCGTGGCCGGTCATCTCCTGGGCCTGCTGGGGGGTGAGCATCTTGGCTTTGGTGTGGAACATGGCCTTGTACTTGCTGTTGTCGATTTTGGCGTCCCCGGCGGTGACGATGAGCACGCAGCCCTCCTCTACCTGAAAGGACAGGGTCTTGGCGATGCGGGCGGGGATGACCCCCACCGCCTGGGCGGCCAGCTCCACTGTGGCGCTGGAGACGGGGAACTCCAGAATGTCCCCCTCCCGGCCCAGGGGACGGAAGTAGTCCCGGACTTTTTCTATGGACATCCCTCAGCCCTCCCGTTTCCGGGCGGCCTTGGCCAGAAAACGCTCATCGGTGACGATGAACCGCTCGTGGACGCCCTGGCCGATGAGGCCCTTCTCATCGTAGGCGGCCACCTTGAGGACGATGCGCTTGCCGTCCGCCTGGGTAATCTCGCTCTCCGCCCAGACCCTCATACCCAGGGGGGTGGCGCTGTCGTGGGAGACCTCCAGCCTGGTGCCCACAGTGCTCTGGCCCTCCTCTAGATGGGGGGCGATGGACTTCCAGGAGGCCTCCTCCATCAGGGCGCACATGAAGGGGGTGCCGAACACGGGCAAGGCTCCGGAACAGGCCGACTGAGCGGTGTTGCTGTCGTTGACAACGGCCTCCGCCCGGCCCTTTAATCCTACAGTGACAGACATTGTACTCCTCCTTATCTTTGGTTGCATGATTATACCACAGAGGAGCGGAAAAATCTACATTTCGCTGCGGATATCCGCCATAGCGTTGAGCACCACCCAGTTCTGGGGGAAGGGACGGTCCAGATTCCAGTAGCCCACGCCGTAGAGGCTGTAGTCAAAAGCCAGGTTCAGCTTGGCCTTGATGGACCGGGCATCCTCGAACCAGACCTCGTGCTCCGTGCCCCGGCCGTCCACATAGCGGAACCAGGGGGACTGCGCCTGTTCGTCGTAGCGGATGGCGGCGTGCCGGTTCCAGGCCAGCCGGACGGCCTCCACATTGCTCAGCGACTTGGCCCGGCTGCCTGAACGATAGGGCAGGGTCCAGTCGTAGCCGTAGTTGGGGATGCCCAGATAGAGCTGACTGGGGCGGAACTCGGTGAGGGCGTACTCCACCACCTGCCGCACCTGGGGCAGAGGGGACACCGCCATAGGCGGACTGGCCTGATTGCCCCACTCATAGGTCATCAGCAGAGCGAAGTCCACCGATTGGGCAATAAGGCGGTAGTCGATGCCCTCGTACAGCCGCCCCAGCTGGCCGGCCGAGGTCTTGGGGGCCAGGGCGGCGATAAGGGGCAGACCACGGGGGACAAGCCCCTGGCGCAGCCGGGCCAGAAAGGCGGCATAGCGCCGGGCGTCTTCAGCCCGGACGTACTCAAAGTCTACGTCCACCCCCTGGTATCCCTTTCGGTCCACCGTGCGCAGAATACTTTCAATCAGCTCCCGCTGGTCCTCCTCGTCCTCCAGCAGCTCGTGGGCCAGCTCAGAAGAAAAGCGTTCGTTCTCGTCCAGATTGGACAGGTGGAAGATGGGGGCCACCCGGCTCTGAAGGGCGGCGCTGACCAGGGCCTCGTCCCGGAGGGGGATCAGCTCTCCCTCGTCGAAGCGGTAGGTGAAGGGGGTAAGCTGGGACAGGTAGGGCAGAGTGGCCCGAAGCAGGTCCCGGCCAATGGACGGGTAGGCGTAGGCGTTTGCCGTAAGGCTGCCCCTGGGCTTGGAGGCGAATTTGACTACAATGGTCTGTCCAGGGTAGATCAGGTCCCGGCCCTGGAGGGCGGGGTTGTTGCGCAGAAGCTGGGCAGCGGTGGTGTTGTGCATCTGGGCGATGGAGTACAGCGAATCCCCCGCCCGGACGGTGTGGGTCAGCTCGGGGTACTGGACCACGATGGTCTGGCCCACCACCAGCTGGGAGGGGTTTTCCAACTGGTTGTCCTGGAGCAGCCGCTCCATGGGGACGCCGTACTGCTGGGCCAGCCGGTACATGGTGTCGCCAGGCTGAACGACATGGATGTCCATAGAATTGCCTCCTTTTACACCACCGTCACGAACCGGCTGCTGGCGTAGCCGATGGCGCCGTTGTAGTTGACCAAATGCCAGCCGTTGGCGGTGTTGATAATCGTGAGGGGAGCGCCGTCGGGGGCCTGGGCGACGACGGGGGCGGAGGTGTCGGGCCGGGCCCGGATGTTAAGATTGCCCCACTCCACGTCCACTATCCCCGGGCGGCGGTGTTCTGTCTCAAAGAAGGGGATGCCGAAGTATTCGGTCAGGGCCAGCACGATCACCCGGGCGGCGGCGTCCAGGTTGGCCTTGATCCAGTTGGCGTCCTCCACGTTGTCGTGGAAGGCCAGCTCAATGAGGACGGCGGGAGCCCGCACCCGGGCCACCTCCCCCAGAGTGGTGGTGGCCTCGGTGCGCACCTTGTTGGGGTCGGGGTAGATAGTTTTCAGCCCGTCAGCGATGAGCTCCGCCGCCCGCTTGCCGTCTGCGCTGCCGGGGTAGTAAAAGACGATGGACCCCCGGGCCTTCCCCGCCTGGTCTCCGGCGGCGGCGTTGGAGTGGAGGGCCAGATGGAAGTCGTAGTTCCCCGCGTTGGAGGCGGCGATGGAGGAGGCGGCGGTCATATCCGGGGTGTTCCGGCTGTACCGGATGCCGGAGGCGTCCAGATAAGGGACCATCTTGTCTGCCAGGAGATTCATCCAGTATTCTTCCGTTCCTCCGTTGACGTATGGGTTCCAGTCCTGTGTGGATGGGGACAAATATATAATGGGCATAGCAATGCACCTCCCAAAATTTACCCATCCTATGAAATTTTTTTGGAAAGTGTGAAACCTCTTCCCATTGTCCGCGTCTATATTGTCAGAAGCAAAAAAAGAAAGGGAGGATTTTTATGAAAGGAAAGCTCTTTGCGATCACCATGGCGGCGGTACTGCTGCTGGCCGGGTGCGGAGGAGGGGCCGCCGGCGGGGCGGCGGCCGATATGCCCGCCTCCAGCGCCCCCCAGAGCACAGCCGGGGGCACGGAGAACGGCTACTGGGACATGGGTACGGGCGGCGGGGAAAGCTATTACCCCGAAGAGCCTGGCGCCCCCATGGAATCGGACAACCAGGGCGGCTCCATCTATCAGAACCCAGGGGCCAAGCTCATCCGCCGGGCGGAGCTGTCCATCCAGACGGAGCAGTTTGACGAGAGCGCGGAGGCCCTTAAGAAGCTGACGGCCGACTGCGGCGGCTACTTTGAAAACGCCAATCTGTACGGCGGGAGCCGGCGGGACGTTAACGCCAGCCGCCGGGGGGAATACACCGTCCGGGTGCCGGCGGAGAAGTACGACTTATTTTTGTCGGGCGCCGGGGAGCTGGGCTATGTGACCAATAAGAATGAGAGCAGCGAGGACATCGGGGAGCGGTACTACGACACCGAGGCCCGGCTCAAGACCCAGCGCACCAAGCAGGAGCGGCTGCTGGCTCTGCTGGAGAAGGCAGAGACCATGGAAGACATCATCGCCCTGGAGAGCGCCTTGAGCGACGTGGAGTATCAGATTGAGCAGTACTCCTCCGAGCTCAACCGCTATGACGCCCTGGTGGGCTTCGCTACTTTCAATGTCTATCTCAGCGAGGTGGGCCAGGTCACCCAGGAGGTGGGAGAGACCGCCTCCCTGGGCCAGCGGATGGCCGCAGGCTTCCAGTCCAGCCTCCGGGGGCTGAACCAGGGCTTCCAGAATTTCCTGATCTGGATGTCCTACAACCTGTTCCCGGTGGTAATTCTGACCGCTGTGGCCGTTGTGGCCGTAATCATTGGAAAGCGGGAGCTGAAAAAGCTGCGGAAGCATAACGGACCTGACAGCAAGGCAGAATGACGGACCGGGGACGGCCAGGCTGCGCCCAGTTTCTCCGGGACGCGGTGCTCTGTTGGGCAAAATAGCAGATAAACGTCCTTCCAGCAAAGCCCAATATCACTAAGTTCAACCCAGCCCTCGCAAAACAGGGTTCCCTTCCCGATTTTGTATTTGGGAAGGGGCGCCCTGTTTTTGCCTGATCGAGATTTAAATTGAATTTTTTAAAAACCATTGACAGCACGGCAAAAATGTGGTAATATCCATTAGCTGATGTGAGAGAGAGCACCATGCGGGTGTAGTTCAATGGTAGAATCCCAGCCTTCCAAGCTGGTCGCGTGGGTTCGATTCCCATCACCCGCTCCACGTCGCCACAAGCTCCATATCCCTCGCTTCCGGCCAAGGCCGAAAGCTCGCTCATTCCGCAGCGGCTCCTTTCCAAATCGGACCCGTTGCTCTGGGCTCCGATTTGGATGGGGACGAAAGATGCGCCTGTAGCTCAGGTGGATAGAGCAACTGCCTTCTAAGCAGTGGGCCGGGGGTTCGAGTCCCTCCAGGCGTGCCAGCCTGCTCCGGGCGCGGCCAGATCATCAGCAAATATGGTGGGTATAGCTCAGTTGGTTAGAGCACCGGATTGTGGTTCCGGGTGTCGAGGGTTCGAGTCCCTTTACCCACCCCACAT
>ERZ779622.738-NODE-738-length-16769-cov-4.953273_pt1 | contig 16769 bp, 14 predicted proteins | sample MGYA00514188_ERZ779622 | MGnify/ENA primary metagenome ERZ779622 (study PRJEB29562, sample SAMEA4376702) | mouse gut metagenome | isolation source: Cecum | study: EMG produced TPA metagenomics assembly of the A DSS colitis mouse model was used to assess the...
TCCCGTTTTACTGTTTTAGGTCGCTTATTTCTAAGCTGTCCTCAAAAAATCTTGCGCTGCTGTTCTCACAGCTTCGCTTTCCTCTTTGAATTTTCAAGGTTTGTCACTGTTTAGTTATCAAGGTTCGTACCTGCTGTCTCCCGCGACAGCTTTTATAATATATCACGCCTTTTTGCTTCTGTCAACACCTTTTTTTATTTTTTTAACGAAGAAATACAAAGAGCAGATTGCTTCGGTAAATCCAGCACAAAATATCGTTTTCCGCAATCATCACAAGCAGTTTTCCGCCCCACTCGGTAGTGGAACATACGGTAATCACAAAAAACAAAACCCATACGGCAAAGACTCCTTCAGCAAGCCCCAGGAGCAGCCCCGCCAGCTTATTAATGCCGTGCAGCACAGGCAGTTTCGCCGCAATTCCCAGGGAAAAGGCAATGCCCTGAACAAAGACGCCCACCAGCAGAAGTGTCACCAAGAAGGCTACAGCCTGTAAAATTGTCTCCGCCAGATAACTGCTCATAGCTTCTTTCAGGCCAATCGCTTCCAAAGTTTCCAGAATATCGATCTCGCTGGATGCAATTCCTTTTTGGAGAACATTATAGAGTGCCGTCTTGTCCCGGAAAAACGCAGTGCAGTAGGGAACTGCAAATCCTGTAATTATCAATGTAAGGACCATTGTAACAATCCCCACAGATTTTTTGATAAATCCTTTCCGGTGTCCGTCCCAGGCCGCAAGAAGCAGAAAGCCTCCAACCACAGGTAATAACCAATTCATTTTCTTTTGTACCCCTTTACTTTAATTTGATTTCTTCTGTCCGATCGGAAAAGACAATGATATATCTCCGAAACCCGCTTCCCTTATAAATATCGGCCACCGCTCCGTCAAAAGTCCCCGTATATCTCAAGGTTCCCCGTTCCGTATAAATCTCACATTCATTTTCATTATAAAGGATCAAATCCCCGCCGGACAATTTGATATTGTTGTATGCAAGATTGGTGGACCGAGTCAGAATCCGGTTTCCTTCCGCATTGTATACATGCGCCTCATACCGGGCGCTGTCCTCACCCGTTCCGTCAACCACAAGCCCCACCGAGCGTTCCCCGAAAAAAACACTTCGGATCTCTCCTTCCTCTTCCGCAGCAGCTTTCTCCTCCGGGATCTCTTTTCCTTCATAGAAAATAACTCCCTGCTCCGACACAGCCGCACAAATGCTGTCTCCCAGATATTGAACCCGTGGAATAATAAGATTCTCATAGACAGCTGAAGCTACAATCTTATCTACAAAATTTCCGCCCACATTGCCGAAATTGTAAAATACCAGGCAGGAATTTGCAAGACCGCTTTGTACCTGCAGATAGGAAACTGCCAGTTTGATTCCATCCGATGAAATAGAGATAGAAAGCGGCTGCCCCGTCTCTTCCAGCCGGCACTGAGCCTCTGTCAGTTTTTCGCCCTCCAAATCGTATAGACAGATCCAGGACATTGAACTGTCGCTCAAAAGCAGGGCGGTCACTCCCTGAGACGAGATACTGACCTGCTGAATGGGAAGCAGGGTTGTAATCTGCGTCTGAAGCCCCTGCTCATTGAACACGTAAGCCTCATTTCCCTCATAGTCCGCCACCACCACTGCATTCTGGCAGACGTCCAGAATGGGGGTCTGCATATTGTAAGTCTGGCTCCAGAAAGCCTCATTTGTCAAATTGACACAGGAAATACCATCCCTGCTGTACTTCAGTATCTTCCCATTGTATTCCGCGTACTGGGTATTCAGGGTATCGGCCCGCTCTGCAGAAGCTGTAACCTCATATCCCGCATACGTTTTATTTCTGGCAAACAGCCACATTCCCAGGACAATCCCCAAGACAACCCCTACATACAAAAGGCGCCTGGCTCCCTGCCCGGCCTTGTGGCGGAATAATTTTGCTTTATAATCTTTCAAATCCTGCTCCGGCGGATCCGGAGTCTCATAAAGTTTGGTGATCTTCGCCATTGATTTATCCTTTGATTTGCTCTATCGTAAGAAACAGTATAGCATTCTTTTCTCAAGGAAGCAAAAGTTTTTGTCCTACGAGAATGTGATTGCTGTCCCAGATACCGTTCAGACGGCAGATTTCCCTGATTTTGTCATCTCTTCCATATATTTTGCGGCTGATGGAGAGAAGTGTATCACCCTTTTGGACCACATAGACATCCGGAATCTCTTCCACGCTCTGGCTGACAGCCTCCTGGGTTTCCTCCGGTTCTTCTTCGGGCTGCTCTTCCGGTTGTTCTTCCGGCTGCTCCTCCGGTTCTTCTTCCGGCTGCTCCCCCGGCTGTCCGGCCTCTTCTTCCGGGCTGCTCGCTGTCTCCTCCCCTGCTGCCTGCGCGTTTTCCGCCGTCACCGCATCTGCCAGCTCCGGGTCTGTGCTGCCCTGTACATAGATTTCTCCGGCTTGTCCCTCCTGCTTTTCCAGAGATTGTGAAATCTCGCTCAGAGCCATTTCAAGCCCTTCCATTTTTTCATAATTGTTAATCAGCGTAATCCCTATGACAAGAACTACCATGACCAGAAACGTACTCGCCGTATACAAAAAGGTCATTACCCGCTTTTGATTGGAGGTATCCTTTTTATCCTGTATGAGGGTCCGAAAAGTCCGGGTCGCACGATCGTCAAATTCTTCGTTCTCATCAACGCCTTCCCCGTCTCCCATCTCTACCATATAGCGCTGCATGGCTTCATTCCGCTCATAAAAAATGCAGTATCCTCTCTGGCGGGTCAATTTTCCGTTTTCATAGGCAAAGAAATCTTCCTCTCCTTCCACGGGTTCTTCTATCATCAGGATCTTGTCCACCCCGCCAAAATAATTGACATGGGTTTTCAAAAGCCGGGCATCCAGATCCATAGGATAGCCGGGCATAGATAAAAACCATCCCAGAATATCCTGATCTGCAAAATATTCCTTAATGGCCCCATAAATCTCCGCCCAAACTTCATCCGTAAAAGGAATTCCTTCTCTCCCACAGTTTACTCCTTTCAAAGCAATGGCGCTTTTAATAAAAAGATAAGGAATTCCATCCATCCACTCGGAATGTCCCAGGAGAATGGCCCCGCGGCTGTTCAGCATCTCTTCCCTGGCAAATTTCCGCAGATATGTGACCACATAATCTTCAATATAAATTTTCCGCTTGTCCTCCGGCTCTCCAATCTGCCGGACATTTTTCGGCAAATCCAGTTTTCGCCTGTTCCCGGTCTCTTTTGCCTCTTCTTTATAAACAATTTCAATCATACCTTCACCTCGTCTGCCCTCTTCTGGCACAGAAACGAAACAAAACCAGCTTCGCCGCCATCTTTTAGGTGAATCGTATCATATTTGACCTGCATGATTTAGCGATTTATGTCGAAGAGTAATAAATTTTTGCCGACAACATTTCCCATAATATGACAAAACGGACGGGCCGCTTTCACGGCACGTCCGTTTCTTTCGCTCTATTACCGAATTTTTCTTACATCCACTCTTTGATCTGCTCGTATACGCCAACGCCATCCAGGCGGTACTTCTCGATCAGCTTCGCCGCCGGACCGGACTCACAGTACGTATCATTCACGCCCAGCTGCTTCACCGGCGTATGCTGCTTCTCGCTCAAGACATCGCAGACTGCGCTTCCCAGACCGCCGATTACGGAATGCTCCTCCACCGTAACAACCTTTCCGGTCTTCTTTGCCGATGCCAGAACCAGTTCCTCATCCAGAGGCTTGATGGTATGGATATTGATAACCTCTGCAGAAATTCCGTCGGCCGCCAGCTTCTCCGCTGCTTCCAAAGCGCTGTTGACACAAAGCCCCGTTGCTACGACGGTCACATCTGTACCTTCTCTCAGCACAATTCCCTTGCCGATCTCAAATTTGTAGGTTGCCTCATCATTAAATACGGGAACCGCCATTCTGCCGAAACGCAGATACACAGGGCCTACATACTCCGCCGCTGCTTTCACTGCCGCTCTCGCCTCCACGTCATCCGCGGGATTAATGATTACCATTCCCGGGATCGTGCGCATCAGGGCAATATCTTCGTTGCACTGATGGGTTGCTCCATCCTCACCTACGGAGATACCCGCATGGGTTGCGCCAATCTTCACATTCAAATGGGGATAGCCCACCGCATTGCGGACCTGCTCATAGGCCCGTCCCGCTGCAAACATTGCAAAAGAGCTGCAGAAGGGAATCTTTCCCGTGGCCGCCACACCTGCAGCAATACTCACCATATTACACTCTGCAATACCGCAGTCAAAGAAGCGTTCCGGAAATGCTTTCTTAAACACGCCTGTCTTGGTGGCGCCTGCCAGATCGGCATCCAATACCAGTACGTTGGGATTTTCCTCTCCCAGCGCCTTCAGCGCATTTCCATAGCTCTCTCTCGTCGCAATCTTCTTTACATCTGACATAACGCTTCACCTGCCTTTTCTAATTCTGCCATTGCAGTTGCAAACTGCTCGTCGTTGGGCGCTGTTCCGTGCCAGGACGCATTGTTCTCCATAAAGGAAACGCCCTTGCCCTTTACCGTCTTCATTACAATCACGGCAGGCTGTCCTTTCACGCCCCTTGCCTCGTCAAAGGCCGCTTTCAGCTGATCGAAATCATGTCCGTCCACCTGAATTACGTGGAAACCAAAGGCTGCAAATTTCTCATCGATGGGATACGGGGAGTTAACCTCCTCAATGGTCCCGTCAATCTGAAGGTTGTTGTTGTCTACAATCACACAGAGGTTATCCAGCTTCTTGGCGCTGGCGAACATGGAAGCCTCCCAGACCTGGCCCTCCTGGAGTTCACCGTCTCCCAAAAGGGTATATACCCGGTAGCTGTCGCCGAAGGTCTTAGCAGAAAGCGCCATACCCACCGCCGCTGAGATTCCCTGTCCCAGGGAACCGCTGGACATGTCCAGGCCCGGCGTGTGCTGCATGCAGGGGTGTCCCTGCAGATGCGAACCGATATGCCGGAGCGTCGTCAGATCCTCCTTGGGGAAAAATCCCCGCTCCGCCAGAGCCGCGTAAAGGCCAGGAGCCGTATGGCCTTTGGAAAGCACAAAGCGATCCCGGTCCGGCTTCTTCGGATCCTTCGGATCGATATTCAGCTCTTCAAAATACAGATATGTGAACACATCTGCTGCTGACAGAGAGCCGCCCGGATGACCGGACTTTGCACTGTGAACAGCCGTTACGATCCCTTTGCGGACTTCGTTCGCTGTCTTCTGAAGTTCTAATTTTGTCATGTTTGTCCCACCTTTTTATTTATTAAAATTTATAAATTTCCTTCTTCTAGTATACCCAGAGAATCCCGGCTGGTCAAGCACAGTTTTACAGTTCCACGCGCCCTTCCAGAGCCCGCAGAAGCGTCACCTCATCAATATACTCCAGATCCCCGCCCACGGGAACGCCGCTGGCAATCCGTGTCACTTTGATCCCGGTAGGTTTGATCAGCTTGCTGATATACATGGCCGTGGTCTCCCCTTCCAGGCTGGAATTGGTGGCAATGATCACCTCGTCCACCTCTCCCTGCAGCCTGGCCATCAGCTCTTTCAGCCGGATGTCTCCGGGTCCGATGCCAAGCATAGGGGAAATGGCTCCGTGCAGCACGTGATACACCCCGTCAAACTTTCCCGTCTTCTCGTAAGCCGCCATATCCCTGGTATTTTCCACCACCATAATCGTTCTCTGATCCCGCTTGGAATTGGCGCAGATCGGACAAAGCTCCTGATCCGTCAGGGTAAAACACTGCCTGCAGTAACGGACATTCTTTTTGGCCTCTATGATAGAATCCGACAAGGCCTGCACCTTTTCCACCGGCAAGTTGACGATGTGGAAGGCCAGGCGCTGGGCAGTCTTACTCCCGATTCCCGGCAGGCCGGAAAGCTGTTCAATCAATCTGCTGATTTGGCTGCTGTAATAATCCATCAGAACGGAAATCCTCCGCCCATGCCGCCGGTCAGTCTCGCCATAGCCGCCGCAGAATCTTCTTCCATCTGGCGGAACGCCTGGTTAACAGCCGCCGTAATCAGGTCCTCCAGCATTTCAATGTCATCCGGATCTACCACTTCTTCCGCAAGCTTCACCTTGACAACTTCTTTTTTGCCGGATACGGTTACTTCTACCGCTCCGCCGCCTGCTGCCGCAGTATACTCCTTCTCTTCCAGCTCCTTCTTGCTTTCTTCCATCTGGCGCTGCATCTTCTGCGCCTGCTTCATCAAATTGTTCATGTTTCCCGGCATGCCCATTCCGCCTCCGGGGAATCCTCCTCTTTTTGCCATTGAATTTGTCCTCCTATTCCAGTTCCGCATTCGCCCTCACTTTGCACCTTCTTTAGAAAGAATTGCGGACGCGGATAAGCGGCCGAAAGTCTTTCTGTTCATAGTTTGGGCTTCTGCTGATTTAATCTTCGATTTCAATTTCCATATGAATCAGCTGCTCGATATCAATGGCACCAACGTCCTCATTGGGATCCGTGTGCGCAGACGCTATCTGCAGCTCTATCTCTTTGCCTGTGTCTTTTCGGATTGCTTCGCTTATCTCCTCCAGATGGCGGGCTTCCCGCAGGAAATCCTCTCCTGTGGCGGTAGACGCAAGGATTCCCAGCTTATTCTCTCCCAGAGCCTTCAGCCGGGCGCCTTTTAAATAAGTACGTATCAGGGGATGCAGGCGGTTCACCACACTGTGCCAGTTCTTCACCACAGCCTGCACATCCTCGGGAAGTGCTTTGGGTGCAGGCGCCTCCTCCTTCTTATCCGTGGAAAGGCCCTGGGGATAAGAAGGCGCAGGTACGGCCGACATGGGGATCCCCTCCTCCATCTGCCGCTCCAAAGCCCGGATCCGGTCAAGGACGGCGTCCTGCCGAATCTCCATGGCCGGCCTGCACAGCTTGACAAATGCCACCTCCACCAGCACCCGCTTCTGGGCCGCGTAGCGAATCTGGCCTCCCAGCTCCGAAAAAATCCGGATATAACGCATAAGGGTATCCATTTCCATATACCGGGCTTCTTCTTTTAACTGTTGCAGGTTTTCCGCCGACACATCCAGCACTTCTTCCATCTCATCCGAGCTTTTCAGCAGCAGCAGATTTCTGAGATACCAGGTAAAATCCGTCACGAACTGGCCCAGCTCCCGTCCCTGAAGCACCAGCTCTTCAATCTGCCCCATCACCGCCGGCAGATCCTGGGCCAGGGTGCTCCGCAGAAGAGCACTGTATACGGCCGTGTCCACTGCTCCCAGCACATCCAGCACATGCTCATAGGTCAAATCTTGATTGAGATAAAAGGCAATGCACTGATCCAAAAGGCTTAGGGCATCCCGCATGGAACCGTCCGCTGCCTTGGCAATGTAGCGCAAGGCCTTCTCTTCTGCCGTCACATGCTCCGCTTCCATCAGCTCCTGAAGCCTTGCCAGAATGGTGTCTGCCGTAATCCGCCGGAAATCATACCGCTGGCACCGGGAGAGAATCGTCACAGGAATCTTATGAGCCTCTGTGGTCGCCAGAATAAAGATCACATAAGAAGGCGGTTCCTCCAAGGTTTTCAAAAGCGCATTGAAGGCCCCGATAGAGAGCATATGCACCTCATCGATGATATAGACCTTGTATTTTCCCTCCGTGGGCGAATAGGCCACCTCTTCCCGGATCTCACGGATATTGTCCACACCGTTATTGGAGGCAGCGTCAATCTCGATCACATTCATGGAAGTGCCTGCCGTTATTGAACGGCAGGCTGTACATTTCCCGCAGGGGTTCCCTTCTTCCGGATTCTCGCAGTTCACGGCCTTGGCAAAAATTTTTGCAATGGTCGTCTTTCCGGTGCCTCTGGTTCCGCAGAACAGATAGGCGTGGCCGATGCGTTCTGCTTTTATTTGATTTTTCAGCGTGGTCACGATATGCTCCTGTCCCTTCACGTCGCCAAACTCCGTGGGGCGGAACTTTCGGTAGAGGGCCATATAAGACATGTTTAATCTCCAAAGCTGATTCCGACCATCTTCGCCTCTTTAATAATGGAAGAATCCGGATCTACAAATTTCAGCTTACCGGCGGAATTTTCCAGCGGAACCCGCTTGGTCTCCCCGCCCACAATGCCAATCATATAGCCATAGTCGTCCTCTACAATCGCCTGTGCCGCCGCTGCTCCAAGCCTCGTGGAAAGCACCCGGTCATAGGGGCAGGGACTTCCGCCTCTCTGGGTGTGCCCCGGCACGGTAACACGCACTTCCGTTCCCAGCCGCTTCGTCAGCTGATCTGCGATCTCATAAGAAACGGTGGGATAAGGATAGTCTTCCATAAACTTCTTCAGCTCTTTCTTGCTCATAGCCGCCCGCTCTTTGGGAATGGCACCCTCGGCAACGGCGAGAATGGTAAAACCTTTTTTCTGCTTATTCCGTTTGTCAATGGCCTTACAGATCTTGTTGATATCATAAGGAATCTCAGGAATCAGAATAATATCCGCCCCGCCTGCGATTCCCGCATGAAGGGTCAGCTGGCCCACCTTATGTCCCATAACCTCCACAATAAATACCCGTCCGTGGGAAGCTGCCGTGGTGTGGATGCAGTCGATGCAGTCCGTGGCAATGTTCACCGCACTCTGGAAACCGAAGGTCATATCCGTTCCCCAGATATCATTGTCGATAGTCTTAGGCATATGCAGAATATTTAAGCCTTCCTCCCGGAGGAGATTGGCTGTCTTCTGGGTTCCGTTTCCGCCCAGAATAACCAGGCAATCCAGACGCAGCTTGTAATAAGTGTGTTTCATAGCTTCTACCTTATCAAGCCCATTTTCATCCGGCACACGCATCTGCTTGAATGCCTGCCTGGAGCTGCCGAGAATGGTTCCGCCCTTGGTGAGGATTCCGGAGAAATCCCTCGGGGTCAGCATCCGGTAATTTCCATAGATCAGACCCTTGTACCCTTCCTCAAACCCGTAAAGCTCCACTTCGTCCAGCGCGTTGCACACTCCTTTTACAATGCCCCGCATGGTGGCATTCAATGCCTGGCAGTCACCGCCACTGGTCAGCATTCCGATTCGTTTCATAAAGCACGCCTCCATCCTTTTTTGATCTCTTCACGATCTGTATTCCGTTATCATTTCAAATTTTATCATAAATATAAATTTCTCACAAGGGAATAACTTGAAAAATCTCTCCAACCATATTATAATAGATTTGTTGCCAAGGAGGAGTACCCAAGCGGCTGAAGGGTCTGGCTTCGAACACCAGTAGGTCGGTAAAACGGCGCGGGGGTTCAAATCCCCCCTCCTCCGTTGCTTTAAACCTAGGGGCGTCGCAGGATCATCGAAACGGATGACCCGGCGGCGCCCTTTTCTCTACCTGCCGAAAAGCAGTTGTGTTAAGGAGGCTTTCTATGTTAAAACCCAATTCTTACATGCTGGCCGTGCCGGCCAGCCCCGAAAATTTAAGCGATCCGGAGCTTCTTCTAGAGCGGGTGAAAAATACGGGGGCATTTCAGGTCGTATCTGCCAGGTTTGAGGAAGAAATGCTGCTTCTGGAATTAAACGGAAACGGCGAAATCTGCCAGGCCCGGATTTACCCTTCGGACTTCTCCATCCCCGAGCTCTACCGCTGTCAGCATTTTTTCCCGGATGTAGACGTGGAAGCTCTCCAGAGAGCGGAAATCGGCCTTGCCGTGGAGATGACTTTCGGTCCGGATCCGCTGGCTTCCTATCATTTACAGCTCAAATTAATCTATACCCTTCTCCCGGATGTACTGGCTGTGCTGGATGACAGTTCCGAAAAAATCTTGTCCGGCCGCTGGGTGATTCTGGCTGCCCAGTCTGCCGTGCGCCCTGCCCCCCGCTATCTCTACACGGCCCAGGCTGTGTCCGGGGAAGATGGCTGCGTCTGGCTTCACACTCACGGGCTAAACCGCTGCGGCCACCCGGAGCTGGAGGTCTTAGGTTCCACAAAGGAAACCTGCCAGGACCATTACTACGTCCTGGAGACCCTGGCAAACCGCCTTTTGGAGCTGGAGAAAACGCCGGAGTTCAAGGAGCCCTTCTTTCTCGCTTACCTCAACCAGAATACCCCTCTGGTAGTCACCCTGGTTGACTGGGAACAGGCAGTGGAGTGCTATCCGCCGGATATGCTGGGCGGACGCAAAGACCGGGAAGAAGGCCACAATCAAGATACCTGCGGCATCTTCGTCTATCCCTCCCAGAAGAGTGTAGAGGAAGGGCGCTACTCCTCCCTTGCCATCTACGATGACATGCTGAAAGGAAACCCCATCTACATGATCTCTACCCCGGAGACCAACCGGATGCGCGCCCTGGCTGCCGAACGCCTGGAATATCTGCTCGAGGCCTTTCAGGATTCCAGGAACCACCTGCTGGCCAAAATCGGACTCAAGATGGACGAGGAATACTGTGCGGAAAACAATGAACGGGAACATATCTGGTTTGAAATCACCGATATCAAGGACGGCCGTTTTACCGCCAAGCTCACCCAGGAGCCCTACTACGTGACAGGCATCCATGAAGGATATGTGGGTGATTACGGGGCAGAAGATCTGACGGACTGGCTGATTTTTACACCGGAGCGCCGCCTGACTCCGGATGATGTATATCTGCTGCGGCTTTAGAACTATTATGAAACCACAAAGAGCACCCCTGCTGTTATCTGCCCGCAGGGGTACTCTTTTATATGGCTTTCAAACTCTCAGCGTCTATTTCTCAATGGCCGCCGTCTTATAGATAAATTTCACCTTTCCCTGCATATCATCGGAGATTCCGGCAAAGGACTTGTAGGCTCTTGCCGCCTCTTTGGTGGCTTCGAAACGGTCGTTCAGATCCTGAAGATCACCCTTCAGCATATCCGTCAGTTTCTGAATGCCCTCATCGTTAAATTCCACGGTACCGTCCTTAAGCTCCAGGGAACCGTCACGAAGTTCCGTCACGCCGTCTAAGAGTTTCAGGGTTCCGTCTTTCAATTCTGCCGTGCCGTCCTTTAATTCCCCGGCTCCATCCTGGAGATCCGACGCTCCGGCTTTCAGTTTCTTTGCCCCGTCCAAAAGGGCTTTGGAGCCGTCATAAGCTTTGGCTGTTCCCGCCGTATATTGAAGGATTCCCTGATAAAGCTGGTAATGAGTCTCCACACTGACAATCAGCGGTTTCAGCGTAGGATCGCTGGCCATAAGCCCCATGATCATCTGCATCAGCTGTTCCTGGGGAGAGGCCTGCACAAGAAGATTTTCCCGTTCCAAAACCTTTGGCTCCTCCGTCAAGGCCGTTTCAGCTTCAGCGGCCTCTGCTTCGGTGTTCTCTGTTCCGATGACTTCTGTTCCGGCATTTTCGCTTCCGCTATTTTCACTTCCGATCTCTTTCGTTTCCGTGTCTTCCCCCTGGATATTTCCTGTGCCGTCTGTTTCTTCTTCTGCTTCCGTTTCTCCGCCGGAGTCTTCTGCCTCCTCCTGGTCTCCGGTTTCCATGTCCTCTTCGGAGGTTTCCGTGTCTTCCTGTTCCTTGGTCTCCTCAGGAACCTCTTCCTCCTCCAAAACCGCCAGGGAAATCCCCTGTCCCTGCTGCATCTGCTGTATCATAGGCTGGAGCATTTTACTGAACTGCCCGTAATTGCTTACTGTCAGTTTGTCTTCCTGAATCATCCCTGCACCTTTTAAAGCCGCCAGTATCTGCTTTACGCTGGCAGACTGATTGGCCTGGGCCAGGGAACTTTCAAACAGTGCCTTGGCTGCTGCCGTCAGCTTGCCGTTCTGGGCAGTCAGTTCTCCCAAGCCCGCAACCAGCGTATTCACTCCGTCTGCCAGGTCTCCTGCCCCGGACTTCAGGCTTCCCGTTCCGTCTTTCAGCTTCCCGGCCCCGTCATCCAGTTTCCCGGCTCCCTCGTCCAAGTCGTCTGCTCCGTCTTTCAGTTCCAGCACGCCGTCATACAGTTCGGAAGTCCCGTCCATCAGCTGCACCATAGCGTCCTGAAGCTCATCCATATCTCCCGAAAGATCATCCATTTTGTCCTGCATATCCACGTCCATATCGCTGAAAATCTCATTGGTAGCTACCGTCAGAGTGGTCGCCAGCTCAAAGTCCGTCACATCCGCAGTCAGTTCCACATAGTCTGCCAGATCTAGTTCCTCTATATCAAAGTCCGGGCTTCCCGTATCCAGATTGTCTTTCAGTCCGGGCAGGCAAAAGCCCATAACCAATGTCCGCTCTCCGTCATTGATGACCCTTCCCCCCGAAACCTCTACATTCCGGAAATGGTCATTGTCCAGCACAAGCCCTGTGAGGACCACGAAGGGAACATACAATTCTTCCTCCTGCTCTCCCACCAGAACTTTCTCTTTCTGTTTATTCTCATAATCGAAACGGATGGTCACTTTACCGCTCTGTCCGGCCAGTTCCTCCGGGGAAACCGTCTTTCCCTCCAGCTGATACGTAACCTTCATATCGACGGGAAGCGCCTTCTGGATACTTCCCTGATAATAGATGTCATTGCCGTCCGCATCCCAGACGCCCAGGTTTCCGTCTTTCTTTTGGAAGTTCCCGTCTCCCTTGACCGTACTAATACCTGTTAATTCCGTGGTATCCTCCACCGTGCCCATACCGGCGGCATTTTTCAGCCAGTCACTGACAATCAGCTTCTGAGGCGTGCCGTCCGCATTGGCAATTACATAAACCGTCTCCTCCTTGGACAGCTGCTCTTTATCCTGATCCGAAAGCTCTATACCTGCCGGTTTCTTAAGAAGGCTGCGATCCGCAACCGGTATCAGCGCTCCGCCTGCCAGAACCGGTGCCGCTTCCTCCTGGGCCTGGACCTGTATTCCCAGGCTTGTGCACACTAATGCGGAAACCAGCACTGCAGAAAGTCCTTTTTTCATAGTTCCGTTGATTTTTCCACTCATTTTTTTCATACTCTTACCTCCTCAGTTCTCATTTTTTCTCTCTCCGGTTTAAATCCTATACTGGTGGCGCAGATCAGCCGATCAAACAGAAGGAACATAGCCGGCAGGATAAAGGCCACAGCCAGCAGGCTTATGATGGCTCCCCTGGCCATCAGTGCGCACAGGGAACGAATCATATCCACATCCGAGTAAACCGCCACTCCCAAGGTAGCTGCGAAAAATCCCAAAGCACTTACCAGTACCGAAGGAAGGGAAGTGGACAGCGCCGTGGAGATGGCTCCCGTCTTATCCTGTCCGCCGCTTCGCTCCTTCTTATACCGGGTAGTCATCAGGATTGCATAATCCACAGTGGCCCCCAGCTGAATGGTACTGATACAGATAGGTGCGATAAAGGGCAGCGACGTTCCCGTGTAATGGGGAATACCCAGGTTGATAAATATGGCAAACTCAATCACCGCCACCAGAATCACCGGAAGGGAAATGCTTTTCAGCACTATGGCAATAATCAGGAAAATTGCAATAATTGAGATTGTGTTGACTACCTGGAAATCGTGATCCGTAATTTCTATCAAATCCTTCGTACAAGGTGCCTCTCCTATAAGCATTCCGTTTTCGTCATATCGTTTCAAGATACCTTTCAGCTCTGCAATCTGGGCGTTCACCTCGTCGGTAGCCGTACTGTACTCCGACTGCACCAGCAGAAGCTTCCAGTTTTCGCTTTCCAGTTTGTTTCTGGCCTCATCCGGTATCAGTTCCTCCGGTATCATGGAACCCACTGCGGAATCCAGCCCCAGCGCAAACTGCACACCCTCTACCTGCTTGATTTCCCGGACCATATCTCTCACATCTCTGGAGGAAACCTTCTTATCCAGCAGTACCATATGAGTAGCCCCTGCTTCAAAGTCTTCTTCCAGCTTGCTGGTGGCCTGCACATAACCCAGATAATCCGGCAGGGTGGCTCCCAGGTTATAGTATACTTCTCCCCCCGACTTATGGTAGCCGTAGTAGGCGGCAGGAAGAATCAGTACAAAGATAATCAAGAATGCCGGAAAACGCTTTACTACAAAATTCACCAATTTATCAAACTTCGGCATCAGAGGACGGTGCCTGGTTTTTTCAATCAGTCTGTCAAAAACCAAAATCATGGAGGGCAAAATGGTGACGCATCCGATTACACCAAATACAACACCTTTTGCCATTACGCGTCCCAGGTCCAAACCAAGGGTGTAGCTCATAAAACACAGGGCTATAAAACCGGCCACCGTGGTAACGGAGCTTCCCACCACGGAAGTAATGGTGGCCTTAATGGCGTGGGCCATGGCCCGTTTCTTATCTCCTGCAAACCGTTCCTGCTGCTCCAGGTAGCTGTGCCAGAGGAAAATGGAATAATCCATGGTAACGGCCAGCTGCAGGACGGCAGCCAATGCCTGGGTCAGGAAAGAAATCTCTCCATAAAAGAAATTGGTTCCCATATTCAGCAGAATTGCCATACCGATACTGATAAGGAATATCACCGGAAGCGCCCAGCTGTCCAGGAACAGCATCATGACCACACAGGACAGGACTACCGCCAGGGCCACATAGATAACTTCCTCCTGTTCGCAGAGTTCTTTCAAATCTGCTACCATAGCCGTCATTCCGGATACCAGGCACCTGCCTCCGGCCAGCCTTTTAATTGCCGACGCGGCCTCCAAAGTCTCGTCCGCAGAAGTAGAGGTATCAAAAAACACAGCCATCATAGTGGCATCCCCTGCGTTGAAGATTTTGTAATAATCATCCGGCAGAAGTTCCATGGGAACCGACAGATCCATTACGCTGTCATACCAGAGCACCGTATCTACATGAGGGATTTCCTCTATCTCCTGCCGCAGCTTAGCCGCTTCTTTTTCCTCCATTCCCTCTACGATAACGAAAGAAAAGGCACCTTTTCCAAACTCATCCATCAGAATGTCCTGCCCCACCATAGTCTCGATATCCCCAGGCAGATAAGTCAGCATATCATAGTTGATCCGCGTCGCCGCCATTCCCAAAGCAGAGGGAATCATCAGGGCAAGCGTAAAAATCAAAATGGGAACACGTAATTTTACAACACCTTTTCCAAATTTAATCATAGCTTTCCTCCTCAAATCTCAGCCCCGGCATTTACCTGGGTCTTCTTTCCTGTCTTTCCGTCTGAATGGTATATAGAGCCACATACAAATTCAGGCCTCCTTCTACCAGAAGCGCAGCTCCCAGCAGAAGAACTGCTCCTGTAATTCCGTAACTCCAAAAGGGATCCGCCACAATCAGGAAACCGAATATACTGGCCAGCGCTGCCGTTCCCGCAATCATCCACCATCGCTCCAGGCCGAAACGCCGGGCATCCAGAGCCGTCTGGATTTTCAAAAGTCCGTCCGTCAGAACCAGAATGCCGATAACCAGATTCAAAAAGCGAAGCACTCCGCCGCTGCGCACCAGCATCAAAAACCCCAGGACAACTGCCAGAATCCCGCAGGCTAAATCAAACTGAAAGGCCAGGCGGTACAAATCCCCGGACAGGTAACCGCAGATCTTAAAAACCCCCCAGACCAGAAACAAGATTCCCAGTCCCTTGCAGAGTACCTCCGCCGAAATCTCCGGATGAAGCAGCAGCAGAAGCCCGGCTATACAAAAAGCAGCCGATGAAAAGATATATCCACTCTTTGCTAACCGAATCCTTCTCATCTTCTCACTCCCTTTCCCTGTTCTCTACGTTTCTCATTGTATTCAAAAAAAGCATCCTTGAAAACGGGCAGAAAAAGGGCAGTGTGCAAATTTCACACACTGCCCTTTCATTAACCAAATTTCAGACATCCGGCCCCGTCTGCCTAAATTTTCTCTTTCCGGCTCCTTTTCAAAGCCGCCGACACACTCCCAGCCAGCAAGACACACAGCCTCCGTATCAATTCCTCCGGCTCCGCCTTCATACCTTCTCCCAGCCAGCCGGTGGCAATTCCCACCAGGCCGCTTTTATAGAAATGAACAATAAGCTCCCGGTCTGTTTCTTCTATGTCCCGGTTCTCCTCCATTCCTTCAATCAGACGGTTCATCACATCTTCCGCAATACTGTTCAGATACCGCTCCGCCTCCTCCCGGCTGACGGAGTTATAAATGTGATACACGGCCTTTTTATTGTTCAGGGCAAAGTAGGCCGCCTCTATAAATCCCTCTTCCAGAGATGCCACACTTGCATGTTTCGCAATCACCCGTTCTACCTCAGCGTCTATAACAAAGGCCAGCAGGGCACGAATATCCTCAAAATGGTAGTAAAATGTATTCCGGTTGATTCCGCAGTCATCTACGATCTCTTTTACTGTAATCTTATCCAACGGCTTCTGATTCAGCAGACTGATAAATGACTCTACAATCGCCTTCTTCGTAAACTGTGCCATAGGTCAGCTCCCCTTTTTTCCGTTACGGTAAATTATAGCGGATTCTATTTTTCTTTTCAAGCGGGAAATCTTTTGGAAGATTGTAGTAAACATCCTCTTATTAACGTTATTAGAGGCAAAGGAGGAATTTACATGAGAAAAAGAGCACACAAAGCGGGGCTTTCCGGAACAGTCGCCCTCATAGCCCTGTCCCTTGCAGCCTGCACCCTGAGCAATCCCAAAGGGGGATCCGGGCAGGACGGCTTTCTTCTTTCCAAAGCCGAGTATCCAAAAATGGCATCCTACCCGGATGAAACCGAATATCTGGACTCTGACAACACCCTGAAAGACAGTTTTTATGACGCCTACGATGCCTGGTGGGACCAGCGCCGGGAAAAGATGGATCCCCGGGCCGAACTCACGGAGGGAGAAAAAACCTTCTATGAGAAAAGCATCCAGGAACTTCTAACGGATTCCCAGGGTGAAAACCGGGTCTGCTCTCCCT
>ERZ779622.741-NODE-741-length-16641-cov-8.185156_pt1 | contig 16641 bp, 11 predicted proteins | sample MGYA00514188_ERZ779622 | MGnify/ENA primary metagenome ERZ779622 (study PRJEB29562, sample SAMEA4376702) | mouse gut metagenome | isolation source: Cecum | study: EMG produced TPA metagenomics assembly of the A DSS colitis mouse model was used to assess the...
GTCCACCGGAACACCCTGGTGTACCGGCTGGAGAAGATCAAGAAGCTCACCGGCCTGGACCTGCGGGAGTTCGACGACGCCATCACCTTCAAGGTGGCGCTGATGGTCAAAAAGTACCTCATCTCCCGGGGAATCGAATCTTAACGGAAACGTACCGCCCCGCGCTTTTGGCGCGGGGCGGTTTTGTCTGCGGGGGAGGCTGGGGTCTGTCAAACCTGATAGCAGCCCCCGCCGATGAACTCCCGCAGAAGGGAGGTCTTGGGCACGTCGTCCGCGGGGATGGGCAGGAAGTAGTTGAGGAATTTCAGCAGGCGCTTGGCCTCGATATACTCCTCGCTGTCCCGGGGGACGCCGAAGAGCAGAGGCTGCACATAGGCCTTCAACAGGGCCGTCTCGTAGATCAGCGCCGAGTTGAAGATCGTGTCCGCGCTGTCCTGGAAGGGAAAGATGTTGTTCTCCTCTCCTCGCCGGACGGAGGGCCACATCTTGATGGTGGCCTGGGCGCTGTGGCCCCGGGTCCGGGCGTCCCGCTCGATGCGCCGCAGGAGGCGGGCGTCGGTGGTGGGGATGCGGTTGTGGTCGTCAATATTCAGGGTGGTCAGGCAGCTGATATAAATTTTAAATTTGCTCTCGCGAGGCAGTGCGTGGGTGAACTGATCGTTGAGGCAGTGGATGCCCTCAATGACCAGCACGTCCCCCTCTCCCAGAGTGAGGAAGTTGCCGTTGTACTCCCGCATCCCCTTCTTGAAGTTGAAGGTGGGCAGCTCCACCGTCTCGCCGTTCAGCAGGCGGACCATGTCCGTGTTGAACTGCTCCACGTCCATGGCGCCCAGGCCCTCGAAGTCGTAGTTGCCGTCCTCGTCCCGGGGGGTGTCCTCCCGGTTGACAAAGTAGTTGTCGGTGGCGATAGCGTGGGGCCGCAGGCCGCAGGCCGTCAGCTGGGTGGACAGCCGGTGGGAGAAGGTGGTCTTGCCTGAGGAGGAGGGGCCGGCGATCATGACGAAGCGGACCTCCTTGCGGGAGGTAATCTCGGCGGCGATGTCGCCGATCTTCTTCTCCATCATGGCCTCATGGGCCAGGATCAGCGGGGTGACGCCTCCCTGGGAGACGGTGGTATTCAGCTCGGCCACGTTGGAGGCGTTCAGCGCCTGGGAGCGGAGGGTGGACTGATGCAGCTCCCGGAATACCTTGATGGAGGGCTTGAACTCCCCCAGCTCGTTGGGGTTCTTCTGGGTGGGCAGGCGGAGGATAAAGCCGTTTTCGAACAGCTCCAGCTTAAAGCAGCGGATGTAGCCCGTGTCGGGGGCCATGTAGCCGTAGAAGTAGTCCAAAAAGCCGTCCAGAGAGTAGATATTGACCCGGGAGTTGATCCGGAAGCTGAGCAGATCGGCCTTGTGGACCAGCCCGGCCTGGCGGAACAGCTCCATGGCGTCGTCGGTGGAGACAGACCGCTTCTCGATGGGAAGGGCCTGGGCGGACAGCTCCCGCATCCGCTCCTCCACCCGGTCCAGGAGGGCCTGATCCAGGGTAAAGCTGCCCCAGGCCAGGCAGAACAGAGCGCTGCTGAGGGAGTACTCCACCGAGACGCGCTCCACGTTTTCCCGGCCCGCCACATCGTAGAAGGCCTTCAGCATGAGAAATACCGCGCTGCGCTCATAGGTCTGGATGCCCGGCTTGTCCTGGGCGGTGACCATTTTCAGGGAGCAGTCCCGGTCCAGGGGTTTGTGCAGCTCACAGAGCTTGCCGTCCCGGTTGACCAGCAGGATGTCATAGGGGCAGCGGTCCTGAAAATCAGCAGCCACGGCGCGGTAGGGCGTCCCGTCGGGGTAGGCGCGCTCCTCCCCTCCCACGGTGACTTTTATCAGCTTCTTTTCCTCCATAAGATTTGGCCTCCTATTCTATAATAATGTATATTTTTATTGGTTCAGCGCCGCGTCCTGGAGCTGGTCGAAGGATGCCATGCACTCGTCCACGGTGGCGCCGCCCAGCAGCTGGCGCACAATCAGGCAGGTGTTGCCCCACTGCTCCACATTCATCCCGGCGTTGGAGCCCAGCACATAGACCCCTTCCTCGATCCGGTCGTTGAGGGGCCGCAGCGCGGGCGCGCAGTCCACCTTCACGTTTTTTGAGGGGGAGATGACCCGGTTGGTCTCGGAGAAGAGCTGGAGGGCCTCGTCGGAGAGGATTATGTCCATCACCCGTATGGCGTCCTCGGCATGCTCCGCCTGAGCGCCCACGGCCCAGCCAGTCATGGGAATCACCGGCATCTGCCCTCGGCCGCTGGGGAAGCCGATCACCTGCATCTCAAAGTCGGTCTTGCCGTAGGCAGTTTCGGTGTTGGCCGCGCCCCAGTAGGCCATGACGATGGGGGTTTTTCCCGCCAGGAAGTCCGCGCCCTCCCCCTCGATGGCCTCGCTGACCAGGGACTTCCGGGCGTCCACGTAGCCGTTGTCGATGAGGGTCTGGAGGAACTCAAAGCCGGGGCGCATGTAGTCGCTGTACCGGGCCTCGCCGCTGTTGAGGGCGGCAATCTCCGCCTCGGTGTTCCCGCCGTTGTACAGATCTGCGTAGGCGATGGCGAGCACAAAGGTCTCCAGCCACCAGCGGTTGGCGCCGATGGGGGTCTCGATCCCATTTTCCTGGAACACCCGGCAGCACTCCAGAAATTCCTCCTGGGTGCCGGGCAGGTCCAGACCGTACTGCCTGAACAGGTCTGCATTGACGAACAGGCCGTAGGCCACCACCTCCTGGGGGATGGCCACCAGCCTGCCGTCCACCGTGTTGGCCACACGGATAATCTCACGCAGGTTTTTTGCGCTGTCCAGCCCGGACAGGTCCATCAATTTCCCCTCTGCGCCCAGAGCCAGAATTGTGTCAGGGTTGAGCAGATACAGGTCGTCCATGTTGTTCCGGGCCCGCTCCAGGGCCACATCGTCATAAGTTTTGTCCTGATAGTCCTCTGCGGTGTAAGTGCAGTAGTCCACAGTAACCCCCAGCCGCTCTTCCGCCATGGAGATGGTCAGATCCGCCGCGGTCCGGGCCACGTTCTCCGCATTGGGATTGGATTTCTCCATGGGGCTGAACAGATTGACCACCCGCTTTGCACCCTCGTCCTGGGAGAGCAGATTCGTGGGAATCTCATGGCCGCCGCAGGAGACCAGGGAGAGGACGGTCACGGCCGCCAGGCAGGCGGCGGTCCACGACCGTATTTTGTGAGCCTTCATGGATGTTCAGTCCTTTCGTCCGATGATATGTTGGAGGACTTTTTTCAAAAGCTCCATATTCAGGGGCTTGGGCACATGGGCGTCCATGCCCGCGGCCAGGGCGGCCTTTTCGTCCTCGGCGAAGGCGTTGGCCGTCATGGCGATGATGGGAATGGCCTTCGCGTCCTCCCGGTCCAGGGAGCGGATGGCCCGGGCGGCCTCGTGGCCGTTCATAACCGGCATCTGCACGTCCATCAGGATGGCGTCAAACTCCCCCGGCGCCGAGGCCTGGAAACGCTCCACCGCCAGCTGGCCGTTGACCGCGATCTCGCAGGAAGCCCCCTCGATCTCCAGAAGCTCCGAGAGGATTTCCCCATTGATCTCGTTGTCCTCGGCGGCCAGGAAATGCATCCCTGTGAGGTCGGCCGCCTCCTCCGGCTCCGTCTCGGAGTGCCCGCCGGCCGCGCCAGCCGGAGTGTCCACCACCCGCAGTTCCAGGTCCACCCGGAACAGCGAGCCTTTGTCGATTTGGCTGAACGCCTCAATGGTGCCGCCCATCAGTTCCACAATGTTCTTGGTGATGGCCATGCCCAGTCCGGTGCCCTGTACCTTGTTGGTGGTGCTGTTCTCCGCCCGGGTAAAGGCGTCGAAGATGGTCTCCAGATACTCCGGCGTCATGCCGTAGCCATCGTCCTCCACCTCGATGCGGATGTGCTCATACTGGCTGGAGCGCTGCTTGAGGGCGGTGACACGGAACCAGATATTGCCCCCCTCCGGGGTGTACTTCACCGCGTTGGACAGCAGGTTAATCAAAATCTGATTGAGTCGGGTCTCGTCTCCCACCAGGTATTCGTGGCGGACTCCCGTCACCTCCAGGTGGAACTGCTGTCCCTTGGCCTTGGCCATGGGCTGGATAATGGCGTCCACCGAGGAGAGCACATTCTCCAGGGCAAATTCCTCCAGGTTAAGCACCACCTTTCCGCTCTCAATCTTGGAGATATCCAGAATGTCGTTAATCAGGCTGAGCAGGTGCTGCCCGGAGGCGGTGATTTTATTGGTATACTCCCGCACCTTCACGGGATTTTCCGCGTCCCGGGCCAGCAGCGTGGTAAAGCCAAGCACCGCGTTCATGGGGGTGCGGATGTCGTGGGACATGTTGGACAGGAAGGTGGTCTTAGACTTGCTGGCAATCTGGGCTGCCTGGAGTGCCTGAGCCAGCTGCTGGCTGTGGAGCTGCCGTTCCTCCTCCCGCTCCCGGCGCAGCTTTTCCTGCTGTTTCCAGTTCAGATAGTACAAGGCGATGCAAAGGGAGAAGGCGGCCAGCAGCGAGGCCACGACGATCATGATGTTCTGGTTGACCGTCCGGCCCTCCTGCTGGATGGACTCAACCGGCACATAGCCCACCAGGAAGATGGTGCCGCCGTTTACCGCCCACATGTAATTGAGCGCGTGTACCTCCCGGATATCGTGGTAAAACAGGACGTTCCGGCCCTCGCTCAGGCAGTTTGCCACTTCCGCCTGGATTGCCGGATCCTGAATGTCGTTTGCCCGGTAGAAATCTGTCAGGTTCAGGTGTCCCGCGCTGCGCTTGCCCATTCCCTTGGGCTTGAGAACAAAGCGCTGGCTCTGGGCGTCCATGATGTACAGCGACGCCTGCTTGTTGTAAAACCCTTCGGCGGGGAGGGACTGGTCGATGGCGTCGTAGACATACTCGGCGTAGAGGGTCCCAATCTCCTGGCCGGCCCGTTCCACGGGGCACTTTACGGTGTAGGACCAGGTGCCCATGTAGTTCACATAGGACTGGGAGACAGGCAGCCCCGAGATCGTTCCGCCCGCGGAGAAGTCCAGGTCCTCCTCGGTGAAACGCTCCCCGGTGTTGGAGAGTCCTTCTGTCTCTCCGGTAAGGATCAGCGACAGCTTTGCCATGGTCTGATTCTTCTCGTAAGCGAGGATATAGGCCATCGGGTCGTCTGCCCGGGCGATTTCCCGGGCAATCAGCGTCTGAAACTCAGTCTCGCTGTGCAGAATTGCTTCGATGGTGCTCTGGATCAGGTCCAGGCTCTCGCTCAGGTTCTGGATGGCAGAGGCGGACATCTCTTTGGATATTTTCTGCGATACAGAAAAAACAACCGCTCCAAAAACGCTGAAAATCAGAATAATGGAGAGAAGCAAGGAGAAGCCCCTCCGATTTTCCTGTTTAGTTGACATCCCTTTCATCGCCACTCCCCATTTCCGGTAGTCCGGGAGAATAGTTTGCCCAAAGAAAATACCCGTAAGATAAAAGCGGACCTGTTAATCTACTATATTTTATTATACTATTTCTCCCTGTTGAGTGTCAATAGATGTGAGGGGGATTGGTGAAATCGCCGGCGTGGCCGGGAGACCGGCTCCGATCAAAAATTTCGGAAAAGTTTATAATCGGACGCTGATTTATTTACAATTTTGGATTACAATAGGGGTATATTTGAAGGACCGGGAGGGGAACCCTATGAGGATCAGGAGGCACCTCTTTTTTTACAATACGATTTCCGTCCTGGTGGCGCTGGTGGCCATGCTGGCGGTGAACGGCGCGGCCACCCACGCCATCGGCCGGCACTACCAGCGGCAGGCGGAGGAGATGTTCCAGGCGCTGCAGGTCAAGCCCCCTGTTCAGGAGGGGGCGATCTGGCTGGACCGGGGGATGGGCGAGCTGGAGCTGGTGGGCATCGCCGCCCCGGCCCATCCGGCGGTCGGAGCCCGTCCCCGGCCCCGGACGGAGGCGCTGACGATCTCCCTCCTCCTCAGCGGGGGGACGGCTATTGTGGTGATCCTTCTGCTGAACACGCTGTTCACCCGGTATCAGCTGAAAAAGCTGCTCCAGCCGGTGGACGCCCTGGCCCGGGCCGCCGGGCGGGTGGAGGCCGGCGACTTTACCCAGGCCATCAACTACTCGGGGCGGGACGAGTTTGCTCCGGTGTGCGCCGCGTTCAACCGGATGCAGGAGCACCTGTTGGAGGAGCAGGAGAAAAGCGCCGCCTATGAGCGATCCCGCACCGACCTGGTGGCCGGTATTTCCCACGATCTGCGCACCCCCCTCACCAGTGTGAAGGGGTACATCAAGGGCCTGCGGGACGGGGTCGCCCAGACCCCGGAGCGGCAGCGGCAGTATCTGGACGTGGCCTACCGCAAGGCCTGCGACATGGACGTGCTGCTCCAGAGGCTGTTCTACTTCTCCCGGCTGGAGACGGGAAACCTCCCTCTGCTCCGGGAGCGGGCTGATCTGGGGAGCTTTGTAAGCTGGTTTGCCGCGCAGACCGGGCCGGAGCTGGAGCAGGCGGGCGGAAAAATTGAGCTGACCGCCGCCCCCGGTCCTCACCCGGTATTGATTGACCCGGAGCAGCTCTACCGGGTGCTGAACAACCTGAAGGACAACGCTCTGCGCTACGCCGGGGCCGAAGCGCCGGTAATCTCCCTGGCGGTGGAGACCCGGGGGGAGTGGGAATGTATCCGATTTGCCGACAACGGCCGGGGTGTTTCTGAGGAGGCCCTGCCCCGCCTCTTTGAGCAGTTCTGGCGGGCCGATCAGGCCCGGAGCTCCAGAAACGGGGAGGGGACCGGGCTGGGGCTTTATATCGTCAAATATATTGTGGAAGCCCACGGCGGGACCATCCGAGTGGAAAATGCCGGGGGATTGGCGTTTACCATTCTGCTGCCGAGAGAGGGGGAAGAGCATGGCTAAAATTTTGATCGCGGAGGACGATCCCGAAATTGCCATGCTGGAGCGGGACTACCTGGAGCTGGAGGGCTATGAGGTGACCGTGGCGGACAACGGCCAGCAGGCGGTCACCGAGGCGCTGAACGGGGGCTACAGCCTGATTCTGCTGGATCTGATGCTCCCGGGGTGCAATGGCTGCGATGTGTGCCGCCTGATCCGGGACAGGATCGACGTGCCCATTTTGATGGTCACCGCCCGCACCGAGTCGGCGGACAAGATTCGGGGCCTGGGTCTGGGGGCGGACGACTATATCCCCAAGCCATTCGACCCGGCGGAACTGGTGGCCCGGGTGAAGGCTCACCTCAGCCGGTATGCCCGCCTCACCGGAGGGGGACAGGCGGAGCAGGAGGTCATCGACCTGGGGAGCGTCCGGATTCTGCCCCAGAGCTGGAAGGTGATGAAGGACGGCCGGGAGATCAAAATGCCCAACCGGGAGTTCTCTCTGCTGAAATTTCTGGCCGAGCACCCCAACGTGGTCTTTTCCAAGGAAAAGCTGTTCGAGACCATCTGGGGCTACGCCTACATAGGGGACAGCGCCACCGTCACCGTCCACATCGGCCGTGTCCGGGACAAGGTGGAGGACGACCCCGCCCACCCCAAGCTCATTGAGACCGTCTGGGGGGCGGGCTACCGGCTCAACCGGCCATGACGGTTCCCGCCTCTCCGCCTTTTGGCGGGGAGGCGTTATTTTTTTTTCATTCCGTTTAGGTTTTGTTTCGATTTACTCCTCCGGCTGTTCAAATTTTCCTGGTAAGATCGGGTCAGTTTGAAACGGAAAGGACGGTTTCAGTTATGAAACTTCCTGTATTGAAACGGGACGACCAGGAGAAAACAGCCAAGAAGCCAGGGATTCTGGACAAAAAGCTGCTGCGCAGGCGGGTGGTGATTCCGGTGCTGGCCTGTGCGCTGGCGGCGGCTGTGGCGCTGCGCTTTCTGGGGGGCGGTCAGCCCGCCTCCGCCGCCGGACTGACCTACACCACCGCCCCGGTGGAACGGCGGGATATCACCGCGCAGATTACCGGCAGCGGCTCGCTGGAGGCGGCAAATTCCTACTCGGTCACCTCCCTGGCGGAGGGGAACATCCTCACCGCCGACTTTGAGGAGGGAGACCAGGTGGAGGAGGGGACGGTGCTGTACACCATCGACGCCTCCGACCTGTCCAGCACCCTGGAGCAGGCTCAGATCTCTTTGAATCAGGCCCGGCGCAGCTATGACAGCAGGCTGAAGGACCTGGAGAAGCTGTCCGTCACCGCTCCCGAGGCGGGGCGGGTCCTCTCCCTGGAGGTAGAGGTGGGGGACGATGTCTCCGCCGGGCAGACCGTGGCCGCCCTGCGCAACTCCGACATTATGGCACTGGAGGTCCCCTTCCTCTCCGACGAGGCGGCGGGCTTCCATGTGGGCCAGAGCGCCTCCGTCACCCTGGAGAGCACCTTTGAGACCCTGGAGGGGACGGTCTCCAAAATTGACCGGGTGGACACGGTGCTGGAGGGCGGTATGATCGTCCGCTATGTGACGGTGGAGGTGGCCAATCCTGGGGCGCTGTCCGTCAGCCAGACCGGCTCTGCGGTGGTGGACGGCTGTGCCAGCGCCGGGAGCGCCGCATTCCGGTACGCCGCCGAGGAGAATATCACGGCGGAGGTGTCCGGGACTGTGGCGTCCATCCGGGCTCAGGAGGGGAGCTGGGTGAACAAAGGGGATGTCATCCTCACCCTGACCAGCGACAGTGTGGACGACAACGTCCAGAGCGCCGCCGACTCTCTGCGCAGCGCGGAGCTGTCTCTGGAGAGCCGGTATGAACAGCTGGATAACTACACCATCACCTCCCCGATCCGGGGCACGGTGATCGACAAGAACTACAAGGCCGGCGAGACCAGCGAGACGGGCAAGGTGCTGTGCTCCATCTACGATCTGAGCTATCTCACCATGACCCTCAGCGTGGACGAGCTGGACATCTCCGACATCGCCGTGGGCCAGAGGGTGGAAATCACCGCCGACGCGGTGGAAGGCAGGACCTACACCGGCGTGGTCACCAAGGTAAGCGTGGCGGGCGCTTCTTCCGGGGGAACAACGACTTACCCGGTCACCGTCCGCATCGACGAGACGGAAGGCCTTCTCCCCGGCATGAACGTGGACGCCGTTATCACCCTGGAGAGTGCCAGCGGCGTGCTGGCTATCCCCTCCGGGGCGCTGAACCGGGGGAACACCGTGCTGGTCACCGCCGACTCCCCCAGCGCCGCCAACGGTACGGCCATAGAGGGCGGGGAGTACTATTCCGTCCCTGTGGAAATCGGCGCCAGCGACAGCAGCTACATCGAGATTGTCTCCGGCCTCCGGGAGGGGGACACGGTGGCCTACATCCCCACTACCGGTTCAGGCGGCTTTGCCATGATGATGCCCGGCGGCATGGACGGGGTGGCCTTTGCTGGCGGAGCCATGCCCGGCGGCGGGATGGCCAACATCACAGTGTCCGGCGGCGGTCCTGGCGGTGGTCCCGGCGGCGGACGGGGAGGATTCTGATTATGGCGGCGCTGATTACTTTTCAGGACGTGTGCAGGTACTACCGCATGGGGGACAGCACTGTAGTGGCCGCCGACCACATCTCCTTCGAAATCAGCTCCGGGGAGTTCACCGCCATTGTGGGCTCCTCCGGCTCGGGCAAGTCCACCTGCATGAATATCATCGGCTGTCTGGATGTGCCCTCGGAGGGGACCTACCTCCTGAACGGACAGGATGTGGGGCGGATGAGTAAAAACCAGCTGGCGGAAATCCGCAACGAGATGCTGGGCTTCATCTTCCAGCAGTACAACCTGCTGCCCAAGCTGAATCTTTTGGAAAATGTGGAAATTCCCCTGATGTACGCCGGGGTCCCCAGGGGAGAGCGGCGGGAGCGGGCCCGGGCCGCCCTGGAGCAGGTGGGCCTGGGAGACAAGCTGCGCCACAAGCCCATGGAGCTGTCCGGCGGCCAGCAGCAGCGGGTGTCCATCGCACGGGCCCTGGTGGGGAAGCCCTCTGTGATCCTGGCCGACGAGCCCACCGGCGCCCTGGACTCCCGCACCGGCCAGGAGGTGCTGGGAATGCTCCAGGACCTCCACGGCCAGGGCCACACTGTGGTCCTTATCACCCATGACAACTCCATCGCCGTCCAGGCCCAGCGGATTATCCGTCTGGAGGACGGCCGGGTGGTGTACGACGGCCCCGCCGACGCCCACGAGGCGGTGGTCACCCCCAGGGCAGCGGGGCGGCAGAGAGGGGGCGGGGAACGATGAGAATCACCGAATCCTTCTCTCTGGCCCTGAAAAACATCGCCTCCAGCAAGGTCCGCACCTTGCTTACCATGCTGGGCATTATCATCGGCGTGGCGGCGGTTATCGTCATTGTGGGCCTGGGCAGCGGCCTGGAAAATTACATTGCCGACAGCTTTTCCAGTATGGGCACCAACACCCTCACCGTCACCGTCCAGTCCCGGGGGGCCACCCGGACCATGGAGGTGGACGACATGTATGACATTGTGGCGGACCATCCCGAGGAGCTGGAGCTGTGCTCTCCCACCGTGTCTATGGCGGGCGGAGTGAAGATCGGGACTGAAACCACCTCCACTTCCGTCTCCGGGGTGAGCGAGGACTATAACAATATCTACGGCTACACCATTTCTCAGGGCCGTGGCCTGCAGTACAGCGACATCGCCGCCCGGGCCAGGGTTTGCGTGGTGGGGGCCTATGTGAATCAGGCCTGGTTCGGCGGGAACGCCGTGGGCCAGACCCTGCGGGTGGGAGGCCAGACCCTGACCATCGTGGGAGTGCTTTCCCAGCGGGAGGACGCCATGGAGGAGGGCGGCAGCGACGACTGCCTCTACCTCCCCTACTCCACCGCCGCCCGGCTGGGGAGCAGCCGGGTATCCAGCTACGTGGTCACCATGGTGGACGAGGACCGCATGGACCGGAGCAAGGCGGTTCTGGAGCGTTCCCTGACTGACTTTTTCGGCAGCGGCGACTACTACAACATTATCACCATGTCCGAGCTGCTGGACGCCATGACCGGAATGATTAACATTCTGGTGGGGGTGCTGGCGGGCATTGCCGCCATCTCACTGGTGGTGGGGGGCATCGGGATCATGAACATCATGCTGGTCTCCGTCACCGAGCGCACCCGGGAGATCGGCGTGCGCAAGTCTCTGGGCGCCAAGGAGCGGACCATCATGGAGCAGTTCGTCATCGAGGCGGCGGTCACCAGCGCCCTGGGCGGGATAATCGGCATCGGGCTGGGATATTTCCTGTCGGCGGCGGCCACTGTGGTGGTGGCTAAGCTCATGGGGGAGGCCCTCACCGTGGCCCCCACCCTCTTCGCCGTTTTGATGGCCTTCGGTATCTCGGCGGGCATCGGAGTGCTGTTTGGCTACCTCCCGGCAAAAAAAGCGGCGCGGCTCAACCCCATCGACGCGCTGCACTACGATTGAAATAAGGAGTTTGACCATGAAAAAACGTATGATTTCCACCGCCCTCACCCTCTGCCTGACGCTCTCCCTGCTGTGTACCGGGGCGGGGGCCGCCGGCTCCGGGGCCAGACAGGAGGCGCTCCAGGCCCTGGGCATCCTCAGTGGAAGCGGCAATCTGACCAGCCAGGTCACCAGAGCCCAGTTTGCACAAATGCTGGTGGCCGCCTCCGCCTATAAGGACTCGGCGGAGGGTTACGGCAGCTCCCTGTTCAAGGACCTGAAGGGGGACCACTGGGCCAGCGGCTATGTCCGCATCGCCATTGAGCAAGGCTGGATGACCGGCTATGTGGACGGCGCTTTCCGCCCCGACCGGGCGATCACGCTGGAGGAGGGCTGTGCCGCCCTGCTGAAAGTGCTGGGCTACGATTCCAGCACCTTAAAGGGGGCCTACCCCGCCGCCCAGCTGGCCAAGGCCGGCTCCGCCGGCCTGCTGGACGGCGTGTCCGCGAAGCGGGGGAGTGCGCTGACAAGGCAGGACTGCGTAGACCTGTTCTACAACCTGCTCACCGCCAAGACCAGCGCCGGAACGGTGTACGGCGCCGGCCTGGGCTATACCGTTACCGACGGCCAGGTGGACTACTCCGCCCTGGTCGCCGCCGGCACCAAGGGCCCCTATGTGGCGGAGAGCGTCTCCCTGTCTCTGCCCTTCACCCCCAGTACGGTGTACTACAACGGGGCGGCTTCCTCCCTGTCGGCAGTACGGCAGTACGACGTGTACTACTACAACGCCAATATGGGCGCTGTTTGGGTGTATCACAACCGGGAGACGGGCACCCTCACCGGGGTATCTCCCAGCAAAACCGCCCCCACCGCCGTCACCGTGGCCGGGGTGAGCTACCAGATCGGCGCCTCTGAGGCCGCGTACCAGCTCTCCAGCCAGGGCAGCTTCCGGGAGGGAGATATGGTCACCCTTCTGCTGGGTATGGACGGCCAGGTGGTTCGGGCCATCGACGCCCTGGAGAATGAGACCGTCTACTACGGCTCGGTGGTGTCCAGCACCAAGGCCTCCTCTACCGCCTCCACCACCAGCTCGGCCACCGCCTCCGCTCAGGTGACCACCCAGGTGGCCTGTACCGACGGGACCACCCGCACCTTCTACCACAGCGGGACAGCTTTTTCCGCAGGAAAGCTGGTCACTGTCTCCACCACGCAATCCGGGACAAACGTGCGCAGCCTGTCCGCCAAAGGGCTGGAGGGGACGGTCAGCAAGGATGGAACCGGCGTCGGGAATTACAAATTTGCCGCCGGGGTGCAGATTCTGGACACGGATGAAAACGGCGGCTCTGCCCGTGTCTACCCCTCCCGCCTGGCTGGGGTCAGGCTGTCCGGAGACGACGTGCGGTATTACACCCTGAATGCCGCCGGAGAGATTGACCGCCTGGTGCTCCGGAATGTCACCGGCGACACCTGGAATTATGTCTATGTCAGCGGGATTGAGGACAATTCCAGTGAAATGAACATCTCCGTCAGCTACACCTATATTCAGGATGGCCAGACCAAAACCCTCAGCGGCGGGGTCAGATATATGGCCGCCGCCGGCGGGGCGGCACTGATCTATGAGAACGGCTCTCTGAAAAGCATCCGGCAGCTCGCCTCGGTCAGCCTGGACAGCCTGTCCGCCCTCAGCGCCATGGGAGGAGGCAAGGAATACAAAATTGCCGAAAATGTCCAGGTCCTGCTTCGGGACAGCACTGGAAGCCGGACCTATTACCTCACCGATCTGTCCCAGGTGAACGGGGAAGATTATACCCTAACCGGATGGTATGACAGCCTGGGCTGTTCCGCCGGCGGGTATGTCAGAATTATAGTGGCGGCGTCCAAATAAGAGACGCTCCACATGCGGAATGTTCTTGCACGAGGGCGGCGGGCGTGGTATGATAATAGATGATAAAAATACCATTCCGGCCGTGCCGGCGGGAGAAATGAGGGATATTATGAGCGCTCAGACCAGACCTCCGCGCGCCATTAAGGTGATCGGACACAGAAATCCGGACACGGATTCCATCTGTTCGGCCATCGCTTACAGCAACCTGAAGAATATCCTGGACCCGGAGCACCCCTGCAAGCCTTGCCGGGCGGGGCTGCTCAACCGGGAGACGGAGTTTGTGCTGGACTATTTCAAAGTGCCCCTGCCCCAGCTCTATACAGATGTCAGTCCCCATATCCGGGATGTGGATATCCGGCCGGCCAAGGGGGTTGATGGAGAGACCAGCCTGCGCCGGGCTTGGATGACCATGCGGGATCAGGAGCTGGACACCCTGTGCGTTGTGGACGGGGAGCAGAACCTTCTGGGCGTTATTACCGTCAAGGATGTGGCCACCGCCAACATGGACGGCATGGACCCCCACACGCTGGAGGTTGCCAAGACCAGCTACCAGAACCTGATCGACATTCTGGATGGAGCTGTGCTGGTGGGCGATGTGACGGACAAGACGGTGGAGGGGCGCATTATCATCGGCTCGGGCAGCGCCGAGCAGATTGAGGCCTCCATCTCCCCGGGCGATGTGGTGGTGGTGAGCAATCGGGCGGAGAGCCAGCTGGCCGCCCTGGAGATGGACGCCGGCTGCATCATCGTCTGCGCCAGCAGCAAGGTGTCCCGCACCATGCAGATGCTGGCCGAGGAGAAGGGCTGCATCGTCATCAGCACGCAGAACAGCACCTACGTCACCGGCCAGATGCTCAGCCAGGCGGCCCCCATCCGCCACTATATGACCACCGGCAGGCTGCTCACCTTCACCCTTCACACCCCGGTGGAGGAGGCCACCCGGGTGATGGCCTCCGTCCGCTTCCGCTATTTTCCCGTGCTGGACGACGACGGCAAGTATATCGGTGTGGTTTCCCGCCGGAACCTGCTCAATCTGCACAGGAAGCAGCTGATTCTGGTGGACCACAACGAGAAGGGCCAGGCAGTTGAGGGGATCGACTCGGCCGAGGTGCTGGAGATTATCGACCACCACCGCATCGGCACCATGGAGACCGACGGCCCGGTGTATTTCCGCAACGTGCCCGTGGGCTGCACCTGCACCATCGTCTACCAGATGTACCGGGAGAATGACGTGGAGATCAGCCCCATCATGGCCGGGCTGATGCTGTCGGCCATTTTGTCCGACACCCTCATGTTCCGTAGCCCTACCTGCACCCCCATGGACGAGAAGGCCGCCCGAAAGCTGGCTGAGCTGGCCGGGGTGGAGCTGGAAAAATACGCCGACGCCATGTTTGAGCACGGCGGCGATGTCTCCGGTAAGACGGCAGCGGAGGTATTCAACGGGGATTATAAGATATTTACCAGCGGCGAGGTGCGCTTCGGCGTGGGCCAGGGCAGCTACATGACCGAGAAGAACCGCAAGGCCGCCCAGGCCCTGGTGGGGCCTTACCTGCCCGAGGCCCGGACCAAGCAGGGGCTGGACTACATTTTCTACATGTTCACCGATGTGCGCAACTCCGGCACCGAGCTGCTGATGGCGGGAGCCGGAGCGGAGGAGCTGGTGGCAAAGACCTTCGGCGTGGAGGTGCGGGACGGCATGGCCGTCCTGCCCGGGGTGGTCAGCCGGAAAAAGCAGATGATCCCCCGGCTCATCAACGCCATCAAACAGGAACAGGAGTAAGGGGGGACGTCGATGAACCGGCCGCTGATTGAGGGATGCGTGGACTCCTACGCCTCCGCTATGGCCGCCGTCCGGGGCGGGGCGGACCGGCTGGAGCTGTGCGCCAACCTGTCCATCGGAGGGACGACCCCCTCCCACGCCCTGTTCCGGCAGGTCCGGCGGGACTGCGAAGCGCGGATTAATGTGCTGATCCGGCCCCGGTTCGGCGACTTCCTCTATACGACGGAGGAGCTGGAGGAGATGGAGGAGGAGATCGCCCGATTCAAAGAGCTGGGGGCCGACGGCGTGGTGATCGGCGTCCTTACCCCCGATGGGGAGCTGGACGGCGGGCGGCTGGCCCGGCTGATGGAGCGCGCGGTTGGGATGGAGGTCACGCTCCACCGGGCCTTCGACATGATCCGTGACCCCTTCGCCGCCCTGGAGGAGGCCGTCCGGCTGGGAGTGATGACCATCCTCACCTCGGGTCAGGCCGGGAGCGCCCCGGAGGGGAAGGAGCTGCTGCGGGAGCTGACCGCCCGGACGGCGGGGCGGATTGACATTATGGCGGGCGCCGGCGTGAACCGGACCAACATCCGCCTGCTCCATGAGTACGCCGGCGTGACCAGCTTCCACACCTCTGCCCGGCGGGGTGCGGCGGACAGCGGAATGCGCTACCGTAAGAAGGGGGTCTCCATGGGGCTGCCCTCCCTGTCGGAGTATGAGATCTGGCGGACGGACGAGGAGGAGTTCCGGGCCTGCGCCCAAATTGTCCATTCCCTGACAGAATATGGGGATTCGGGAGCGAGAAGGGCAAAATGACAGACTTAGACTAAATTTGAAAAAGTTGTTTTGGGCATATTGACTTTTCCGCTCTGAAGTTTTACAATAGGAAAGTCCTGGGGGCGGGAAATATTCCGCTCCACGCCGGGACAAAAACAAAAATGGAGGAATGAAACGTGAAGAAGTTATTATCCGTGCTGCTGGCTTCCGCGATGATGCTGTCTCTGGCCGCCTGCGGCGGCGGAGACAAGCCTCAGGGCGGGCAGACCAGCCAGCAGCCCAGCTCCGGTGGTCAGAGCAGCTCTCAGCAGGGCGGTTCCGGCACCCCTGCCGACCCCATGCAGGAGCTGATTGACGCGGCCAAGGCCGAGGGTGAGCTGGTGGTTTACGGCTCCTGCGAGGAGGATTACCTGTCCGCGGCCTGCCAGAAGTTCGAGCAGCTCTACGGCATCAAGACCACCTTCCAGCGCCTGTCCACCGGCGAGGTCCAGGCCAAGATTGAGGAGGAGAACGGCAATCCCTCCGCCGACGTCTGGTTCGGCGGCACCACCGATCCCTACAACGTGGTAGCGGCTGAGGGCCTGCTGGAGCCCTACGCGGCCATCAACGCCTCCCACATCACCAAGGACGTGTACAAGCACGCCGACAATATGTGGCACGGCATCTACACCGGCATCCTGGGCTTTATGGTCAACAAGGACGAGCTGGACCGTATGGGCCTGGAGGCCCCTCAGGATTGGCCCGACCTGCTCAAGCCCGAGTATGAGGGCCTGATCTGGCTGTCCAACTACAACACCGCCGGCACCGCCAAGCTAGTCATCAACACCA
>ERZ779622.742-NODE-742-length-16604-cov-5.368300_pt1 | contig 16604 bp, 14 predicted proteins | sample MGYA00514188_ERZ779622 | MGnify/ENA primary metagenome ERZ779622 (study PRJEB29562, sample SAMEA4376702) | mouse gut metagenome | isolation source: Cecum | study: EMG produced TPA metagenomics assembly of the A DSS colitis mouse model was used to assess the...
CGATTGCAACAATCTTTTTATTTTCGGGTATCCCCCACTTTTTACGTATAAACACCGCTGCCTGGTTTTCCTGCTTTTCCCTGATAATATCCAATATAGCCAGTCCAAATAATGCTTTTGAAGATTTCACCCTGTCTTTCCATTGATACTTCTGCTCAAACTTTATCTTTAAGTCCCCGTTATCGAATGTAACGTAATCCGCACGCTTTGCGAATATTCCGGCAAAAGATAATATTCTGCCGCTGACGCGTAAAAGATCGCTCCCCCAATATGATAATATCAGTTTTGCCCTCATAATATATTTTAAAATAACAACATCAACGACATCCGCATAATCAACATACTGCAAATTGATCACATCAAAATGCCCGCACTTTACAGCCAGCCTGACCTGTAAAAAATGAATATATAAAGTCCTCAGCGCGCCGGCGTCTTTTCCCCCGTCATACCAGTCTGTAACTGTTTCGGGACACTCAATCAAATGAACGCCCATTTTCTGAAAAGAATCAAGAAATTCTTTCTTGTTACTGTTTTTCAACAGCCATACCTCATGATGATTCTTCAGCAAAACTTTTTCAATAAAATGGATTGTCCACATCGAGTATGTGCAGCCCCATAAAAGTACTTTCATTCTGATTCAACCTTTTCATTTATTCCATACACAAATGCCGTCCACCGGCCTATTTTCTGTAAATTCTTATGCTATTGTTTTTTCTAAACGGTAATTTCTCCATCCATTCCAACATCCAGATCTTCTTAACACGCTCCGCAAGATATATGGAAGAGGTATTTAGAACCGGGAACCTGGGATAGATCCCGTATCCTTTCACCAGTCTGAAGCCGGCCTCCGCCGCGTACCGATCCATTTCATCTGTAGAAAATCCCCAGCCATCGACATCTTTCGTCCGGCCGTCCCAATGGCTTTTTTCGTTACACTCATACCATAGAAAGAGTCCGTTTTTCTTCAGGCTGTTATAGATATTTTTTAGTGCATTGACAATTTCTTCTTCCTTACTAAAGTGCATAAAAACGACAAATGTCGTAATTCCATCAAATTCCATAGGAAATGGAATTTCCTTTGTTAAGTCCCCATATTCATAATGAATAGCCGGATTCATCATTTTGCAGCGCGACAAACGATTTTCTGAATATTCCATACCGTATACGGAGTGAGGATTTCCGAGCAGCTCCGACATGATCCGCGTTTTGGAGCCATCGCCGCAGCCGCAGTCCAGCAAACAAGGTGCCCCCCCCTCTATGTCAAAATCAAGCATTTTAATAAAGTCGGAAAGGATTTGAGCCGCTTTGAATTCTCCATAAAATCCAACCGGATTGATCGGAGAATAAATATTGTTCAAAACCGCTTTGCTGTCATACTGCTGCTGATCATAACGGTCGTTTACTATCGTCTTATAATCTTTCATTGGACCCGTTCTCTCCGTATAAAATAATGGTATCGATCACTCTCTTTATATCGTCCGCATCCATATATGGATGCATCGGCAAAGACAGTACCGTTTTACACAATTGCTGTGTAATGCGCAAATCGACTGTATACTGCTCTGCCTTCGAAAACGCTTTCTGTTCATGAAGCGGTTTCGCATAATATACCATGCTCGGCACGCCGTTTTCTTTTAAATATGCCTGCAGTCCGTTTCTATGCCGTTCATTTTTAAGCCTTATTGTATATTGCGCCCAACTGGATGTGAAGCCATCCTGAATCACCGGAATATCTACGATCCCTGCTAATGCCTGCGAATATTTCTCTGCAATATCGTTCACCGTATCTATCTCGTCCTGTACGAAACGATCAAATTTGGCCAGCAGGACTGCCGCCTGCAAAGTGTCCAGTCTGGAGTTCAATCCAATTCTGATATTGTCATATTTATCCGTACCTTTACCGTGCACTTTATACGACCGAATCAATTCCGCCCATTCATCATTGTCCGTAAACACCGCTCCGCCATCTCCGTAACAGCCTAATGGTTTAGCCGGAAAAAATGATGTGGTCGCAATATCGCCGAAACTGCAGGCCGCCTTCCCTCGAATCCTTCCGCCAAACCCCTGTGCACTATCTTCGAGAAGAAACAGATCATATTTTTCAGTAATCTTTCTGATCGCAGAATAATCGGCCGGCTGTCCGAACAGATCTACCGCGATCACGGCGCTGGGGGTAAGGTTTCCTGCCTTTAACACGGCCTGCACTGCCGCTTCCAGAGACTCCGGCGACATATTAAAAGTAGTTTTATCCACATCAACAAATATGGGAACGGCATTCAGCCAGGGTACGACTTCTGCAGTAGAAAAAAACGTAAAATCAGGAACAAAGACAGCGTCTCCTCTGCCTATTCCCCACGACATTAACGCCAGTTGCAGAGCATCCGTGCCGTTGGCGCAGCTGATACAATGCTTTACGCCGACATAACCGGCCAGTTTTTCTTCCAGTTCGCTGACAGCGCTTCCACCGATAAAACATCCGCCGGATAAAACGTTCAGCACGGCATGATCTATTGTTTTCTTATTCTGAATATATTGTGTCTTTAAGTCACGAAACTCCACTGTATCCGTGCTTTCCTTTCACTCGCCGGTCGGCAGGATATTTCCCCGCTCATCGACTCTTCCGCACACTTTAGCCGGTACTCCCATACATAACGCATAGTCGGGTATATCTTTGGTGACCACTGCTCCTGCCGCTACCATAGCATACTTTCCGATCCTGTGCCCACAGACGATCGTTGCGTTGGCTCCGATACTGGCGCCTTCTCCGACCACGGTCTTCATATAGCCGCTTCTTCCTTTCGGGTACATTGCTCTTGGCGTCAGATCATTGGTAAAAACACAGGACGGACCTAAGAAAACGCCGTTCTCTATTTCTACGCCTTCATAAACGGAAACGTTATTCTGTATTTTCACATGATTTCCGATCTTTACATGATTGGCTATATTCACATTCTGCCCCAGGGAACATCCCGATCCGATCTCCGCGCCGGACTGTATATGACAGAAGTGCCATATTTTCGTATGATCGCCGATTTTCACATTGTCGTCAATATAGCTGCTTTCGTGCACATAATAACTCATTTAGAGAATCTCCCTTTAAAATCTACGGTCGCACATTTTTCCAATGGAAACTTTACGCATGCTCCCGTATATGCAGACTGATAAATCGCCAGTACCAGTTCCAAAGCCCTTTTGCCCGCTTCGGCATTCACATACGGTTCTCTGTCGTTTTGGATCGCATCGATCACGTCGGCATACAGCGGCTTGTGTCCATATCCGTATACATTGGGGGGATTTTCATGAAACTGTCTCTTTACTTCTTCCGGATTATCAAGCATATCCGAAAATCTCCATTCTTCGATCACATTAACGGACTGTCCCCCTGCTTTCACGGTTCCCTTTTCTCCAAACAGATACAGGGTTTCTTCCAGATTTCTAGGGTATATATCTGTCGTTCCCTCGATGATTCCATATGCGCCGTTCTTAAATCTGATCAGCGCGATTCCGAGATCTTCTGCCTCGATATAATCATGATGCAGTCTGTCTGTCATCCCCACTACTTCTTCTATCTCGTCGCCCATCATCCAGCGAAGTAAATCAATATTGTGAATGCACTGGTTCATTAAAGCGCCGCCATCCTGCTCCCAGGTTCCGCGCCAGTTTGCACGGTCATAATATTCACGATCCCTGCACCACCTGATATGCGCCGTACCATAGAACATTCTTCCGAAACGTTTTTTTTCCACAGCCTCACGGATTTTCCGGATCGACTTATTAAACCTGTTCTGATGGCAGGCGCAGACCTTTAAATGTAACTGATCGGCCCTGGCAATGATTTGATCCGCGTCTTCAATTGACAGAGCAATCGGTTTTTCAATAATCAGATTACACCCATAATCCAGACATTTGAGCGCTATCTCGGCATGCTTTCCGCTCTCTGTTGCAATCGCCACCAATTCGGGCTTTTCCTTACAAAGCATTTCTTCATAATCGGTATACTGTCTGACTTCATCACCCAGATCAAACTTGAGTTTTTTGTCCTTCATATTATCCTGCATTAAATCACATATGGCCGCAATCTCCAGATGATTGTCCTTCGCCGCCACCAAATGATTCGGGGATATTCTTCCACATCCTATTAATGCATATCTCATAAACGATTTCCTCTTTCCCCAGCTAAAATTTCTTTTCCGGTAAATCCGCTATTTTCCCCGCGGCATACCCGTCGTCGTAATACTTTGTCCGATTGGCTTCTTCCGCTCTTACGGTCTCTTTGACAAATAGGAATGCTACTCATAATTCATCCCCTTCATATAACCGATTACCGGCAGAGATACCACTGACTGGTCACATTTCTTATAGGCATAATCTCTTATTTTGTACCTGATATCGCCTTCCTGACTAAAAGTTTGATAAAAATGTACAATCTGATGCATATCAATCGGTGTATCATCCTGTGGGACATATTGGACATATTTATACTCTCCGGGTTTGAAAATATCAATTATTGTCGATGAAATAACCGGCAATCCCTTTGCACTATATTCACGGCTTTTTAACTCACTTGTCTGTTCTGTAACTCCGGTTCTGTGCAGTCCTAATGATGATACGCCTATATCACATTTATTATATATTTCATCAAGCGCCTTGCCGCATTGATTTCCATAAAAAAAAACATGCTTGTCCAAATTCAAATTACTGACCAACTGCTTATATTCTGACAGCACTTCTCCATCGCCTACAATATGGAAGTTGATAATCGGCCGATTCTCTGTCTCAGCATAGTACTGGTGCATGCCTTCGATAACCCTGTCATATCCATGCCATTTGGACAAATGTGCCACACCGATTAAATCAATCTCATCTGTCGGCAGTTTTTCCTCTTTAACCGCAGTCTTTTCAAAATCTATGCCGTTTTTTATCTTTATGGTAGGAATATCGAATATTTTCTCATCCAAAGAATATGTTGCAATTCTTTCCACATACTTTTTCAGTTTGCCGGTATAAATATCATCCCACTTAACCATCAATTTGTATAATAGTCCCGGCGGTATTTGACCCGTGTAAGGATACGTCGGGATTTCTATCAAAATCCTCGCCCCATTCCGATGAAAACGTTTCAATACCCGGTAGTAAAAGGGATCCATCATACCGAAACGGTTATATATCCAGTCGTATTTTTTATTTCTGATATGTCTATACATCTTCATATAGGCCGGCGTCTTGCGGATGGCGCCGACTTTGGCGATCACCCGTTCCTGCTTATATTCTCTGTATCGTACCTCTCCATTTTTGATATAAATAAGATCTACGTCATAACCGTTTTTTTCAAAAGCGGCCATCTGCGAATAAATCTTCTTACAGACTCCATCCGCTTCTTCCTGTGAAAAATCCCATGTTGATAAATATAATAATTTCATTTATCTCTTTTCTCTCTTTTTGTGCTCATTCAAATATAGATATCTTTATTATTTATACCACATTTTCATTAAATTTACAACAAATTGGATTTTTCCCCGTTACGATAGAAAAACTCTATCAGCTCCGCAATCTTTTTGGGCCAGAATTTGCAAAACATTGCATAATCCTCTTTTGATCTGTCATCATCCGCAATGATCGCCGTCGTTGCAGACTCCGGATGAATCCTGTGTAACATCAGGATTTCACTGCAATAGACAAAAGAACCTTTTCGTTTTGAGATTTTCTCCCATGCCTGCCAATCCACATTACTTCTGTATCCCGGTTCAAATACGACTTCCGGCAGATTTTCTTTTACGTAAGTCACCGATGGACAGCAGATCGGAGAACCGAACGACAAGATCCGTCTTCTGACCCAGCGTACCCTTTGCAAGACTTTGCTCCTCAAAGGAAAAAGCATGATACGTTTGATTATCAAAAGACGGTTTTTCGTTATACGTTTATTTTCCCTGAGTTCCCCGTAATCGGCAAAGGAAATTAACGGACGTCTGGCATGATTGATCTTTTCCAAGTTTCTCTGCGCAAAATCCGGTTCATAGATATCATCCTGATGAGCCAATGTCACAATGGCCCCATCTGCCATTTTATATCCGAAATTCCAATCCTGTGCGATACCATTTTCCCCATGATTTACGTAATACTGCATTTGATACTTTTCTGCCAAAGTCTCAATATGCTTATTGGGCGTAGAAGTCACAACGATCGTTTTTATCTGTATGCTCTGTCTTACTAAAGAAAGCATACATTCCTCCAAATACGGACTTTCGCCGTATGCGCATATAACAAAAGTATAATCCGATTTATCAAAATGATTCATATTGAACTTCCTTCTCTACTTCTTTTGAAACCACCTGAATTTATTGATTCCGATCAGCCTGGAAAACAGGATGCGGAACCAGGGGCAAATCAATGTTATTACATTTAAAATATGATAACAAAGCATATATAGTCTCTGTCCCTGTACCAAAGGTTCCTCTTTCCAGGGCGATCTTCTATAATAATATTCATACTGTTTTCGATATTTATTATAATTTCCCTCAATCCACGGTCTCTCATCACCCATATAATGAATGACCGCAGGTCTTTTCAGGATCTGTTTATAAGAACGCGCCGCACTCGTATCATAAGCCGGCTGCAGTTTTTTAACAAAATAACGAGGAAAGTAAGGAAGATTCGCAGACACATTATAAGTATGATTTAAGGTTAAAATTTTGCCTTTACAGCAATAATTAATAATATCCTGATCATTATATAATAATTGTCCGTTCATAGAGCTGTAATAATCCATAAAAACCGTCTCCAGATCCAGAGAACGCCACACAGACAGATTTACCAGCAGAACACCTGCATTATAATATGTTTCATCCGGTGCAAAACCGATCAACGCTTTTTTATCTGCCGGCATATACAATTCAGGAACGGCCGCTACGTAATTATGCCGGAAATCAATTTTATCCAGTTCCCCTACAGAAGCATTCACGATAATATCGCAGTCCAGGTACAGAACCCGTTCCACTTCCTCGGGAAGGTATCGGCACAGAAACAGTCTGGACAATACAATGGGATTAAAACCGGAAGTATGAAATGTAAAGGGAATCAGCTTCTGAAATTCGGAAACATCAATAAATATGAGCTTACGTTTAAACTGCTCTGCTATTGCGCACAGTTTCTGCGTATTCCCGAAATCGATTCCCTGTGACAGAATATATACGGTCATCTCGTCCAAATCCCGGTTGTTATCAAAAAGTGACAGCATAGATATCCCCAGGTATCCGGCATAGGCATTATTTGATGCATAGATGATGTTCATTCCCAACCTCCATATCAGCAGTCGGAATATCTATCCCGCTACGATTCTTACGTGTTCTCTTTTTTATCCTGTTCCAGGTCCCGGATCCGTTTATCCAGAATCCCTATTTCCTGTATTAATGAGCGGATCTTGGCATTCTGTCTGGATGCGATGGATGTCAGCGCCATCATGATCATCAGCATAAATGCAATACATATAATAAAAAGACCGTTCATATTGTCTTCTATGCCGAGTATACGGATAACATAGCTCAGCAGTTCCGGATAGACAACAAGGATGCCGAGTACGGCTCCGGACAGAAGCCACAGTAACGTATATTTCAGATTCAAAGCCCTTTGCTTTAGGAAATACAGAATAATAATAAAATAGCATATTACGGCAATGATCAATGTAACTCTCAAACTTGAAGGAATCATCGTTACCCCCTCCTTACTCCGTAGCTTAACCGACAGACAAGAATTGCCAATGTCACTTTAATCATATAATACACGGATTTCAAAAATGTAATGGAACTGCTTCCGCCTTCCCGGGCACGCATCTTAACGGGTACCTCCGTGATTCTCCCTCTATTCATAATCGCCGTGACGATTGCCTCCGGTTCGGGATAATCTGTCGGATAATCATTGACATAAATATTGATAAACCGTCTATTAACTGCCCGGTATCCGCTCGTCACATCCATAATCTTCTTCCCCGTCGTGATCAGGATCAGAAAACTTAAGATCTTAATACCCACCCTCCGTGTTGCGGACGACTGAAAACCTTCTTTTTTCAGGAAACGGGAACCGATCACAATATCGGCGGTATCCTCCATAAGAGGCTGCAGCATGTCTGCCAGGTAAGCAATGTCATGTTGTCCATCCCCATCCATCTGCACGGCAATATCATAACCATTTCTCTGTGCATAAATATATCCCGCCTGTACCGCGCCGCCTATTCCAAGGTTGATCGGAAGATTTAAGAATTGAAAATGCCGCTCCTGACAGATCTTTGCAGTTTTGTCCGTAGAACCGTCATTAATGATCAGGTAATCATATTGCGGCGCCTGTCTGCACAAATGATCGATAACATTCTCAATATTCTCGGATTCGTTATAGGCCGGAATGATAACCAAAACTCTGTCATTTTTCTCCATAAAGATCACTCCCCGTAAAGACTCCCATTATTATTAAAAAAATCTGCTAACTTTACAAGCATTGTATTGCCGGGATATTTTGCGGCCAGAATAAAAAGCAGCTCCCGTACCAATAAATACATGCTGCAATAGAAAATTCCCATTGCATATACCATATAACGCTGTGCGCCAACAAAGACCGCACATATGACCGATACCATGATTACAATAAAACCCACTGCCATACAGACGAATTGTATCACTTTCTTATTTCCTCCGTTTCGAATACATACAATATTTCCGCAAACCGCAAAAAGAAATAAGAAAAGCGTTATGATATGGCATAACAGATATATTTTCTCTATCTGCCAGAATACACTGGCAATAAAGGCCGAGATCATAACCCGTATCGTATGATAAAGGTATCTGTCAAAATGTTTCCACAAAACCCTCCACCCAAGCTCATTCAAAACATCCGCAGCATTCAGGTTCACATCCGGATTTTCCTGTAGATATGCGTTTACCTGGACATCGGCGACATTAATGATCCTGTCGCATACCAGATCCTTCCACATATATAAGTCCTGTCTTGCATAAACATAACGATACTGTTTGTCATCTACGCTCCGGTATACCCTGCGGAAAATCTCCCGCATTTCCTCTGTATCAAACAGTGCAACATCTTCCTCGTCAGCCTCATAAAAACCCCTGATCATAAGAAGTGCTGTCATTTGAGACATATTTGCTCTGGTATCTGTTCTATCCGCTTCAACCCGGCCGGGCTGCTCATCGGCATCCTCTTCCATTACCGCTTCCTGCTTTCGTTCCTGAATAACCGGCAGCTGATACGTCAGATACAGTCCCAAGACTTTATACACCATTATAACAATGATCAATATTCCGCCGATTCCAAGCGCCGTACGAAGCAGGACTTTAAGTATCTTTTTCACAATGCCTGTGGTCTTATCCTTGACAGACTCAACGATCACAAAATCCAATGCCGTAACAATTAACAGGAAAAGAAGCTGGCTTCTTGTCAATGCCAGCAGAACTGCAAAAAGAAGCGACACAGCTAAATATCTTGTCCTCTTTGTCAATGTATAATGCAGTAAAAAAAGAAAATACGGATAAAACAGCGCATAGCAAAGGCCCTCTGTTAAAATTTGATGCGTAATCCCGGTTTCCGGCAAATAGATAGAAAAAGGCAGCATACAGGCAATATAGATCAATACTGTCTCAGCAAATTTTAAACGGAACTGTTGTTGAATATAAAATGAAAATATCATCGTGCAGATAATCGCTATGACGGATTGTATGATCACTACCATATCAAGCTGCAGGGATTCTCCGAAAATACTCTTGATACCAAACAAAAACATCGGATAAACAGGCATGACTCCCGTAATTCCCGTTGGTTGAAGATATGCGGCAGTATCATCCTGTATGGATATCCATTCCTGTCCCAACAACAAATAGAATATAACCCCTATCACAGCCAGAACAACCGCCTGAACCCATTTCTTTTGAATAAATACAACCCCATTTCTCTTTACCGGTTCACTCTGTGTCATTGACTCTGCCCTTTCTTTTACTTCTTACCGATCAATCATTTTCACTGCCAGTTTTTCCACCAACGGTTTTTTCCGCTGTCAGCCTTGTCAAGATCTTCTCTATCTGTCCGTAGTAAGCGCCAAACTGAAAATCATCCTTCACATGCCGGTAAGCCGCCGCCCCCATTCTGATCAGATTTTCTTTATCACAGATGATCTTTTCAATTTTTTCTTTGAGATCTTCTTTGTCATTGTCTGCAAATACATATCCCGTCACCCCATCCTCAATATAGCCTGCCGTACCGTTATCACTGCCGCTAATGGCCGGCACGGAAAACGCCATCGCCTCCAAATGGGAAACGGCCGCCGGTTCGTCGGTGCTTGGAAGCACGAATACGTCCGCTTTTTTATACTGCTCTGCCACAGCCTCTCTGTCCTGATTGGTCAAAAGAGTGACTGCACTCTCTAACCGGTGTTTTTTCACATAAGCGCTCACCTGTGCGTAATATTCTTCGTGAAAACGGTTCGACATTTCTCCCGCGATCACAAGATGCAGCGGATAGTCCGGGAGCAGTTCTTCCACAGCTTCTATCATCATCTGTAAATTCTTACGTTTCTGATATTTCCCGATACAGAAGATATTAAAACGGCCGCCGGCAAAATAACGTTTTTCCCCCGGACTGCACTGCGGCTCCATTAAAAAAGGAGTAAAATAAGCGTCCTTATCCCGTGTCAGCCCGGTATAATCAATCCCGACCGCATCTACCGGTGTAATACGGTATTTCGGTGTCATTTTCCATACCAGCTTATGCGTCTGATCCATCGTTCTGGCTTTTTCCCATACCGGGGTCTGGTTATAAAGGATCGTCGGAATCCTATAATGTCTGCAAAGCACATTCATACAGATGGTATACAAAGAACGTTCTCTCAAGATCGCCACATCCGGCCGGAACCTTTTCAAATATCCGGCTAGCTTTATCATCGGGGGAATACCGTATTTCAGTCGAATATCCATAGCCGTCGAATCATGCCTTTTTATCACATGAACATAAAAATGATAAAACAGCATAAAAAACCCGGAATAACCGATTACGTCGGGTTTTATACAGGCGTAGTCTTCTACTTTTCCGGCATACTGACTGATAAATCTGACTTCATGCCCGTTTTCTATCCAGCCTTTCATGATAGCGGCCTGATTCGTATGGTATCTGGGCGCCAGATACAGGACTTTCATACGTGCCATTTTAACACCATGCCTTTCTTTAATCTGTGACACGCCGCTTAATCTGCGTAAGATACTCATGGTATCCCGCATCCCGATTGGCTTTCTAACCGACAACACCGTGCTTGGCAATTTCTTCTTTACACGGCGCCTGACGCAGATACCATTCATATTCCATGTCAAGATTTCCGATATCCAGCGCCCGGTAACCTTCCAGAAAAAGTCTTTCGACTAAAAATTTGGCCGCTACGCCAAGAGAAACCAGAAACAATCTGTCCCTCGGATATTCTTTACAATATGCGAGCAGCTCATCCAGTTTCCTGTAGGCATCGCTGCTTGGCCCGATAATTCTCTCCACACTCTTGGCACTGTCCAACAGATCATTTCCTACACCGTTATGTGTCCGTTCCCCTTCCACGATAACGACGTCTTTATTTTTCCAGATCTCCTTTATTTTCAGGGCCTGGCTTCTGCATACGCTTTTATCCTCCAGTGCGTAATAAAACCTTGATACGGATGTGTTATAATATACTCGTTTCGGATTGCAGTATTTTTCATAGACTTTCCGTGCAAAAAACAGATGATCCTTCCAGAACTGTCTCGCCTCTTTCCGGTAAAAAGACAGATCTTCGAATATCTCCGGTATCGTGACTAACATATTCTCATGTTCATAGGCCAGCAGTCTTTTCAATCCTTCAATGATCTCCGGCTCCACCTGCTGTAATTTCAGGCTTCTTCCCCGGATCATCGTAATCTCGCCATCTCCGAACCTTATCATGCTCTTCTCCGTACGGATCAGTTCGTCTATCGTCTCTTCAACGCTGTGCACTTTGATACTGCACTTTTTAAGATCTGACCTGTAAAGCATATAATCAAGCTGTGCCAGCATGTCTTTTATCAATCGCTTCATTCTTTATGCTCCATATTTACCCCGCTGAAAGTGAGGCTGTCTCTTTCAAAACACCCCTGTTTCAAAATATCCTTTTATTTCAGTACTTCTTCCTTTTTCCTGCTCTCTACTCTGCCGTTCCCCACTTCATAGATCACATCGGCATTTTGGATCGTCGTAAGCCTGTGGGCGATGATGATCATTGTCTTTTCTCCGTGCAGATTTTCTATCGCTTCCATGACTGCAGATTCCGTATCATTGTCAAGAGCGGAAGTCGCCTCGTCTAAAATCAGTATTTCCGGATCATGGTAAAGCGCTCTTGCGATACCGATGCGCTGTCTTTGCCCTCCGGACAATCTGACACCTCTGTCACCTACAAAAGTATCCAGTCCTTCCGGCAGACTGTCAACAAAATCATACAGCTGTGCCTGTTGCAATGCATTGATTACGGCCTGCTCGTCTATTTCTTTCTTATCGATGCCAAATGCAACATTATTGCGGATGGTATCGTCCGATAAGTAGATCGTCTGCGGTATATAACCAATCTCTTTCTGCCAGGTAGGCAGATTCTTATATACGTTCATTCCGTCGGCATAGATTTTTCCATACTGCGGCGCCAAAAGTCCCAGCAAAATATCGGCCATCGTGGATTTGCCTGCCCCGGAAGCCCCGATAAAGGCCGCCGTCTGTCCTTTTTGAATGGCAAACTCCGCGTGTTCGATCACGTTGGTATCCCCATCGGGATAATGATAGGTCACATTTTTTACTTCGATCTTTTCTTTCAGTTTCCATGTTTCATCTTTATCACTGCGCTGCGTCTCTTTTTGGCCGGCTTCATTCAGTTTCTCTACCGCACGCAGATCGTTATAGATCAGTTCCAGCGACGGCATCGCATACAAGACCGCCGATAAATGTTCGTTGATCCTGCCTACGGAAGGCAGAAGCCTGAAGGCCGCTACCGCAAACACGGCAAGCTGCGGCACGAAATCCGCCAGATCTTTCTGTCCGAAAAAGATCTTAAAGATAATCGCTAAAAGCAGTCCCGTCATGCTGACCATTTCGATAATATATTTCGGTATGACGCCTATCAAACGGTTTAAACGAAGCACTCTGACATATTTGGCAAAATAACCGTCGTAGTGCCTGATAAAACTTTCTTCCCGGTTCAACACCTTGATCTCTTTGATACCGCCAAGCGACTGGTTCATCCACTGATAGATCTTGGACTTATACTGCTGCCCCTCTCTGCCCCATGCGCTGGAATATTTCTTGGATATTAAGGAAAATACCGCAAGACACAGAATCAAAAGTCCTACTACAATGACCGTGATCGAATGACTCACAATATACAGATAAATGCCGATCGCTATACAGACACAGACTTCGGCCACCATTTCCATAAGGTGAATGATCCCCTTCGCAAACTGGTCCGTATCTTCCTGCATACTTCTTTGCAGTACGGAAATATTGTGATTCAAATGAAATGTATACGGTTCTTTCATATATGCTTTTAACAGATCCGTAGAGATTGTCCGCTGAATCCTGTATGAAAACTTATAGATCGCATTTTTTTCTATGATTGTATAAATATCTTTTACCACATAGATCACGATAATGCCGCCCGCAAGAAGCGCCAGAAAATACTCTATGCTCTGAAAGGAAAATCCATGGTATAAAAAAGAGATCATACCGCTCTTTTCTACAGCCGTCGGATTCATGATCAGATCGATAAAAGGCGAAAAAATGGAAACCGCCAATAGCTCCAGAAAACTGCCGACAATAACGGCTATCATCAGAAAACATATCTTTACTTTGTCTTTTTTGGTGAAAATATAGTTTAACTTGCCAAACATTCCTTCGTCCTTCCGATCAGTTTGATAAAACGGCATCTTCATGCACCGTTTCCTGCGTATAGGTATCAAAGATACCGGTATCATCATTTCGTGCAAAAATTTTGGCAAACGGCCATGTATAAGATAATGCACATATTACTGCGGCAGCCGCTGTCAGACACACGATTTTGTTCCGCACACGCTTTCCGCCCTCCGAGCGCCATCCGTTCCCCGCAATCTCTTCTTTCCAGGCAAGCAGAAGGCTCCGCCACTCACCGTAACCGCATATGCAAAGCGGAATCAGCACCGGAAAATAAACCATTGCAGACAGACTCTGCGCCTCCATACAAAACATATGCGCCAGAATGCCCCCGGTAAAAGTAACCGGCAGCAGCAGCTCTTTGAAAGCGCTTGTCCGCAGCCGCAGGACCCCGTATAAAAACGTCCCTACCAGGATCCAGGTCTGTATCAGATTGGCTGTCAAAATATAAAGATAGCGCCCGTTTCCGCGCAGGATCCAGTTCATGCCGCCTCTTCCTTCCCTGCCGTCTAACATGAGCAGAGACTGGAATGTGGGGTTATTCCACTGAGACGCTGCTTTCCTGGCAAAAAAACCGACCGTTTCACCGGGATTATGAAGAAAACGGGATATTATTTTCTTCAGATCTTCTATGGCTGCCTCTTCTGTTTTCTCATAATCATAGTCATGATCCGCATATAAAGTAGTATGGTATCCATTATACCATCCCGGAGCCGTTTTGCCATCCATATATCCCATCACAGCGCAGGCAATCATCGGTATACCGGTCACTTTCTCTCCCTGGTTTAAATGTGTCAGATACCGGTCAACACCCATCCGGCATATCATAAAGCCAATCACGAGCGCTACAGTAAAAAGCAGCTTACGCATTATCTTCTTTTTTCCCGCTGACTTTAACGCAAAACAGCTAAACAGCAAATATAAAATCTCCGCTATCAGGAAAATGACATAATTCGGTTTTAATAAAGCGGCAATCCCTATACTCAATCCGCTGATGGGCAGAAGGATCTTCCCTTTTTCCGATTTTTCGTCGAATAAGAGCAGCGTATAAAACGACAGCATCGCAAACGCCATCCCCGCCACAGTACCATAAAGCAGCGCCGCAAACAATAAATACGGAAAAAAGAAAAGTCCGAGCAGCGAAATAAAAACGCCGTATTTATGTTTCCTTCCCCACAAAATACCGGCTATCTTTACAAAAAGATAGTAGGAAAGCGCGATCCACACCGCATTTACGACCTGAAACGCCACATAATTATTCTCCCCAAACAGCATAAACAATGCTTGAAAATATAGAATAATTCCCATCTGAAAAGGGTAACGGAATAAATATGCTCCCCTCTCTAACGGAGAATAATCTCCATGATACAATGCCAAAGCCGCGTCCAGTACTTTCTGCGGGTCGGACTTGGGCGCATAGCCTCCCGCCATGACGATCCCGGCTGCTGCGATCCCGGCTGCAATGCAGATCATAAGCGGAAAATATTTTTTATGCAGAACCGATTTTTCTGCATTTTTTAAACCGGTTCCCCTGACCAGTAAAAAGGAAGTAAGCGCAAATAGAAGGATATGCTGCAAATAATGATCCCGTATATAAAAAGTGTGCGTCGTATTCACAACACTTTCACCCGACGCATAATCCATATACTGATAACCGCCAAGATAGCTGGTGCTGAAAATACTGGCAGTAAGCAGATAGCCGATGATCAGCAGAAACAACAGCCATACCGCCCTCTTTATCCATTCCGCAAAGGTTATTGTATTATTTACCATGAGCCGCTCCTTCCGCATGTTCCCGGTTTTTCACCTTTTGCGCTTTTCTGCATCCGATCAGATACATTACGCAGGAAACGATCAGCGCTCCGCACAACGTAAATCCAAACAACCGCAGGCCGCTTTCATGATATTCTCCGATAAATGTTCTGTAAAGAAACTTAAAGATCATATGCACAAAATAAATGTTCATGCTCATCTTCCGGAAAAACATGGTATCCGTCCTGACTGTGAGAGACAACGCCAACAGCAGCAGGAAAAATACCGCGGGAAGCAGCATGAAGTACATGTCCTGTTCTCTGACGAATCCGGCCCTTTGCAGGCAAAACGCCTCTATGCCAAAAAGAATCACCGAAACCGCCAGTCCTATAAAGGCGCCGCAGCGTTTCATTCTAATATCACGCCTGGCGATCCACGTCCCCATATAAATAAAAATGCCGCCGAAGAAAATGCCGTTCCTGCAGGTAACCATCGCCATTTTCACCAGCTTCATCAATTTCCACAGCAATCCATCCACCGGGACGATCTTAAGCAGCAGTCCGAAATATGACTGCGTCAGTAACCCCATCCCGAACAGAAGAAACAAAATGAAGGCACATCCTCGTTCCCCTGCATATTTTCTCAGCGCATAGACAAGGATAACGCCTACGGCGGCTGCCGGCAGATACCATAAATGGGCATAAGAGCCGACAAAAAAGAAGTCTCTGACAATGGCGAACAGATCGTATGCCAACGATGTATCGGAGACTATGATCTTATCATACAGAATCGCCGGCAGATAAACGGCTGTCCAGATACCATACAAGATCAGGACTTTTCTGATATATGGGCCGATAATCCCTCGTCCCGCCCCCTTCTGCCGTTCAATCTGCTTCTCTAACAGAAAACCTGTTGCC
>ERZ779622.743-NODE-743-length-16598-cov-5.589675_pt1 | contig 16598 bp, 13 predicted proteins | sample MGYA00514188_ERZ779622 | MGnify/ENA primary metagenome ERZ779622 (study PRJEB29562, sample SAMEA4376702) | mouse gut metagenome | isolation source: Cecum | study: EMG produced TPA metagenomics assembly of the A DSS colitis mouse model was used to assess the...
CAGCCTGGCGTAGGCATAATTCTTCTTTACCTTTGTCAATCGTACCTTCGCCCTGTCCCCCGGCAGAGCATCCTTGACAAAAAGGGAAAAGCCTTCGATCCTGCCAATGCCTTCCCCTTCTGCTCCAATATCTTCTATCTCTACCGTATAAATCTGATTTTTCTGAAATGTCACTTTAACCCCCTTCGCCCGGAGAAACCGGGCGGGCAATCGCCCGCTTTCCTACTCCATACGCGTCGCCGTGATATTGGAATCCAACAGTCTGTTAAATCCCAGCCAGCCCTTCTCAGATGTGTTCTCGAGCAGCTCCGTAAACGTCTCCAGTTTCGCATCCGTATTATCCGCGAAATTGAGAGCTACCGCCTCAATGATCGCCGGTTTCTTCGGGGAGCCGAACTCAAACTCCCCGTGATGGGATAAAATACAGTGCTTCAATTCTGAGGAGAGTCTCGCCGGAAAACCGTCGATCTCCCGAATCTTTTCTCCCACCATCTCCGTCCCCATCACAATATGTCCGAGAAAATTTCCGTCATCAGTGTAATCGTTTAACGGAAAAGCGGAGAGCTCTTTCACTTTTCCAATATCGTGGCACAGCGCCGCTGTGATCAGCAGATCCCTGTTCAACTTTTTGTATCTCGTACAATAAAAATCACACAGTTTTACCACGCTGAGGGTATGCTCCAGCAATCCGCCCACAAAGCCGTGATGCACGGTTTTCGCCGCCGAGTTGGTTTTAAATTTCTCAACAAACTCCTTGTCCTCCACAAAAAACTTTTGGCAGAGCTTTTGCAGATAAGGATTGCCGATCTTTTTTATGTACTGCACCACTTCCCCGTACATATCCTCCACGTTATACGCGCTCACCGGCAGATAATTTTCCGGCGCGTACTCCCCGGCCTTCGCGCATCTGGTGCGTTTTACATTGATCTGCAGCGCGCTCTGAAAGCTGTTCACATCCCCGTATATCTCCACGTAATCCATCGCCTCAAAGTCGTCGATGCCCGCGTTGTTCGGATCCCATATTTTGGCTTCGATCGTGCCGGTCTTATCCTGCAATGTCGCCGTGTCATAAGGTTTTCCGTTTTTTGTCACCGCCGATGTTTTATGTTTGCAGAGATAAATGTCAAACACTTTATCCCCTTCTTTTAAATCCTTGATAAATTTCATCCTTATAATCCTCCTGCTGTTTTTGCTACTGTTTTTGCTCCTGCAGCGCCACCGTGATATTCATTTCCTGATACTCGCCCTTTCCCTGGCTCTGTCTTGCCACCGTCAGCCTCAAATTCTGTCCCACCTGCGCTTTCATTAATATATTCACAAACTCCGCGTAAGATACGATATCCGAGCCATTCACATTCGTGATGATGTCTCCGTTCTGCAGTCCTGCCTCCATAGCGGGCGAATCCATGTCGATACTTGTCACATACGCCCCGATCGGAAGCTGATATTCCCGATAGATCGCCGCATTGACTTCCGCCCCGCAGGTTCCCAGATACACCATCTTCTCCCCGTTGGAGAGTTTCTCGATCGTTCTCTTCAACTCCGAAATACCGATACAGCAAAGTCTGTTTTCCATGTCCGTGTTCTCATATCCCGTGTACAGAATGCCGATGATCTCCCCCTTCATATTGGCAAGAATGCCGCTGGCAGATCTGCTGCCGTATATGTCTGTTGTCAGCAATTTATAATTGGAATCCTGCAGCCCCAGCACGGTTCCCTGGGACGTCACCATTCCATAACAGGCGGAACCGCTGATTCCGATCGGAGATCCCAGCGCCATCACAGGCTGCCCCACCAGCGCGCGCCCCGCGGAACTGCCCAGAGACGCATAAGTGATGGACTCCCTCTGTTCCCTGTCCAACATCGCCAGCGGTACGGCAAGCACGGCAAGACCTGTCGCCTGATCCACTTCCTTCACCGTCGCCTCCTTCTGCACCTCACCGAAGGCGACCGAAATACTGTCCGCATCCTCCAGGCCGCTGTAGCCGACAAGTATCAAAAGCTCCTTTCCGTTGTCCGCCACGATCAGTCCGGATGCCACACCTGTATTCTCCAGCGTGTCATTTATCCAGTTTACATCGGAAGTCACCGCCATGACGGAAACGATACTCTTTTCCACCTCTCTGCGAAGCTCCCCGAGAGCATCATACGCCGCCTGGTAATTCTCCAGCGCTGTCATTTCCGCGGCCTCCTCCGGAGAAATTGTCTCCTCGTCGCCGGCCGTCTCCCCTGCAGTTTCCTCCTGTGTGCTCTCTTCCTCCACAGCCGTGCTTTCCTGCCCCGGCGGATCTTCCCCGCCGTTCTCCTGGTTTTCCTGGTTTTCCTGGTTTTCCTCCTCCCGGATGATCTGCAGTTCTTCCTCATCCGCGGCCATATCCTCCGGGCTTACTTCCTGCTCCTCCTCCGGAAAGCGGACTATCTCCGCTCTCTCCTCCGGATAGATCATCCTATTTATGACAGGCTCCAACAGCAGAAAAGTGACGCACGCGACCAGCCCGAATACCATCGCCATCACCACCGTAATGGCTGTCCGGCGAGCCAGCTTTTTACGATTTACCGGTCTGTCCTTTATCTTTTCCTGCAAAAAGGTAATCTCGGAAGTGATCTCCGAATCCAGATCGGACTGCTGCATCATATTTTCCTTCTCCCGGTTTTCCTCTCTCTTCACCCAAATTCCTCCCGTTTCAAAGGTATTATTTCAAATCTTAGTATAGTCGATTCCCAAAATCCTGTAAAGTTTTTCCCACAAACTTGTCCGATATGCTATAATTAATGGAACGAGGTATTTATCATGAACGACAAATCACTGAAAGTATTGGAATTTCATAAGATCATAGAGCTGTTGACTGAGCGCGCCACCTCGGAACCCGGGCGTATTATGTGCCGCGCCCTGCGTCCTTCCGTCGTGCGCGCAAACATCGAACAGACCCAGCAGGAGACCGAGGACGCCGTGGGGCGTGTCCTTCGCCACGGCTCCACAAATTTTGGCAGCAACAAAGATCTGGGCTTCTCCCTGAAAAGTCTGGAGGTGGGCAGTACCCTCTCCATCTCGGAGCTGCTAAAGATCGCCATGCTTCTGGAAAATACGGCGAGGGTAAAAAATTACGGAGCAAAAAGTTCATCGGATACAGACAGCGATTCGCTCACCTCTTATTTTGACGCACTGGAACCCTTCTCCCCCCTCTCCTCCGAGATCCGGCGCTGTATTTTATCCGAGGAGGAGATCGCGGACGATGCCAGTAGCAACCTGAAGAGGATCCGGCGCGAGAAGACTTCCACCGGAGATAAAATTCACAGCCAGCTTTTGTCCATGGTAAACGGTTCCTGCCGCACTTATCTGCAGGATGCGGTCATCACACAGCGCAGTAACCGCTATTGTCTCCCCGTGAAGGCCGAGTATAAAATGCTGGTCCCCGGTATGGTGCATGATCAGTCCTCCACCGGCTCCACCTTCTTTATTGAGCCGGCCGCCGTTGTGGCATTAAACAACAGGCTCAAAGAACTGGACGCCGAGGAGAAGGACGAGATCGAGGTGATCCTGGCAAATCTCAGCGCCCGGACCGCCGAACACAGCTCCGAAATTATGGAAAACTGCCGGCTGATGACGCTGCTTGATTTCATTTTTGCGAAGGGCTCCCTGGCCCTTGACATGAACGGTTCCCGTCCGGTCTTTAACGACGACTACCGTATCCATATCCGAAAAGGCCGCCATCCTCTGATCGACAAAAAGACAGTGGTTCCCATCGATATCCATCTGGGTAAAGATTTTGATCTGCTTGTGATCACAGGACCCAATACCGGCGGAAAAACGGTCTCCCTTAAAACTGTGGGGCTCCTCACCCTGATGGGACAGGCAGGGCTTCAGATTCCCGCCCTGGACCGCTCGGAACTTTCCATCTTTCGGGAGGTATACGCCGATATCGGCGATGAGCAGAGCATTGAGCAGAGTCTCTCCACCTTTTCGTCTCACATGACAAATATTGTGCAGATCTTAAAAAATGCACAGGAGCATTCTCTGTGTCTTTTTGACGAACTGGGTGCCGGAACGGATCCCACGGAGGGAGCGGCCCTTGCCATCGCCATCCTGAATTACCTCCACGACAGGAGGATCCGCACGATGGCGACGACCCATTACAGCGAGCTGAAGGTGTACGCGCTGTCCACCGACTTTGTGGAGAACGCCTGCTGCGAGTTCAATGTGGAGACACTGCGCCCCACCTACCGCCTGTTGATCGGCATTCCCGGCAAGAGCAATGCTTTCGCCATCTCACGCAGGCTCGGACTGCCGGAGCATATCATCGATACGGCCCGCCTGCAGATCAGCGAGGAGAAAGAAAGTTTTGAGGATCTGATCGCGGATCTGGAGAACAGTAAAGTTACCATCGAAAAAGAGGAGGAAGAGATCCGTTCCTACAGAGAAGAGATTGAAAAACTCAAAAATCAACTGGAGGCTAAACAGGAAAAGCTGAACGCTTCCAGAGAAAAAATATTACAGGAGGCCCATGCCCAGGCAAGGGATATCCTGCAGGAGGCCAAGGATACCGCGGACGAAACGATACGCGCTTTCCAGAAAGCCGGTCCCGGCGCCTCCATGAAGGAGCTGGAGGCATCCCGCCAGAAACTGAGAAAGCAGATCGATGACAAAAACGACAGGCTCTCCATCAAGGCCGCGCCAAAGCCCCGGAACGCCAAAGGGTTGAAAGCCTCCGACTTAAAACTCGGAGACTCCGTCAAAATCCTCTCCATGGGACTGAATGGAACCGTAAACTCTCTGCCGGACCACAAGGGCAACCTGTTCATACAGTGCGGTATCATCCGCACCCAGGCAAATATAAGCGACCTGATCCTGCTCCAGGAGAACGATGTGACCGGTCCGGCAAATCTGAGAGTAGGAAAAACGAGCACCGGCAAGATGAAGATGAGCAAATCCCTCTCTGTCTCCACGGAGATCAACCTGCTGGGCATGACGACAGACGAGGCTCTGTCTCAGCTCGACAAGTATCTCGACGACGCCTACCTCGCCCATCTGCCCAGTGTCCGCATTGTCCACGGAAAGGGGACAGGCGCTCTCCGAAACGCCGTGCAGCAGCATCTGAGACGGGTCCGTTATGTGGAGAGTTTCCGGCTCGGAGAATTCGGAGAAGGTGACGCCGGTGTCACAATTGCAACTTTTAAAAAATGATTGACAGCCAAAAAAGAGGAGAACAACATGGCCGCTAAACAAAAAATTTTAATCGTAGATGACGACAGCAATATCGCTGAACTGATCTCACTGTATCTGACCAAGGAATGCTTTGAGACTATGATCGTAGGCGACGGTGAATCAGCCCTGACTGCCGTGGAGAGTTTTCGGCCAAACCTGATGCTGTTAGATCTGATGCTGCCGGGCATCGACGGCTACCAGGTCTGCCGGGAAATCCGCGCGAAATCAGCTCTGCCCATTATCATGCTCTCCGCGAAGGGCGAAATTTTTGACAAGGTGCTCGGCCTTGAGATGGGCGCAGACGACTACATGGAAAAACCTTTTGACTCCAAGGAACTTGTGGCGAGAGTCAAAGCGGTTCTCCGCAGATATAAACCTGTCATACAGGCGCCTCCCGACCCTGACATCAAGTGCGTGGAATATCCCGACCTTGTGGTGAACCAGACCAACTATTCCGTTCTCTATAAGGGGCATCCCGTGGAGATGCCGCCGAAGGAGCTGGAACTTTTATATTTTCTTGCCTCCTCCCCGAACCACGTCTTCACAAGGGAACAGCTTTTGGATCAGATCTGGGGCTATGAGTATATCGGCGACACAAGAACCGTGGACGTGCATATTAAGCGCCTCCGGGAGAAGATCAATGACCATGAGAGTTGGAAACTTGCTACGATCTGGGGCATCGGATATAAATTTGAAGTCAAGGCATGACAAATATATTTTTGAGTATAATAAACGGCTGAGGAGACCGGAGTATGAGAAAGACTCTCTATCTGAAATTCATATTGGCTTATCTGATCTTCGGCTTCTTCGGCTTTGTCGTTGTGGCCACCTTTGTCTCCAATATGACTCTCGATCATATTAAAAAGAATCATGCGGAATCCCTGTACAAGGAAGCGATCCAGATCGCCAATACCTACGCGTCAGACCTCTACAGCAATCGCACTTCGCTGGACACGGTAAAAAATCAGATCGATGCCCTGGCCGTCTATATGAACAGCACGATCTGGATCATCAACCCATCCGGGCGTATGGTGCTCGACTCCTCCACCCCCCTGGATATCGAAAAAGAGATCGTCATCGAAAACTTTGACTCCACGGCAACTGCCGGTTCCTATTACACGGAGGGTACATTTTTCGGTTATTTTCAGGAGGACATGCTCAGCGTCTTCGCTCCCATCACCTACAACTACAGAGTACAGGGCTATGTTGTCATCCATATGTCCATGTCCGCCATCCGGCAGGAGGCCTACAGCTTCTTAAATATCTCCTATATTATGCTGATCATCCTCTTTGTTTTATCGCTGATCATTCTGATCTTTTTCACGGAGATCGTCTATGTTCCGCTAAAAAAGATTATTTCCGCCACGGAGCAGTACGCCTCCGGCAATATGCACTATGAATTTACTGTGGAGAGCGCGGATGAGATGGGATATCTCGCCGCCTCCTTAAACTATATGGCGAGCGAGATCGCCCGCGCGGAGGACAACCAGAAAAAGTTCGTGGCAAACGTCTCTCACGATTTTCGCTCGCCCCTGACTTCCATCCGGGGTTATCTGGACGCCATGATCGATGGTACGGTTCCCCCCGAACTCTATGAAAAATATCTGAATATCGTCCTGAATGAAACGGACCGCCTGAAAAAGCTGACGGACTCCCTGCTGACGTTGAACAATCTGAACACAAAAGGCGTCTACCTGGAAAAATCTGTCTTCGATCTGAATGGCACCATACGAAATACTGCCGCCACCTTTGAGGGTGTCTGCAAAGATAAGTCTGTGGCTATCGAGCTGGTATTGACCGGCGATGCCATGCCGGTGGAAGCCGACATGGGCAAGATCCAGCAGGTTCTCTACAACCTTCTGGACAATGCCATCAAATTCAGCCCTCAGGATTCCATGATCAAGATAGAGACCACCGAAAAGAAAAATAAAGTCTTTGTATCGATCAAGGACAGAGGCATCGGTATCCCCAAAGAAGATTTGAAACTGATCTGGGATCGCTTTTACAAATCCGATCTCTCCCGCGGCAAGGACAAAAAGGGTACCGGTCTCGGCCTTTCCATCACAAAGGAGATCATTATGGCTCACGGCGAACACATCAATGTGATCAGCACCGTCGGCGTCGGCACGGAATTTATCTTTTCGCTGCCCGTGGCGGACGAGGAGGAGTAACCGTTACAGGTATTCCTCTTAATCTCGCAGCATTCGCTGGAAGATATCATTCTGGGGCGTCGGGATTCCATGCTTCCTCCCCAGTTCACACACCAGCGTGCTGAAAAGATCCACCTCGGTCTTTCGCCCCGCCTTCGTATCCTGCCGCATAGAGGGCTCCCCGGCCGGTGAGAGCGTATCGATGAGGTCTGTCCAGTCCTGCAGCTCCCGCTCCGTCAGAGCGATCCCCTCCGCGTTCGCCACCGCCATTGCCTCCCGCATCGCCGCAAGAAACGCTTCCCGGCGATCTCCTCCTCTCTGTATACCCCGGTATCCCGTGGCATAGGCCGCACAGGTCTGGTTCGCCCCCACATTCAGCATCCACTTGCTCCACTGCTTATGCAGGATGTCATCCGGCACTTCACAGGCGATCCCCGCCCTGCCGCACAACTCTTCCAGATCCTTTACGCTCCCACTATATCTGTTATCTTTCTCCCCAAACACAAGGCATCCAGCTTTGGAATAGGTGAGACGGCTTCCCTCCCTGGTGGCATCCATCCCCTGTGCCACGCAGTAGAGCAGATGCGCAGGATGCAGAAGCTCCTCGATCAGTCCCTCCGAGCTCACTCCATTCAACAGGGAAATGACGATCGTATCTTTTCCGCAGGCGCCTGCCGTACTTTTGACCGCCTCCTCCAGACTGTAATATTTTGTGGCATAAATCAGAAGATCCACCGTCGGCGCATCCTTCGCCTCCACATAGGTAAACTCACAGCGCTTCCCGTTGGCGTACACGCCCTTTTTTCCGTACCGCTCGGCACGCTCTCTGTCGGCAAACACATAGACATTCTCCCTGCCCAGCGCCTCCGACAATTTCTGTCCGAATAAGATTCCCAGAGCGCCCAATCCCACTATTCCTGCTGTCTGAATCATGTTTTTCTCCATTTCTTTCGTTTATTTTCCGATAAGAATGTTTTACCACATTTCCGGAAAATTTTCCATGAAATTATTGCGCCCGTCTGCGGTTCCACACGCCTCCCGCGATCACCGTCGCCAGAAGTAAAATCCCTCCCAGCAGATAAAACGTCACATTCACACCATAGCGATCCCCCAGAACGCCCGTCGCCGGGCTCGCCGCCACCATCAGCACGGAGTAGAGCATACTGTCCACGCTGACCAAAGTAGCCCTGTGATCGCTGGTAAAATCTCTGTTCACATTTTCGCTGACCCTGATCTCAGAAAATCCTTCACAGACACGCGCAAGACACGCTCCGAACAGCGCGACGACAAGCATACGGTTCCCCACAAGGCAGGTCCCGATACCGCTTATCACGCCGCAGACAAGCAGTGCTTTCGCCAGCCCTTTCTCGTTTCCCGCGGCGATCCTTGTCCCGACGGCTCCCGCCAGAGGGATCATAAGCATCGGAATACCGATCAGACTTTTCGGCCAGCCGCAATCTACGAGATGCTCCTGCAGATACATCATGATCAGATAACAGGGGCAGGCCAGTGCCGCATTTGCCAGCAGTTTGCACATGGTCCTCGGATTGTTTCTCAGGAAAGCGCCCGTCTCCCTGATGTGCTGCCTCCAGCGCCGGCCGATCTCGCTTCCTATTTGATTTCTCCGCATCCTCTGCTTCTGTGTCACCTGCGGTTCCCTTACCCCTGACACACAGAGGATCGTGAACAGATATAAGCCCGCCATGATATAATAAGTATACCGATATCCAATCAGGATCGCCACCGGACTGAGGGCGCAGGAAAACGTGCTCGATACTCTGGCGATCATGCTGAAATTCGCCCACACCTTCTTGTAGCGCGCCTCGCACCCCGCCTCCAGCAGGCTGTCATAGACTAACGCCTCCTCCGTCCCGGACGCCATATTCAGGCTCAGCGCGGAAAAGATCATGCCGCAGTAGACAAATCCGCTGAAACCGTCAATCGTCATAAAAACAGCCGAGCAGATCCCAAGCACGCCCGACAACTGGAGCGTGCGTTTTCTCCCGAAAAGGTCCGCCGCCATACCGCTGGGCACCTCAAAAATCATACTTGTCACATGGTAGATCCCCTCCGCAATGCCCACTTGCGCCAGAGAAAACCCCCTCTCCAGCAAGAAAATAACCCAGACGGCGTCCACCATGCGGAAGGCGAGCGCCGCCTCATAAAGGTACATCCGTACCGTCTGTCTCTCTATATTCATAATAAACCTCTTATCATTCTGCCTGCGGAAACTTAATTTCGGACGATAGGACTGACCAATACCTCCAAAAACAGTTTCGCTGTTATTAATTTATTTATCAATGGAATAATCACCCCGAAAAGGGCATAAAGATAGCCTGAAAGAATCAAATGTTTCCTTTAAATTGATAAATCACACGATTTTTCCAGCTCATGATGTTTCATCTCCTGTCACTAAGACTGAACCTATGATAGCACCTGGTCAGCGTCCTGTCAATACGGCTCCGATTTTTCCTCCATAAGGCATAAAATCCAGGTGCGATCCTCTCCCTCCTCACTTCCACCGCAGCCTGTGCAACTCCCCCTCCCGCCGCATTCCCGCGAAATCATTCTGCCGCAGCGCCTCGTACAGCACGATGGCCACAGAGTTGGACAGGTTCAGGGAACGAATATCGTCAAGCATCGGTATCCTGATGCACGCTTCCTCATTGTCCGCCAGTATCTCCTCCGGAATTCCGCCGCTCTCCTTCCCGAACATAATGTAATCGTCCATCCCAAAATCCGCTTCCGTGTAAACTCTCTTCGCCTTGGTGGTGGCAAACCAAACTTTGGCGCCGGGATGCTTTTCCCGGAATTCAGTATAATTAATATATCTCGTCACATCGAGACTGTCCCAGTAGTCCATTCCGGCTCGTTTGATGGACTTTTCATCCAGCCGGAACCCGAGCGGCTCGATCAGGTGCAGACTGCTGCCCGTCGCGACGCAGGTTCTCCCAATATTTCCCGTATTCGCCGGTATCTCCGGCTGGTGCAAGACAATGTGCATTTCACTTTCCCCCTGTATTCTATTCTCCTCATTTTAGCAAAAAGAAAGCCTCCATTTCAAGCGAAAATGAAGGCTCTCTGTACCATTATTCTGCCGGAGCATTGCGAAACCACTTTTCGATGCACAGGAATCGGACAGTACAGATAAAATGAGGGCGACTTGCCACTGCATCGGAGCCCGTTTTTATCTGTACTGTCCGATTCCGTCTATCTATAAAAATATTTCGCAATCTCTCAATATTTAATTGGCGGGACACCAGGGCTGCGTTTCCGTTGTAACCGGCACATACTCCGCTGCCATCGCTTTCTCCATCTCCAGACACAGATACATATCCTGCAGCGCATCCCTGAGCGGGTACACTTCCTCCCCGCCCGCCACATAGTCCGCCATCCGCGCAAGCAGATCCGCCACCGCTATCTCGTCGTCATTCAGTCTCGCATTCACAAACGGCGTTTTATAGAGGAATCTCTCACCCAGCATCAGCGCGTAGTGGGACCACTCCTGGTTCCCGTAGACGCCGAGATCGATCCGGTTTAACGTCTGTGTGACCGGTACATTATCCCGGGTCAGGTAACGGATCGTCAGATCATCTATCTCGCCCCGCACCCCCTGAATGTTCAGCTGTCTGGTGCGGATAAAAGAATGATACTGCGCCGGGTCGGAAAAATCAAAATAAGCGACCGTCCCGTTTTCAAACTCCAACGTCACGCGATCCCGGGGACACACAAATTTTTCTCCGTCAAAACTCATCCCCTCCCGCCCATATGTCTCCGTCACCTCAAAATGATAGCGTTTTCCGTACATGGTACAGTTCTGAAAACCTGTCCCCAGCATCCGGCGTATCATGCTGATTCCGTGATAGCCGTGAAGGGCTGAGAGGGAAATGTTTTCCACCCGCCCGATCATGCCGTCCTCTATCGCTTTATACCAGGCCGCATACAGAGGCTGCACAAAATACTGCTCCGCCACCTGCACTTTCGGCTGATATTTTTCATACGCGGCCCATAACCGCCACAGAGACTCCATATCCTCCCCGGGCGGCGTCTCCGCCAGCACCGGGATATCTCTCTCAAACAGACGCAGCAGATAGTCCGTCACAGTTCCTCTCTTTATGGAAAGCACGACAAACGCCGGCTCATCCGCCATCAGTTCATCCAGCGTATTCACGACTTTCACCTGAAACTTTTCGGCGAACGCCTCCCCTTTCACGGGATCCCGCACCAGCACTGCCGTCAGCTCAAACCGCTCCGGTATCATCTTTGCTATGCGAATATAAAATTCCGCCCTCCAGCCGGAACCGATCAAAGCATATTTTATTCTGCCCATATTCTGTACCATGCCTTTTCTCAATTTTCTCTCATTATTCTATCTCTTCCCTATGCCGGAAACGCTGCGCATCACGGCACATCAAATCCTCTGGACGCCGCCAGAATGCCGTACCACTCATCATAGCTCAGTTCAAGTGCCAGCGCCTCCACCGCAGGTTTCAGGTGCTCGCTGCTCATCGTACCGGTGATCGCCATGATCTTAGCCGGATGGCGGAACAGCCATGCGTACATGACTGTGTCCATCGTCGTACCGTGCGCATCGGCGATCTCCCCGACCGCCTTTCTGAGACGCAGCGACTTCTCATCTTCCCCTTTGAACACGCTGCCTCCGCCCAGGGGCGACCATGCCATGATTCCGGTATCCAGACGCATTGCCGTGTCCACCACGCCGTTAAACAGCTGATCCGTCGTCTTGACGGAGAGCTCCACCTGGTTTGCGACAAGCGGGAACGGAAGATAATGCTGCAGCGCCTCAAACTGCGACACTTCATAGTTAGATACACCGACCTCCAGCGCTTTTCCGTCCTGCACGATCTTTTCCAGCGCCCTCGCCGCCGCCTCCGGATGCCCCAGTATATCGGGGCGGTGGATCAAAAGCAGATCCACATGATCCGTGTGGAGCCTCTTTAAGGAAGCCTCCATCTCCGCCAGCAGGCTGCTCTGCCTGGAGTCATAATAGATATGTCTGTTTCCGTATGTGCCCGGGACAACGATACCCGCCTTCGTCACGATCTTTATCTTCTCACGGATCCCGGGATTCGCCGCGATGACATCCTCTCCAAACGTCTTCTCACAGAGGCCGCCGCCGTACACCGGCGCATGGTCAAAACAGTTTATGCCGAGTTCCATGCATTCCTGCACAAAGCGCAGAAGCTCACCGCCCTTCTTTCCTGCGTCCACCATGCGCATACATCCCGCGATCACCCGCGTCAGTTCCAATTTATCCGATAATCTTACAGTTTCCATAGTCTAATCCTATCCTTTCATACCGCCTGTTGTCAATCCTGCTATAATGTTTTTCTGGAAGATCAGCACCAGTATAATGAGCGGCAGCGTCACCACGATGGATGCGGCCGCCATATCGCCCCAGGGGAGCTTATTGATGCTCGGAAAAAGGGCGATTCCCACCGGAACCGTGCGCATCTCCTCTTTTGTCATAAAAGTCAGCGCATACAGATACTCATTCCAGCAGTTGATAAACACGAGCAGTCCCACCGAAAATGTCGCCGGTTTGATAAGCGGCAGCATGACTTTCGTGAAAGTCTGCATTCTTGTACAGCCGTCCAACGCCGCTGCTTCCTCAAATCCTCCGTCCAGCTGGCTGAAAAAGCTGGTCATCAGCCAGATCGCCATGGGCAGGGAGAAAGTGATGTACGGAATGATCAGGCCGAAATATGTGTTGAGCAGCTTCATATTGCGCAGGATCAGGTACAGAGGAGACAGGGTAGCGATCGTCGGAAACATGGACACGCTGAGAATCACCATCAGAAGCACCTTTCTCCCTTTAAACCGCAGTCTCGCCAACGCATAGGCCGCCATCGCGCCGATCACCAGACTCAGCAGCGTGGAGCTTGTCGCCACGATCAGGCTGTTCAGCATATACCTCGCAAACGGATGCAGGGTAAACACATTCTGATAAAACTCGAAATGGACATAGCTCGGTATCCATTTGGCCGGCATCGCCGATATCTCATTGAGCGGTTTGATCGATGTCATGAACTGCCAGAAAAACGGTAGTATCAGCATAATGACAAAAAACGCCACAAACAGGTAAAATGCAATCCAGCCCGCCGTTGTTCTTGTTTTTTTACTCATTGCATCCACCTCCTAATCATCGCCAGCGAGATCCCCGCCCATAAAGAACATGTAAATCAGACTGATTATAAATACAACAATGAAAATGAGCACAGCCAGCGCGGAACCGTAGCCGAAGTTCAGAAACGACATCAACTGTTTGTGCGCATATACACAGATGCTCTCCGTCCCGTTGGCGCCGCCCGTGAGAACGCTGATCAGGTCGAACACGCGGAACGCGTCCAACGTACGGAACAGCAGCGCAACTAACAGCGGACGTTTCATCAGAGGAAGTGTGATCGTAAAAAATCTCTGGATCACATTCGCCCCGTCCAGTTTCGCCGACTCATACAGCTCCTCCGGGAGCATCTGCAGTCCCGCCAGTATCAGCAGCGCCATATAAGGCGCCGTCTTCCAGACGTCGGTGATCACGAGCGCCATAAAGCTGCCGCCGGAAGAACTCAACCACGCCTTGTATCCGTCGATGACGCCGAGACGGTACAGGATATCATTGAACATACCGTACTGATCATTGTAAATAAATTTCCACATCATAGCCGACACAGATGTCGGTATTGCCCAGGGGATCAGTATCGCCGCCCTGACAAGGCCGCGGCCTTTGAACGCCCGATTCATAATAAGCGCTGCCGCAAACCCGATGAACATCTCCAGCACGACCGTCACTACGGTAAATTGGATCGTAAACAGAATATCTGTCATTGCCCTCTCATCCGAAAAGATCTCTATGTAATTACCTAACCCGATGAACGGGTAACCGGATCCCGGATTTTTCAGGCTCATTTCGTGGAGACTGAGCCAGAATGTCCTCAAAACCGGATACAGCGCAATGACAGCGAGAACCAGGAGCGCAGGTGACATCATGAGCCAGGCAACTTTCGCGTCCTGACGCTCCCTCGCACTTATTTTCCTTGAAGTTTTCATAGAAATTCCCTCTCGCTTTTTCGTAAAATGCGGCGGAAGGCAGTTCCTCCGCCGCATGATATCAGAATTATTTGGATAACGCTTCCACCTCTCCCTGCAGCGCATTCAATGCATCTTCCGCAGACTGTTCGCCTGTCAGCGCCGTGTGCACATTGCGCTGGATTGCATCGGACACTTCCGCGTAATTCGGTGACAACGGACGTGTCTTACCCGCTTCGATAATGGAGAAGAAATCTGTGTAGAACGGAATCTTTTCCAGTACGTCGGCATCGCTGTAGATCGCTTTTACCGCGGGCGGCTGACTGGAAATAAGTGTAAATTCTTTTTCCGCCTCTTCGCTGGTCATCCATTTGATAAAGGTATTTGCCGCTTCCCTGTGGGCGTCGTCAATCCAAACGTTTGTGACAAGGTCAAGACCTCCCATGCAGCTGTGGCCCGTATCGCCTTCCTTATTTACCGGCAGGAATGTCATTCCCACTTTGCCCGCAACATTGGATTCCGCTTCATCATTAAAGACGTTCCATGTACCGGACCATGTACGGCATGTAAGGGATTTTCCTTCTTTGAATACCTGTTCGGACTCACTCTCCGCGTAGGTCGTAACGCCCTCCGGCGCGTACTCGCCGATCAGATCAGCCATAAACTGTGTAGCCTCGATATTCTCCGCGCTGTTGCATACAGGCTTTCCGCTCTCATCAAGAACCTCGCCGCCGAAACTCCAGATAAACTCACACCAGTCGCAGACCATCGCTTCACTCTGGATCCCCTGGAAGCAGAATGCATAGTCCACATCACCTTTTACTTTCTCATAAGCGTCCTTCCAACCCTGCCATGTCGTCGGAACTTCCTTTATGCCGGCACTCTCCAGCAGATCTTTACGATAGAACAGCGCGGAAGCGTTGGTAAACCAGGGAGCTGCGTACAGCGTTCCGTCGTATGTCGCACCGGATACGGTACCGGGGAGAAAAGCGTCCAGTTCTTCCGCCGTGTACACGTCATCCATCGGATTTATCCAGCCTGCCGCTGCAAACTCGGAAATATAGACAACATCCAGAGCCATAACGTCAACGCTGGTGTCCTGTGCCACCATCTTATTTACAAAATCATCGTGCAGGTTGTTCGCGTCGTGCGGCAAGCTGTAGGACTCTACAAAAATTTCACTCTGGCTTGCATTGAATTTGTCGATCATCGCCCTTGTCGCATCGCCGACGCCTTCATCGTATGCAAAATTGATCGTGATCGCATCGCCGGAAGGTTCCGTCTGCTCCGCGGACTCCTCGGCAGGCTGTGTTGTCCCGGCAGCTTCGCTCTCCGTTTCGCTCTCGGCCGCAGGCACCTCCTCCGCACCGGAACCGCAGGCAACAAGGCTCATAACCATAGCGAGCATGAGCAGAACTGCCAATACTTTCTTCATACTTTTTTTCATGTGAAATCCTCCTTCTTGATTATATATACTAATTCCCTTCCGGGAAAAAGTTCGAGTGAAACAAAATGTAAGCGCTTTCCTACCGTCCATTATATTAGAGCCCGCTCATCTCAGGCTCTAATATTATCCCGCTTGTTTCAATCTTCTTTAAAGTCTCCGCACACTGGCGCGCCGTATCACCTGATGGGGGATGTATGTGATCTCCCCTGTGGTCTTTATTCCCGCATCGATCAGATGGAACAGGTTTTTTGCCGCCTGCTCCCCCTCGTCAAAGTAGGAGATCCGAATCGTGGATAATGACGGATGGAAATACATTGCCAGATCCGAATCATCAAATCCCATAAAGGATATGTCATCCGGCACACGCAGCCCAGAATTTCTGGCAAAGGACATCGCTCCGATCGCCATCAGGTCCGAACAGGCCAGTATTGCCGTGGGCAGCTCCACATTCTCCTCGTAGATCTTTCTCATGCAGTCCCTGCCGGATTCAAAGGTAAAATTCCCGTGCACGATATAGTTCTCCGGCACTTCCAGCTCAAACAGCTCGGCTGCATGCATAAATCCTTCCAGTCGTTTGCGGCCGGAGGAGTAGTCGTTCTCCGGGCCTCCGATAAAGGCGATCCTTCTGTGTCCGTTCGCCACCAGAAAGTTTACGGCGTCTGTGATCGCTTTTACATTGTCATGGATCACCGTGGTGATCTTGTGCTTTCCGTCCGTCGCCTCCTGTGTGGCCAGAACCATCGGATAGGGA
>ERZ779622.746-NODE-746-length-16456-cov-5.820133_pt1 | contig 16456 bp, 12 predicted proteins | sample MGYA00514188_ERZ779622 | MGnify/ENA primary metagenome ERZ779622 (study PRJEB29562, sample SAMEA4376702) | mouse gut metagenome | isolation source: Cecum | study: EMG produced TPA metagenomics assembly of the A DSS colitis mouse model was used to assess the...
GCCGCGGCTGTGATGCTGTTCTATCAGGTGGGCGAACTGTTGCAGAGTTATGCGGGCGGCAAGGCCCGCCAGTCCATGGCGGAGATGATGGACATCTGTCCGGAATATGCCAATGTGGAGCAGGACGGCGAGCTCGTGCAGGTGGATCCGGACGACGTGGAAGTGGGCAGCATGATCGTGGTGAAGCCCGGGGAGCGGATCCCACTTGACGGTATTGTGGCGGAGGGAGAATCTTACGTTGACACGGCGGCGCTGACCGGGGAGTCCGTGCCGAGAAAGGCGGCTGTCGGGGAGGAGATCTACAGCGGCTGCGTGAACGGGAGCGGCACTTTAAAGATCCGGACGACAAAGGAATTCGACGATTCCACGGTGGCGAAGATACTGGAACTGGTGGAGAATGCCAGCAGTAAAAAGGCGAGGACCGAGAAATTCATCACCAAATTTGCCAGATACTATACGCCGATCGTCACAGTAGGAGCTGTGCTGCTGGCTTTTGTGCCCCCGCTCATCCTGGGCGGAGGCTTTGGGGAATGGATCCGGAGAGCCTGCACGTTTCTTGTGATCTCCTGTCCCTGCGCACTGGTGATCTCGGTTCCCCTGGGATTTTTCGGAGGGATCGGCGCATCCTCCCGCATGGGAGTACTGGTGAAGGGCGGCAACTTCTTAGAGGCGGTTGCCGAGATGACGACGATCGTGTTTGACAAGACGGGCACGCTGACAAAGGGTGAATTTAAGGTGACGAAGATATTGCCGGCATCCGATGGGGCGGGCGCCAAGGACGAAAGCAGCGGGGATCTGCTGGAACTGGCGGCGCTTGGCGAGGGTTATTCCAACCATCCGATCGCGGTCTCCATCAGAGAGGCCTACGAGGAGCAGGGGGGAAAGATCGATATGGAGCGGGTTGCGGAGGCGGAGGAGATCGCTGGGCACGGGATCTGCGTCCGGGTGGACGGCAGGGAGGTGCTTCTCGGAAATGAGAAACTGATGCAGTTGAAAGCGATAGAATACAGACCGGTATCCGACGCGGGAACCGTAGTCTACGCGGCCTGTGAGAAGCATTATCTGGGCGCGCTCGTGATCTCTGATGTGGTGAAGGAAGGAGCGGAGCAGGCAATCCGCGACATGAAAAAGGCCGGTGTGAAGAAGTGCGTTATGCTGACCGGCGACAGGGAAGTGGCAGCGCAGGCGGTGGCGTCTGAACTCGGTCTGGATGAAGTCCATGCGGAGCTTCTGCCGGGGGATAAGGTGAGCATTGTCGAGAGGCTTCTGCAGGGGCAGAGAGGGAATGAAAAGCTGGCGTTTGCGGGGGACGGCATCAACGACGCGCCGGTGTTGACCAGGGCGGACATCGGCATCGCCATGGGCAGTATGGGCTCCGATGCGGCGATCGAGGCGGCGGATATCGTGCTGATGGACGACGATGTGAGAAAGATAGCGGCGGTGGTGAAATGTGCCAGGAAGACGCTGTGCATTGTAAAGCAGAATATTGTCTTTGCGCTGGGCGTGAAGGCGCTGGTGCTCATTCTGGGTGCACTCGGCATGGCGAATATGTGGGAAGCCGTCTTTGCGGATGTGGGTGTCGCGGTGATCGCGATCATGAATTCCATGCGGGCGCTTAAGATGGAAGGTAAATAGGAAGTTAAAGGTATCGCGTTTATCCAGCAGGGTAAATGCGGTGCTTTTTTGAAGGCAGGGTGCATTGGAAAATCTAATAAACACATATATTTCGGAGGAAAAGCAAGGGGATATCTGGATTCTGTGGCATTATCATAACAGTGAAGCCGGAAAGCCGGGCTGTTGCCGGGAAAGAGAGATAGTATGGAAAAGCGGTTGCGTGCGGCCGCTTTTTTGTGTTAAGATGATAGACAGTAAAAGAAAAGGAAGCAGAGTTATGATTTGCTTAAAGATAAAGAGCGTAAAAGATTTCATGCAGAAATTTCTGATGTCTGCCGCTTTTGCAGATTTTTTGCTGGTGGAGGCAAAAGTTGACACACATGTCAGCTACAGTGTTGACGGACGTATCAGGCGGGATTTCTATACAAAGGAAGAGCTGGAAGCGCAGGAGGTCCGGGAGTTTGCGGACTGGGAGTCCGTGCGTCCCCAGATCGTACAGGCGGTGAAGGGGAAGCGGACACCGATCTTTATGAAACTGGTGCTTGCCTATGATCCGGGCAAGGCGGAGAAGCTGATGGAAAAGGAAGAGCAGGCGGCAGGAGGCGGGGGCTTTATCCGGTATCTGCTGTGTACGGTGAAATACGAAGGCGGTGTGCTCACCCTGACGGGGGGCGTCTCATACCAGGGCTTTACGATAGATAAAGGACCGGAAAAGTGCTGGGATCAGGAGTTATGCCGTCTGGCGGATGTGATGGGATTGGAATATGAGATCATATAAGTCATATAATAGAAGGAGCGGATGGAAAGCATCGTTATTTTTCCTTTTGACCGCGCTGTTGCTTTTATTTTTGTTGGAAGGCAAGTCATTTTTTCTCCGGGAACAGAATTTGACTGAAGAAGTCAAACAGGAGACGGTGCCTTCCGCGCAGCCGGAGATCATCAAAACAGAGGATCCGAAGGGAGTGCTGGAGGTGCACTTTCTGGATGTGGGTCATGGGGATTCCACCTTGATCCTCTGCGGGGAATATGCCATGATGATCGACTGCGGGGATATTGCGCAGGGGGAAAATCTGCGGAGTTATCTGTTGGAACAGGATGTGACAGAGCTGGACTATCTGGTGTTGACTCATCCGGACAAGGACCATATTGGCGGAGCTCCCGCTGTTCTGACAAAATTTCCGGTCGGGCAGGTTTTTCAGTCCGACTATAAAAAAGGGAGCGAGGAGGAGGCGTATCTGCAGCAGACGCTTGCCCGGAAACAGATAAGCGCCGTCTTGCCGGAAGTCGGGGCGGAGTATCAGTTGGGGGAGGCCTGGTTTACGATCCTCGGTCCGGTCAGGAGATACGAAGAGTCCAATGACTGCTCCATCGCGCTGCTTTTGCATTTTGGAGCGAATACTTTTTTGTTCACGGGAGATGCGGAGAAAGAGGCGGAGATGGATATGGTGGAGAACAGCGAAAAGCCGGGTCTGTCTCTGCAGGCGGATGTGTATCAGGTGGGACATCACGGCAGTAAAAGTTCCAGTAAGAAAAAGTTTTTGAGCGCGGTATCCCCGGAGTTCGCGGTGATCAGCTGCGATTATCGGGGGGATAAAGGAAATCCCGACGCGAAAGTGCTGGAGCGGCTCAGTGAGGCGGGGGTGAAAGTGTTCCGCACAGATGAGCAGGGGAGCGTCACAGCGGTCTCGGATGGAAAACAGATCACATGGAGCTGCGAGCCTTCGGAGAGTTTTGCGGCGGGCGGAGACGGAGAAAAATAGACGGATCGGATTATGAAAATAAAGAAGAATAAATTTGGAATGGCAGTATTCTTGACGGTAGTGTCAGTAATTTTGCAGTGCATGTCGGTGAGCGCGACGGAGGAGGAGGAAGCGATACCGGGGCAGGCTCAGCTTCCCTCTGGTCCGGACTGGGCAATGGATGAGGACACGGCGCCGGAGGTGGTGGCGGACAGCGCCATCCTGATGGATATTGACACGGGCGTCATATTATATGAAAAGAATATTCATAAGAGACAGTACCCGGCTTCCGTCACAAAACTGCTGACCTGTCTTGTGGCCGCGGAGAACAGCGAGCTGACCGATATAGTCACTTTTTCCCGCGAGGCGGTATTTGGTATCGAGAAAGGTTCTTCCAATATCGGCATTGACGAGGGGGAACAGCTGACGATGGAGGAATGTTATTACGGGGCTCTGCTGACTTCCGCGAACGAAGTGTCCTCCGGGATAGCCGAGCATGTGGGCGGCAGTATAGAGGGTTTTGCGGAGATGATGAACGCGAAGGTGCAGGAGTTAGGCGGGGTGGATTCCCATTTTGTGAACGCCAACGGACTGCACGATGACAACCACTATACCAGCGCCTACGACATGGCGCTGATCGGGCAGGCGTTCGCCCAAAATAAAATGCTTCTGGATATATCCGGGACCGCGTTTTATCACATCAATGCCACGCCCACGCAGAAAGATGAGATCGATCTCCGGAATCATCATCGTATGCTGCCGGACTGTGAACTCAGTGGAAGGTATCCCTATGAATATATGATAGGCGGGAAGAACGGCTATACGGATATGGCCCGGCTGACGTTAGTGACGTTCGCCAAAAAGGACGGGCACCGTCTTGTCTGTGTCGTGTTGAAAGACGAGGCGAAGCCGAATCATTACCTGGACACGATCGCCCTTTTCAACTACGGTTTTGCCTGCTATGACGATCCGGCGGTCAGAGCGCGGATCGATGAGAAAGCCGAAGAGCTGAAACCGGAAGAGGAGGAACCTTTGCCGGAGGAAAATATAGTGGACGGAGACTTGGAGACGTTGACCCAGGAGGAGATGGATGCCAGGGTGGACAGTCTGGGAAAGCGGGAAGACAGCGCTCCGGAGGAAGCGGGCGAACGGGGGAAGGAAGTGGAGCGCCCGGACAGGAAGGGGTTGAGCGGGAGTACGATATTGACTATACTAGTCATATTAGTAGTCCTGGCGGCCGCGGGCACCTGCTGTTACATTTTTTACCGAAGCTGGCTGAGGGAACAGGAGAGAAAGCGCAGGCAGGCGGAGATCATGGCGAGACACAGGGCGAGAAAACAGCGGCGGAACGATTGAGAAGAGGGATTTTATGGATAACAGTGCTGACAAAAGACAGACGGAGAGTGTGATTTTGAAGGAGTCCAGGAGAGAACAGGCGGTGGAAGCGTTTCTAGGGGGATGCAACTGCGCGCAGGCAGTATTTTCCACCTACGCGGACCTGTTCGGTATCGACAGACGGACGGCGATGAATCTGACAAACTCCATGGGCGGCGGTATCAGCAGACTGAGAGAGGTCTGCGGCACGGTGTCGGCGATGGCTTTGCTGGCGGGACTGGCAGAAGGCGATGTGGATCCCGGAGATTTAAAAGCGAGAGAAAAGGTATATCGGAGGACCAGAGATCTGACCACGAAGTTTGAGGAAGAGAACGGTTCCCTGATCTGCCGGGAGCTGTTGGGGACTCTGGGACGTGAGCAGTCCGCAAGACCGTCGGAGAGAACGCCCGAGTATTATAAGAAGCGTCCCTGCGCAAAGTTTGTGGCGTGTGCCGCCGGGATCATTGAGGAGGAACTGTTTGACGGGGGTTAACTGGAAGAGGAGTATTTTACTATCGTCATCGGATCCTTTTCCGCTTCTGTCATGATGTCGGCATTGGATTTATAATAGGTAAAGTTTCTCGGTTCATTTCCGGCGATCTGCGCATATTCCGAGGGCGTGCAGCCGGTGATCTCCTTGAAGGTGCGGTTGAAGCTGCGCACATTCTGAAAGCCGCAGGAGAAAGCGGCCTGCACGATCGTTGTATCGGAGCGCGCGAGGAGATCGGAGGCGATAGTGATGCGGATCGTGTTTAAATACCGGACAAAGCCGGTCCCGGTGAGCTGTTTGAACATCCTGGAAAAATGGCTGGGGGAAAAATGCATTTTTTCAGCGGCCATCTCGAGAGTGATGTTTTCGGCCGCGTGTTCTTCCATGTAGGAGAGAAGGGTCTGGAAATCTTCCAGCATGGCGATACGGCGGTTTTTCCGGATGCCGCCGTTGTCCACAGGCATAACGCGTAAGAGCCTGAACCAGAAATCCTGCAGCGCTGCCCGGATAATATCCTGATAGTAGGCCTTTTTTTCTGACAGTTCCGAATCGATAAGCATCTCCAGCGCCAGAAGGCGCTTTTTCAGACCGGCTTTTTCCATTTCTTCCGCAGTCAGAAAAGGCTTTGCAAAGAAATGGTGCTGATAGTGGCTGCTGATCAATCCGGTGTCGAAGATGATGAAATCCAGGACGGAATCCTTGCTGTAGGAATTGCTGTAGTGGATCTCGCCGGTATCGCAGATTACAAGGTCCCCCTCGCCGGCGGTAAAGGCGTGGTCGGTGACCTGCATGCGGATGGAGCCTTTTTTGATATAGAGCAGTTCGATCTCCCGATGCCAGTGGGCGACAAAGCTGATATTTTCAAATTCTCTGTGCCAGACCATGAGGTCGGAGGCGTAGTTTCTCACTTCGTGGAATGCTTTCATGTTTTTCTCTTAAAATCCCGCTGGGAATTGGTGACTATCACTAAAAAATATTTGAAATATAGTTGCCTACAGGGAATTATAAACCATAGACAGCGGACAGTCCAGAAAAATCGCAAAAATTGTCCATATAATAATATAAATATGACTACCATTTCCTGAAAAATGTTGTATACTATAACTTATAGGAGCAAAAACATTATCATTTTATGGAGGAAAATGTACTATGGCAAAAAACAGATATATCGGTGAGTATCCGGTAATCGGCATCAGACCTACGATCGACGGCCGCAGAGGCGCATTGAAGGTGAGGGAGTCCCTGGAAGAGCAGACGATGAACATGGCGAAATCCGCCGCGAAACTGTTTGAGGAAAACCTGAAATACTCCAACGGCGAGCCGGTGAAGGTTGTGATCGCTGACACGACGATCGGGCGTGTGGCGGAGTCCGCGGCATGTGAAGCAAAATTCAGAAGAGAAGGCGTTGCGATCACATTGACGGTAACTCCCTGCTGGTGCTACGGTTCCGAGACGATGGATATGAACCCGCAGACCATCAAGGCGGTATGGGGTTTTAACGGAACGGAGAGACCGGGCGCTGTCTATCTGGCATCCGTGCTGGCTACTCATGCACAGAAAGGTCTGCCTGCATTCGGTATTTACGGACATGAAGTGCTGGAAGCTGACGACACATCCATCCCCGCTGACGTGGAGGCAAAACTGCTCAGATTCGGACGCGCGGCGGTGGCTGCTGCATCCATGAGAGATAAATCTTATCTCCAGATCGGTTCCGTCACGATGGGTATCGGCGGTTCCATCATCGATCAGGCGTTCATAGAAGAATATCTTGGCATGCGTGTGGAATCCATCGATGAAGTGGAGATCCTCCGCAGAATAGATGAACATATTTACAACGAGGACGAGTATCAGAAAGCTCTTGCATGGATCAAGGCAAACTGCAAGGAAGGTTTTGACAAGAATCCTGACTTCGTGAGAAGTTCCGATGAGAAGAAAGAGAAAGACTGGGAATTTATCGCGAAGATGGCGGTTATCATCGAAGATCTGTACCAGGGCAATCCGAATCTGCCTGAGGGCTGTGAAGAGGAAGCTGTGGGACACAATGCGATCTGCGGCGGTTTCCAGGGACAGAGACAGTGGACAGATCACTGGCCGAACTGTGACTTCCCTGAGGCTATGTTAAATACATCCTTCGACTGGAACGGCGCGAGAGAGCCTTTCGTTCTGGCGACGGAGAATGACGTACTGAACGGTCTCGGCATGCTGTTTATGCTGCTTCTCACCAACAGGGCGCAGATGTTTGCGGATGTGCGTACCTGCTGGAGCGGTACTTCCGTGAAGAGAGTGACAGGTTACGATATTGAGGGACACGCGAAAGACGCTGACGGCTTTATCCACCTGATCAACTCCGGCGCATGCTGTCTGGATGCATCCGGTGTCTGCAAGGATGAAAACGGCAATCCGACCATGAAAGAGTGGTATAATGTGACGGAGGAAGACCAGAAGGCTATTATGGACGCTACCGAGTGGTGCGCGGCTGACAACGGATATTTCCGCGGCGGCGGATTCTCCTCCAGATTTGAGACAAGAGCGGAAATGCCTGCGACCATGATCCGTCTGAACCTTGTGAAAGGTTTAGGCCCTGTGCTTCAGATCGCAGAAGGCTGGACGGTGGCTCTGCCCGAGGAAGTTTCCGACACACTCTGGAAGAGAACGGACTATACATGGCCCTGCACATGGTTTGCTCCGAGGACGGACGGCAAGGAGGGCAGCCCTTTCAAGAGCGCTTACGATGTCATGAACAACTGGGGCGCTAACCACGGCGCGATCTCCTACGGACATATCGGCGCCGACCTGATCACGATGTGCTCCATGTTGAGAATCCCTGTGGCGATGCACAATGTACCGGCAGATGATATCTTCCGCCCGGCGGCATGGGGTGCGTTCGGCACGGCGGACAAAGAAGGCGCTGATTACAGAGCATGCTCCACATACGGACCGATTTACAAGACTGTAAAATAGAGTAGGCTGAAACAATATGTCCCGGTACGGAAGGTATGATCTGTACCGGGATTTATTTACCATTTCGTTTATCCTGTATTGATAATGTGAAACATTCAGGGTATGATATGTATATACGGTTATAACGGTTGCCCGGAGATGGCAGAAGGTCGGAACGGAGGTATTATGGAACAGGTTATTTTAAAACCGTGGGGAAACAGTCAGGGTATCCGGATTCCCAAAAACATTTTGGAAAAATTGAATATAAACATATCGGATACGCTGCAGCTGGATATTGCAGGCGATGCAATTGTCCTGAAAAAAGTATGGAAACATATGACTTTTGAAGAGAGGCTGGAGGAATACGGCGGAAAAATTTCCATATGTGAATTTGACTGGGGAGAGCCGACCGGGAAGGAGATTTTGTGAGGGACTTTTTTCAGGGGGATATTATAAAAACAACAGGTTTCAAAAATTATTTTATTATCGTCAGCAAAAATTCCTTTATTCAATATACAAATGTGTTTCATGTTTGTCCCATGCTGGAGGACTATCCGGCAGGACCGCTTCATATTCCGGCGGAGGGAAAAGAGGGGACGAAAGGGGCTGTCATCTGTGAGCAGATAAAGCTGATCGATCCGGCAGCCAGAGAATGCAGCAAAATAGATCATGTGCCATATGAAACCATTATGAACATATCTGATGCGGTACAGGGTATATTTGAATATGATTAAACTATTGGAATGGAACAGGAGACATTGATTATGAGTAAGAGAGTACTTGCATTCGATTTCGGCGCGTCATCGGGGCGCGCGATCATTGGAGAATTTGACGGAGAAAAGATCACATTGCAGGAGGTGCATCGTTTTTCCAACGATCCGGTCATCATCGGGGACACGATGTACTGGGATACCCTGCGCCTGTTTTTTGAGATGAAACAGGGCATGATAAAGGCAAAACACGCCGGGGGCTTTGGCAGCATCGGCATCGATACCTGGGGCGTCGACTTCGGTATGCTCGATAAGGACGGGCGGCTTTTGGAAAATCCGATCCACTATCGGGATGCCAGGACCGTTGGGCTGATCGAGGAGAGCTTTAAGCTGATCGACAGGGAGAGATTCTACGGGATCACAGGGCTTCAGTTTATGGAATTTAATACGGTGTTCCAGCTTCTGTCCCTCGTCAGAGAGAGGCCGGAAGTGTTTGAGAGGACGGACAAGATCCTTTTGACGCCGGATCTTCTGGGATATTTTCTGACCGGCGAAAAACACGCGGAATTTTCCATCGCTTCCACCACTCAGCTGATGGACGCCTACACCGGCAAGTGGTCGAAGGAAGTGCTGGAGGCTCTCGGCATTCCGGAGAGGATCCTGCCGGAGATCATCCCCTGCGGCACAAAGGCGGGGAAGGTGACAAAAGCGATCAGGGAAGAGCTGGGGTTAGAAGGTGACATTGATGTCATCGCGGTTGCGGGACATGACACCCAGAGCGCTATGGTCAGTGTGCCCACTCAGGAGAAAGACTTCATCTTTATGAGCTGCGGCACCTGGTCCCTGTTCGGGACAGAGCTGGATAAGCCTCTGATCAATGAGACTTCCTCCAGGCTGGATATCACCAACGAGTCCGGTTACGGCGGCAGGATATCTTTCTTAAAGAATATCCTGGGACTGTGGATGATCCAGGAGAGCCGCCGCCAGTGGATCAGAGAGGGGAGAGAGTACAGCTTCGGCGAGATGGAGAAGATGGCGGGAGAGGCAGAACCGCTCAAGTGTTTCGTGGATACCGCTGCGCCGGAATTTAACCCCGCGGGAAATATCCCCGGAAGGATCAGGGAATACTGCGGGAAAACAGGCCAGTATGTACCGCAGACGGACGGCGAGATCGTGCGCTGTATCAACCAGAGCCTTGCGATGAAATACAGAAACACCATCGATCAGATCAAAGCCTGCACCGGCAAGGAGTATCCCGTGATCTATATGCTGGGCGGCGGTATCCAGAGTCAAATGCTCTGTCAGCTCACCGCCAACGCCTGCCACAGGGAAGTATCGGCAGGCCCCATCGAGGCGACAGTTTACGGCAACATCGCCCTGCAGCTCATGGCGACCGGCGAGATCAAAGATATCGACGAAGCCCGCCGCGTCATCGCCGCATCCGAACCCATCGCGCGCTATGCACCGCAGGATGAGGAGGTATGGGAAGAGGCTTACAGAAGTTACCTCAAAGTGACCGGACAGGAAGGGTGAATATGTACAAAGCAGTCTTTGTGGACGACGAATACTTGACCCGCGATGCCATCAGCAGAAACACTCCCTGGGAAGAGGTAGATTTTGTGCTGGCTGGCACTGCGGAAAACGGAAGGGCGGCGATCGCCCTGATAGAAGAAGTGAAACCGGATCTGATCCTGACGGATATCTGTATGCCGGTTCTGGACGGGATCGGACTTGCCGCCTATGTCCATGAACACCATCCGGAAATCATGGTGGTCATTATCAGCGGCTATGACGATTTTGACTACGCGAAGCAGGCGATGCGGTATGAGGTGGCGGACTATATTCTGAAGCCGATCACTTCCGTAGAGCTGGTGGAGGAACTGGGAAAGATCCGTAAAAAGCTGGATGCGGCTGCCGAGAAAAGGGGGCAGCTGGAAAAGATACAGCAGGAGTACCGGAAGAATATGCCGATCCTGCGCAACCATTTCCTGAGCAGGCTGCTGGAGGGGAATTACCCTCCGGGGGACATTCTGCCCCGGCTGGAATATTTCGGGCTTCAGACGGCCGGAAGATTCCAGGCGGCTGCGATGATAGAACTGGAGGACGCCTCCGCGTTTTTAGAGCTGTATCCGGACAGCACGCAGGAACTTTTGGAGTTTTCGGTTGCCAATATCAGCGAGGAGCTGGTGCGGGAAAATCCCCATGTCATTTTCCTGCAAAATACGGAGAACAGGAGCATCTGCATCTTCTCGGAGGATTCCGAGGCATCCCTGCAGAGGGAGATCGAGAAGACGGGAAACAGTATCGTGGATGCCATGGGGCATTTTATGAAGATGAAAGTCTGCATTCTTGTCGGACAGACTGTCACAGGACCTGAAAACTGGGCGGCGAGCTATGCCGGGACGCTGCGTGCGAGGGAAAACAGATTTTTGCTGGAGGAGCGTGTGTTTGTCTACGAGAAGGACTTTTCCGGCAGAGAGGGAAACGGATTTCTGCGGACTTCCTTCTGGGTGGATAAGCTGGTGCTTTCGATCAAATTAAACAGGCTTGCGGAGCTCAGGGAAGATACGTCGCTGATGTTTCGGGAATTCAGAGAATCCGGCTGCGACAGGAAAAAGCTGCTTTTACATATCCAGAATATGGTGCTGACGATCCTGATCAATTTGGAGGATAACGAGGTGGACATCGGCAGGGAGGCGGAGGAAGCTGATTTTATCAATCATCTGTCGGAGTACAGACACCTTGCGGATGTGGAAGTCTGCTTTCTGGAATTCTGCAACAAACTGTCCTCGGATATCGCGGGAAAACGCGAGAGCGTCAATCAGAAACAGGCTGTGCTGGCGTTAGATTATATGGAGAAGAATTACAGCAATGTCAACCTGTCCCTGGGCAGCGTGTGCAGCCATCTGTGTGTCAGCACCAGCTATTTCAGCACGATATTCAAAAATGCGACCGGGGAGACTTTTGTGGAGGCGCTGACCAGGATACGGATGGAAAAGGCGAAAGGGCTGTTGGAGGCGTCCAATATGAAGAGCTATGAGGTGGCCCTTGCGGTGGGGTATAACGATCCGCACTATTTCAGTTCCATCTTTAAAAAGCATACGGGAATGACGCCCACCGAGTATGCAAAGCAGTTAAGGAAGTAAAGTATGGCAAGACAAAGCGGCACTTATGCAAAAAGCCTGCAGGGGAAGATCAATATATCCCTTCTGTTCATCGTGGCGGCGGCTGTGGTCAGCTTTATGGTGATCTCCATCAACCAGAGCAGAACCGCCGTGCGCAATACGGCAATCGAATACACGTCACAGCTGATCGAGATGATGAATGAGAGCATCGACTCCTACATCACCAATATGGAGAGTATCGCCCGGGTCGTGGCGGAAAATTCCGATGTGAGAAGCTATCTGTTTTCGGAGACGGAGAACGAGGGGATGAGGGAGGAGCATGGCAGGCGGGCGGCTGAGCTGTTTCAGACGCTCTCCGACACGGGAAACGATATATGTAATATCGGAATTATCAGTGACAGCGGACGTTATCTTATCAATGATACATCCACTCTGCTCAATCCGTACGCGGGATATGAGGAGACAGAGTGGTACACAAGAGCGCTTTTGGGGGAGGAGGTCATCACTTCCTCCCATGTCCAGAATATCGTCAACAATGAATTTCCCTGGGTGGTGACGCTGAGCAGGGAGATCCCGGGCGGCGGGGCGGATGTGGAGGCCGTTCTTTTTGTTGACCTGAATTTCGGTTCCATCAGCAGGCTGTGCGAGAAGACAAACCTGGGAACAAAGGGCTACGTATTCATTATGGATGAGGAGGGAAACCTGATCTATCATCCCAGACAGAGGCTGATCTACAGCGGGCTCTGGGAGGAGGAGTTTACGGCGGATAAGGCGAATGGGGGGGTTGTCTTCTCGGAGGACGGACAGAAGCTCTACACGGTATCCTGGTCGGAGGTGACAGGCTGGACGATGGTGGGCGTCACTTATCTGGACGAGATGATGTCCAGGACAGACCGTCTACGGAACCTGTTTTATCTGATGGCCATCGTGCTGGTGGGGGTGGCGCTGACGTTGTCCATCTTTCTGACGGATATGATCACGATGCCGCTCCGCAGGCTGCGGGGGACCATGAAAGTCGTGGAGAACGGGAATTTTGACGTGGAGGTGGAGGAACCGGACACAGGGGACGAGATCTCCGATCTGTTTCGTTCTTTCCGGAATATGATCCTGAAGATCCGCGAGTTGGTGGAGCAGAATACCGCGGAGCAGCGGGAGAAGCGAAAGAGTGAGCTGAATGCTCTGCAGGCGCAGATCAATCCGCATTTTCTGTACAATACATTGGACTCTATCATCTGGATGGCGGAAGCGGGTGACCGGAAAAATGTGGTGTTGATGACGTCCGCACTGGCGAAACTTCTGCGCAAAAGTATCAGCAACAGAAACGAGATGGTCACGCTGGAGGAGGAGATCGAGTACACCAGAAGCTATCTGATCATCCAGAAGATGAGGTATGTGGACAAGCTGGAATACGAGATGGATGTGGAGTCCGCAATCCTGCAGATGGAGGTCGTGAAGCTGATCGTGCAGCCCCTTGTGGAGAACGCCATCTACCATGGCATTAAATATAAGGAGGGGAAAGGCCTGGTCCGGATAGAGGGTGGTTTTGGGGAGGATCAGGTCGTCTTGCGGATCATCGACAACGGCGTGGGGATGACAAAGACACAGCTCGCCCATGTGTTTGACGAGAGGGAGACGGATACGAGAAGAAACGGCGTGGGAGTGCTCAACGTGCACCGCAGGATCCGGCTGCACTACGGCGGTGAGTACGGCCTGTCGTTTGAGAGCGCGGAGGGAGAGGGCACCACGGTGAGCATCCATCTGCCGCTGCCCGATCCGTACAGGGAGAGGCGGAGCGGGACGGCAGATGCGGAGGGAGGATTCCGATGAGAGAAAAAAGTAAACATAATTACATTCTTCTGCTGCTCATCGGTATCACGATATTGGCGGCGATCAGTGTGTTTTTGTATTCAAACGGGGAGAGCGGAGAGGGAAGCGATGAGCTGATCGTACGGATCGTGCTGATTCCGAAAGGGCTGGACAGCGCCAACGCCTTCTGGAGCGATGTGATAGAGGGAGCGCAGATGGCGGCGTCAGAGAAAAATGTGGAGCTGACGGTTTTGGGACCCTCCTCGGAGACGGAGACCAGGCGGCAGAACAGTATGATAGAGGAGGCGATAGAGATGCGGCCGGACGCCATCGTGCTGGCGCCGAGCAATTACACGGAGACGCTGCCCTACGCGAGGAAGGTGGAGGAGGCGGGCATCAAACTGGTCATACTGGACTCGGTCATGGAGGAGGAGGCGGGATGCTGTCTGGTGGCCACGGATAATCTGAAGGCGGGCTACCAGATGGGGAGTTATATGAAACCCTACCTGAATGGGGAGAGTGCGATCGGGATCATCGGGCACGTGCAGGGAGTTTCCACAGCAGTGGAGCGTGAACAGGGCATCCGGGACGCTCTGGGCGAGTATGAGAAGCAGATCTTGGATATACGGTTCTGTGATTCCAACTATGACAAGGCCTATGAGCGGACCAGAGAGATGCTGACAGAAAATCCTGACATTAACGTCATTTTTGGGTTGAACGAATATTCCGCCGCCGGCGCTGCGAGGGCGGTCCGGGATATGGGGCTTGGCGGCGAAGTAAAAATGGTGGGATTTGACAGTTCCCTGGAGGAGATACAGTTCCTTGAGAGCGGCGTGTTTGACGCCATCGTGGTGCAGCGCCCTCTGAATATGGGGTATCTTGGCGTGTCCATGGCATACCAGGCGGCGAGAAGCATAGAGGTGCCGAAGATAGTGGAATCGGGTTCCGTACTGATCACCAGGGAGACGATCTACACGGAGGAAAACCAGAAACTGCTGTTCCCGTTCCGGGAGACAGATGAGGAATAATTTCCCCCTTTTGCGGAGAATATTCTATTTTAAATGAAAAAGAGACACTTTATACTTAAAGACAACGGGCAGTCTATGCCGGTTGTCTTTTGTTGTCTCTGAGATGGTGTAGGGGCTGCAGAAAAAAAGAAGGTAAGGCGGGTGATGGTGTGGGTGAAGTGATATTGACGATGAAGGGCATCGATAAGTCCTTTCCCGGGGTGCATGCGCTTGATCATGTGGACCTGGAGGTGAGGAAGGGCGAAGTGCACGCGCTGATGGGCGAGAACGGGGCCGGGAAATCGACATTGATGAAGGTGCTGACGGGGATCTACTCGAAGGACGAGGGAACGATAACGTACGAGGGGAGAGAGATCGAGTTCACGAACCCGAGGGAGGCGCAGGACGCCGGGATCGTGATCGTGCACCAGGAACTTAATATGATGGGCCATCTGACGGTGGCGCAGAACATCTTTATCGGCAGGGAGCCGATGAAGGGAGGCCTGATAGACGACGGGAAGATGAACGAGGAGGCGAGAAAGCTCTTCGGGATGCTGAACATAGAGATAGACCCGACGGAGAAGATGAGCCGCCTGACAGTGGGAAAGCAGCAGATGTGCGAGATAGCGAAGGCGATCTCCCATGATGCGAAGGTGATCGTGTTCGACGAGCCGTCGGCGGCGCTGACGGAGGCGGAGATCGAGGAGCTGTTCAAGATCATCCGCGATCTGCGGGCGAAGAATATGGGAATTGTGTACATCTCCCACAGGATGGATGAAATCAAGGTCATCACGGACAGGGTGACGGTCATGCGTGACGGAGGCTATGTGGGGACGTTGATCACGAAGGACTGCACGAAGGACGATATCATCAACATGATGGTGGGGCGTGTTATTTACGAGGACCCGAAGACACAGAGCACGGTGAAGCCGGGAGCGCCGGTGGTGCTGAAAGTGGAGCACTTAAACGCGGGGAAGATGGTGCAGGATGTGAGCTTCGAGCTGCATAAAGGGGAGATCCTGGGCTTCTCCGGCCTGATGGGGGCGGGCCGGACGGAGACTGCCAGGGCGTTGTTCGGAGCGGATCCGAAGGAGAGCGGAGATATCTATATAAACGGGGAGAAGGTTAATATAAAGACGCCGATGGACGCGGTGAAATGCGGGATCGGCTACCTGTCGGAGGACAGGAAGCGTTTCGGAATCGTGACGGCGAAGACGGTGGCGGAGAACACGACGATGGCGTGCCTGGAGGAGTACATGAAGGGGATCTTCATCGACAGCAGGAGGGAGAACGAAGTAGCGCAGAAGTACGTGGACGACTTAAAGACGAAGACGCCGGGAGTGGACCAGCTGGTGGTGAACTTATCGGGAGGAAACCAGCAGAAGGTGGTTATCGCGAAGTGGCTGGCGAAAAACTGCGACATTCTGATCTTCGACGAACCGACGAGGGGAATCGACGTAGGAGCGAAGAGCGAGATCTATCATCTGATGAACGAGCTGGTGGCAGAAGGAAAATCGATCATCATGATTTCCTCTGAAATGACGGAGATACTGAGAATGAGTGACCGCATCGTAGTGATGTGCGAAGGGAAGAAGACAGGCGAGATCGACATCGCGGAGGCGACCCAGGAGAATATCATGCATGCGGCAAC
>ERZ779622.750-NODE-750-length-16362-cov-8.763292_pt1 | contig 16362 bp, 15 predicted proteins | sample MGYA00514188_ERZ779622 | MGnify/ENA primary metagenome ERZ779622 (study PRJEB29562, sample SAMEA4376702) | mouse gut metagenome | isolation source: Cecum | study: EMG produced TPA metagenomics assembly of the A DSS colitis mouse model was used to assess the...
ACTTTGTGGCCTGTCTGGTTATGAAGCCAGACAGGCCATTTTTCGACAGGCTGAGTACCGTCTGAGTTTTCAGACGGTACTTTCTTTATTCATAAATATTCAAGATGCTGTTTAACCTCCACGGTGGAGGCAAAGGGGGTTATCCCTCCTTGCACAGCAGAACGTCGTGGTAGAACTTGTCCAGCTTCTTTTGGGTGGGGAAGGTGGCCACATACATCTGGTTGCCCATGGCGCCGGCCAGAACGTCGGGGATGCGGTCCACCAGCTTCATCTGCTGGCCGTACTTCTTCATGATGGCCTCGTGGCTGTAGACGAAGGGCTTACCGTCCCGCCGCCCGGCGAAGGCGCAGAAAGCGTGGGGACCGCTCTCCACGGTGGAGTGGTCAAAGGCGATCATGTCCGCCCAAATCTTGTACACGTTGGTGGAGTTGGCAAAGTTCATCATATCCGGGCTGAACCCGCCGCAAGGGCGCATGTTCACCTCCAGGGCTACCACATCCCCCTTTTTGCCCATGCCCTCCTGGTCCTGGGTGAGGCGGAAGAACTCAAAGTGGACGAACCGGCTCTTCACCCCGAAGGACTTCACGGTGGCCCGGCCGGCTTTCCGGGTGTCGGCGGGCAGGTCTTTCACGATGTAGTAGATAGAGTTGTCTGCTTCGTTGACGATGTCCATGATGGACATGGGGGTGACGTTGCCCGTCTCAAAGATAGGGCTGCCCTGGGAGTCGATAATGGCGTCGTAGGAGTTGACCTCGGCGTGGATGAACTCTTCCATGATGTAGGTGACATCCGGGTTCCTGGTGGCCAGGAATACGGCCAGATCCTTGGAATTGGACAGCTTGTGGGTATCGGAGGCCCCCACCCCGTTGTCCGGCTTGACCACCACCGGCCAGCCCACTTCCTTGATAAAGGCCATGCAGTTTTTCCGGTTGTCCACCAGGTGATACCGGGCGGTGGGGATGCCGGCGGCCTGGTAGAACTCCTTCATTCTGGATTTGTATTTGATCCGGGGTATGTCGCTGGTCTGGAAGCCGCTGGTGATATGGAAGTCGGTGCGCAGAGCGGCGTCCCGCTCCAGCCAGTACTCGTTGTTGCTCTCCAGCCAGTCGATCCGGCCGTACTTGTGGATGAAGAAAGCCACCGCCCGGTAGACAGCGTCATAGTCCTCCAGTGTGCCGACCTTGTAGTACTCGTTCAGGCTGTCCTTCAGCGCGGGCGTCAGCTCATCATAGGGCTGGTCGCCGATGCCCAGCACGTTCAAACCGTTGTTCTTCAGCTCCCGGCAGAACTGCCAGTAGTTGGTGGGAAAATTGGGGGAAATAAAGACAACGTTTTTCATGCTCTCTCTCACTCCTCGGTTTTTATTGTCCCGGTTCTCCGCCCAGCAGCCAGGGGAAGAAATACACCGTCTGCTTGTACCACCAGGGCCAGTCGTGGGCGCAGTCGTAGCCCCAGAAGTCCACCCAGGTGTGGATACCCTTGCGGTAGAAGGTGTCGGCCAGCTGGCGGGTGGAGTCGGGAATCTCCCAGGGCCCCAGGCCTACGCAGATGGCGGCCCGCTGGCGGTTGAATATGCCGATATAGGGGTGGTCCTGGGGCAGGTTGGCCATATAGTGGACGGGGGAGTTCTGATAGACCACCTCGTCCATGTAGCCGCCAAAGCCGTAGTCGGCGGTGTAGATGCCGCTGAGAGCCAGACAGCCGTTGAACAGGTCGGGCCGTCGCAGGTAGAGGTTGGCGGCGTGGGTGGCCCCCAGGCTGCATCCGAAAGCGATGATACCGTCCTGGCGGGTCCATTCCAGCATCCGGGGGGCCATCTCGCTGAACAGATAGCTCATCCACTGCTCATGCCGCCGGGCCCGCCAGTAGGGGTCGCCATTCTTGTCGGACCAGGTCTCCTTGTCGATGGTGTCCACCGAAAAAACGATGATCTGACCGGAGTCAATCCAGGGGGCGAGGGTGTCGGCCATGTGGAAATCGCCGAAATCGTGGAACCGGCCGTCCTGACAGGGAATATACAGTACCGGCCAGCCTGCGTGGCCGTAGACCATAAACTCCATATCACGCCCCAGCGCGGGGCTGTACTCCTTAAAATACTCGGTTTTCATATGAAGTCCTCCTATAGCTCCAGCTCGTACATGAGGGTATTGATAAAGAAGGGAATCTGCTTTTCCCAGCTGGCCTCGCAGTGGTCGCCGCCGGGGACGATGCGGCAGGTGAGCTTGATCCCCCGGGTGAGCAGCTGGCCCACCACCCGGGCGAACTGGCTCTGCATCAGCTCGTGGTTGCCCAGCTCCCGGGAGCCGTAATCCATATACAGCACGGTGTCCGACCGCACCTCCGCCCCCCGGACCAGCCGGGCCAGCCGGTCGGGGGCCACCCACAGGGAGGGGGACAGGGCCGCCGCCCGGGAAAAGACGCTGTTATACTCCAGCAGGGCGTACAGGCTCATCAGCCCCCCCATGGAGCTGCCCGCGATAAAGGTGTGCTGCCGGCCGGGGAGGGTGCGGTACTCCCGGTCGATCTGGGGCTTAAAGGTGTGGACGAACCAGTCCATGGTGATCTTCCCCCGGCCCTGTACATGGCCGAAGTCGGGCTCGTGGAAGGTGTAGGGGGAGTACTCCGACAGCCGCCCGTTGTCCGGATGGTGGTTGCACTCCACCGCCGCCACAATGAGGGGCACCTGAAACTGGTCCAGATACTCCCCCAGTCCCCAGCTCTTGCCATAGGTGGCGTCGGAGTCGAAAAAAACGTTGTGGCCGTCAAACATGTACAGCACGGGGTAGTGCCGGCCGGGCTCCCAGTCGTAGCTGTCCGGCAGATAGAGGTAGGCTCCCCGGGACTCGTCTCCGGTCAGCTCGGGGATGGTCACATTCCAGGTCTGGATCACAATAGGTTCCTCCCTACATACTCTTCATCAGTTTACCACGATGAAGTAAAAATTTCAATTCTTTTTCACGATTTTTCCCTATTTCCCGATTGGAGCAGATTTCTGAAACAAAATTTGTCACATATCACAGCCCGGCCGCGATATCCAGGATGCGCAGGGCGGCCGCCTCCTTAGACATGAGGGGCAGCTCCTCCTCGCCCGTCCGGGTAATGACGGTCATCACGTTGGTGTCGGTGCCGAAGCCCGCTCCCGCCACCTTTAAATTGTTGGCGCAGATCATGTCCAAATGCTTCTTCTCCAGCTTGGCCCGGCTGTTTTCCACCATGTTTTGGGTCTCCATGGAGAAGCCGCACAGTACCTGACCCGGCCGGCGGCGCTCCCCCAGATACTTCAAAATGTCCTGGGTGCGCTTCAGGGGGATGGACAGGTCGGCGTCCGTCTTTTTCAGCTTGTCGTCGGCGTACCCCTCCGGGGTGTAGTCGGCCACGGCGGCGGCCTTGAAGATGAAGTCGGCCCAGTCCCGGCGGGCGGCCACCGCCTCAAACATGTCCTGAGCGGAGACCACGTCCACCACCTCCACGAAGGGGGGCGGGGCAATGGAACAGGGGCCGGAAATCAGGACCACCTCCGCCCCTCGGAGCATGGCCATTCTGGCGATGGCGCAGCCCATCTTCCCGGTGGAGTGGTTGGTGAGATACCGCACCGGGTCCAGGGCCTCCTGGGTGGGACCGGCGGTGACCAGCACACGCCTGCCGGCCAGATCGTGGGGGAGAGCGATGGCCCGGAGGATGTGCTGGAGCAGGTCCTCCGGCTCGGGCAGCTTGCCCGGACCCACCGCTCCGCAGGCCAGCCGGCCGGAGGCGGGGGCGATCACCTCCCAGCCGTACCGGCGGAGAGCGTCCAGATTGTCCTGAGTGACGGGGTTTTCAAACATTTTGGTGTTCATGGCCGGGGCGGCGAGCTTGGGACAGGCGCAGGCCAGCACCGTGGTGGTGAGCATGTCGTCGGCCAGACCGTGGGCCAGTTTGGCGCACACGTTGGCCGTAGCCGGGGCGATGATGACCAGGTCCGTCCGGTCAGCCAGGGCGATGTGCTCCACCTGGTGGCTGAAATTCCGGTCGAAGGTGTCCACCATACACCGGGTTCCCGTGAGCTGCTCAAAGGTGAGGGGGGCGATGAACTGAGTGGCGTGGGCGGTCATAATTACCTCCACACTGGCGTGCTGTTTGACCAGCGCCGAGGCCAGCGCCGCCGCCTTGTAGGCGGCAATCCCCCCAGTCACACCCAACAGAACGGTTTTTCCCTTCAGCATAGCGGCATCCTCCTTTTTTCTCCTATTATACCTTGACTGCCTCCCGCTGTAAAGCGCGGGCGCGAAAAAACCGCGGCGCCTCCAGGAGGCGCCGCGGCTGCTTGATATGCTTAATAGTTCTCGGCCTTGAGCTGGAAATAGGACTGGGGATGGGCGCAGACGGGGCAGACATCAGGGGCCTTGGGGCCTACATGGATGTGGCCGCAGTTGGAGCACTGCCAGATCATGTCACCGTCCCTGGAAAAGACCAGGCCGCCCTCTACGTTGGACAGAAGCTTGCGGTAGCGCTCCTCGTGCTCCTTTTCGATCTTGCCCACTTCCTCAAAGAGGTAGGCGATGTCGGCAAAACCCTCCTCCCGGGCCTCCTGAGCCATTTTGGCGTACATGTCAGTCCACTCGTAGTTCTCGCCCTGGGCGGCGGCCTCCAGGTTCTCGGCGGTGGTGCCGACGCCCCCCAGCAGCTTGAACCAGATCTCGGCGTGCTCCTTCTCGTTGGCGGCGGTCTCCTCGAAAATCTTGGATATCTGGACATAGCCGTCCTTCTTGGCCTTGGAGGCGAAGTAGGTGTATTTGTTCCGGGCCTGGCTCTCACCGGCAAAGGCGGTCCACAGGTTTTGCTCGGTCTTGCTTCCTTTCAGTTCAGGCATGGTATAGTCCCCACTTTCTTAATAGTAATTATTTGCATTAAGGATGAGGACATTATATCAGCGGAACTGCGGTTTGTCAATGGGGAAGAAAGAAATATTTTCAAACAAGGCCTAGTCCTCGCCCCGGAAGCGGCGCAGCCCCTGATTGAGGACGGCGGTATCCCGTTTCGCGTTCAGCCAGAGGGCGTACCACATGGCCGCCAGGCCATACTCCAGAAAGAGGGCCAGCAGCAGCCCGCCCCACAGAGGGATGCCGGGAAACCAGTTCAGCCCCCAGGCGCAGCCGATGAAAATCACATTGGCCAGCAAGGCCCAGAGGGCCACACGCTTTTTCCCGACCGGCAAGGTTTTTCCGTGGGGGAAGAGGGCGGTCTCTGCGCAGGCAAAGGCGAAGCAGGACAGCAGCATTTCCAAAAGAATGATGGTATCTACCGTCCGGCTTCCCAACAGGGCGTTGACCAGCCCCTTGGAAAAGACGGCGGCGGAAAAGTACAGGCCCATACGGTATTTGGTGTTGACTCCCCAGAGATAAAATCGGTTGAATTGTTCCATATTCGCTCCTTTCTCACAGTCCCAGCCGCTCCCGCAGAAGCGGGGCATAGCGGCGGGATACAATCAGCTTCTCTCCGGTCTCCAGGGTGGCCTCAATTCGTCCGCCTCCCTGACTGACCAGACTGCGGATGCGGTGGAGGTTGACCACCGACGACTTGCCTGCCCGGAAGAAACCCAGGGAGCTGTAGCGGCTCTCCAGCTCTCCCAGGCCCAGGGCGGTCTGGTAGACGGCCTGACCGGTGTAGACAAATACCCGGTCGTCCACGGTCTCGCAGTAGACCACTTCGCCAGGGGAGAGGAGGGTGGTCTGCCGGCTGTCGTCCCAGACGCACAGCCGCCGGAGGCCGGAGCGCAGCAAGGACAGCACCCCCAGCATTTCCTCGTCCAGGTCCGGGCAGCGCAGGATGACCTCATTCTCCGCCGCTTCGGCGTGTTCCACTGTGATCTTCATAGGCGTGTACCTCCTATCCATAGACAGCGTATCAGAAGCGGCTGGAAATAGCAAGGGCCGTACCCCCAGGGTGCGCTTTTAAGGAGGTGAGATGCAGCTGAGGCCTCCCCGGAGGGGAGACTCAGCCGTATGCGAGAACTCTGATAAACCATAACATACCAAAGCCTCACAAATAGCCGATCCGGCATTCGGCCGGTAAGACCCGTCTTTTGATGCCGGCGGATATTTATTTTTTCCTCTGATCTGTCGATAACTATAATAAATAGGACGGCGGGTCCGGAAGATGACGGGAGGATTTCAAATGGGTGAGCTGACAATTCGTACAGACAGGAGGTTTCCCACCGTCCGCGGCCAGGGGACGGCCAAAGGGGAGAAAACAGCCGGCGGCGCCGCGGCTTCGGGAACGGCCAAGGCCGCCTTTACAGCGCCGGAAATGCTGGAACAGCTGACCCGGACAGACAGCCGGGCGTTCCGTCAGGCCCGGGAGGCCCTCCGCGGACTTCAGAACGGGGAGGGCGCGCTGGCCGAGCTGGAGGACAGTCTGAATCGCCTGGGGGAGCTGGCCCGCCGGGCGGCCGGGGGCGGGACAGCCGACCGGGAGGCGCTCCAGAGTGAGCTGGAGCGCCTCCAGAAGGAGGTTGAGCGTATCCTGGACACCGGGATATCCCTCCTCCCGGAGAGCGGCGAGGCGGGAGCCGGAGACCGGCTGGCCGCCCTCTACCTGGGCGCGGTCATCGCGGGGGGAGGCGAGCTGCCCGCGCAGATCAGTCCGGAACAGGCCCTGGAGGGGCTGAAGCTGTTGCTGGCCAAGGTGGCGGAGGGCATGGACCCCGACCAGGCGGTGGCTCTTCTGACCGAGGGACGGTTTACCAGCCTGGCGGAGTTCCAGACATGGTTTGCCGGCGGCGAGATTCCGGGGAACCTTCTGGACAGCCTGATTGTCCCCGGCGGGCTGTCCCTCGCGCTGCCCGATCTGTCCGCTTTGCTGCCCTTGCTGGAGCTAGGCGGGAACGACCGGGAGCTGATGACCCAGGTGCTCACCGCCTTGAAGAGCCTTCCGGCCGGCCCGGAGGCGGCGCGGGCGGGCGGCGGAGAGGGGAGCGCCCCGGGCTCCGTCCCGGTCATGCGCGCGGGAGAATTTCAGGCGGCCGGGCGGGACCTGTCCGGTGTGTCCTTCCGGGCGGAGGATGGCCGGCTGACGGTGGGGGGCGGGTCGGACGTGACCCTCCGGGGGACGGAGCGCCAGGGGGGCGCGGTGGTGCTGGCCGGCTCGGGGACAGTGACCCTCCGGGACGTGCGGGCCGCCTCGCTGACGGCCGCCGCTCCGGAGACCCGGATTTTCACCGCCGGCGAGACGGTGCTGGGAGAACTGCGGCTGGAGGCGGGGACCATCCTCACGGTGGACGGAACCGGCCCGTTGCGGGTGAGCGCCTTCCAGGCCGAAGAGGGCGCCCTTCTTCGGCTGGCGGAGGGGGCGGCGGTCATACCGGGAAAACCGGGAGAGGAGCCGGCCGTGCTGACGGCGCCCGTGGTGCTGGAGGGCCCGGCCCTACTGGCCGCCGTCCCACGGGCCGGTGTGCATAGCGCCGGGGGGAAGGCGCTGGACCCCTTTGACATCCTGTGGGAGAAGCTGCTCCCGGGCTGGACCGGCGTCACCTCGGTGGCGGTGGACGGCAGACAGGTCCGGACGGCCCTCTTGCGGGGGGACCCGGTACGGCTGTGGCTGACGAAGGGGGAACACGGATACGACATCCACGACCTGGTGCTCCAGGGGCGGGATGAGGCCGGCCGTCTCCAGACCCGGTATGCCTACCTGATCTGGAACCAGGGGAAAAAGGCGTTTGAAGAGATAACCGTGTGCGACAATCCCTTTTCCGTCACCGGCGGCGAGCCGGGGCTGGACTGGGTATACGAGGAGGGGACCAGGACTCTGCGTATCCTGTCAGACCGGGTGACTGCCGTCTCCGGCGGCGGCCGCGAGGGGGAGCCCTCCGGGCGGATTGCCCTGGCCGACGGCATCGGAACGGTGAGGCTGACCCTGGAGGGGGTGGTCTGCCGGACGGCGGCGGGCAGCGCCCTCCGCTTGGGCCGGGACAACGACGTGACGCTGCTCCTTCCGGACGGGACGGACAGCCGGTTTGAGAGCGGGCCGGGCTGCGCCGGCGTCTCTCTGGGGGAGGGCGCCAGCCTGCGGCTGGACCGGGCCGCCCTGGGGGAAAGCGGAAGGGGCAGCGAGGGAGCCCTCACCGCCGTCGGCGGCGAGGGCGGCGCGGGCATCGGCCGGGATGGCGGCAAAGGCCGGGACCGGACCAGCAGCATCCTCGTCCTGGGAGGACTGATTACGGCCTTTGGAGGATCCTCCGCCGCAGGCATCGGGGCCGGGCGGCACAGCGCCGTGGGGGCCATCACCATTGCCGGAGGTACGGTGGTGTCTGCCGGCGGGACCGGCGGGGGCGCGGGCATCGGCGGGGCGCTGAACGCGCCGGCCGGGGATATCCAGATCAGGGGCGGCAGAGTCACAGCCAGGGCCGCCGGCCACGCCGCCGACATCGGGTCGGGGGTTCAGGGGGCTTGCGGCGATATCCTGATTACCGACACGGCCAGGATTGTAAAAGCCGGCGGCATCGGGGCCTGCCCCCTGGGCGGCTGCGGAAGGGTGACGGTGTCCGGCGGCGCGGATATCGGCGAAGCCAGAATCGTCACCCAGGCGGATGTCTCCCCGGAAGAGGAGACGCCGCCCCGGCTCCGGCTGACCCTGGAGGGCCTGGGGCTGGACCGGCTGCGGGTGCGGACCCTGGAGGAGGCCCAGAGGGCGGTGCCCGGCGTGGATAAGGCCTTGCGGCGGCTGGCCGCTTTGCGCCGGGTATACGGCGAGGTGTACGCCCGGGCGGAGCGGAGCGGCAGCCTCGAAATCTGGCCAACCGCCTGGGAGCCGGTGCGGGACACCGGAGCGGCGGGGGAACTGCTGAACGGCCTGAAGAGGTCCGCCCCCCAGGCCGTGAAGGCCCACGGCCGGCCGGGTGAGGCGGGACAGCTTCTTTAACGAAAAAACAGCCGTCTGGAAGCTCCAGGCGGCTGTTTTTTCATGTATGAGACCACAGCTTGGGCAGCTTGGCGTAAAAATCCCCTCTGTCCTCCCAGACCAGGATCAGGCTGCCCCGCTCCACCCGGACACGGGCCTCCTGACCCAGGAACTGGTTGCTCACCCCCAGGGGGAAGTCGCCGGCAAGGGTATGGTTTTCCAGCGGATACTTCAATCCGGAGAGGTCCACCCCCTCCGCCGTGCCGCTGTTGCAGAACACCGACAGATAGCCCGCCATAGAGGCGGGGAAGGTCACCGCCATATTGTCCCGGATGCAGGTGGCGGCGGTCTTTTCCCCGGCCAGAAAGCCCTGAGCCCCGTGACGGGCCAGCCAGTCCAGAAGCTGGAGATTGCCCAGGGTGTGCTCCAGCCGGCCGCCCACGCCTCCCAGCAGGATAAAGCGGCGGTAGCCCAGCTCCAGGCCCTTGCGGATGGCGTAGACCATGTCGGTGTCGTCCTTTTCGGCGGGGAGCTGAATGACATTGGGGTGATTGGGCTTATGGCCCAGAGAGTCGAAGTCCCCCACCGCCAGGTCCGGGTTGACGCCGTAGGCCATCAGGGAGTCGAAGCCCCGGTCGGCGGCGATGACGTAGTCCCCGGGGACGGGGTAGGGGCGAAGGCCGGGAGTCAGGGACATGGCCCCTACGATGTAACAGATATTGGAAGCGGGGTTCAAAACGATCACCTCCGTCAGCGCAGAAATTACTGCTTCCATTATATACGGGAAGCTCCCTTTTGACAAGTGGGAAGTGGGTATTGACTTCCCCCTGAAAACAGAATAGAATAGCCGGTACTGACTACCTACGTTTGAGGAGGTGCGTCCCATGTTTCATTATTTAGACAACGCGGCCACCACGCCGGTGCGGCCCGAAGCCGCCCAGGCGGCCCTGGAGGCCATGACCGGCGGCTGGGGCAACCCCTCCTCCCAGTACGCCCTGGGGAAGCAGGCGGCGGAGCGGATGAAGAGCTGGCGCGCCGATTTGGCCGGGGCTCTGGGCTGTGAGGCCGGAGAGGTCTTTTTCACCTCCTGCGGCTCCGAGAGCGACAACTGGGCCGTTTTGGGGGCCTTGAACTTAAACCGCCGGGCGGGAAAGCACATCCTAACCACCGCCATCGAGCACGCCGCCGTGCTGGAGCCCATCAAGGCTTTGGAGCGGCAAGGGTATGAGGTCACTTATCTTCAGCCTGACCGCCGGGGGGAGATCGACCCCGCTCGGGCGGCGGCCGCCCTCCGTCCGGACACGGCTCTGGTGTCCATGATGCTGGTGAACAACGAGCTGGGGACCGTCCTGCCCGTGAAGGAGCTGTTCCGGGCCGTCAGAACGGCGGGCTGTCCCGCTCTGCTCCACTGCGACGCGGTCCAGGGCTTTTTAAAGGTGCCTTTCACCCCTGGAGAGCTGGGGGCGGACCTGCTTTCAGTGAGCGGGCACAAGATTCACGCCCCCAAGGGGGTGGGGGCCCTGTATGTACGCAAGGGCCTGAAGCTGCCGCCCCTGATTCGGGGCGGGGGCCAGGAGGGGGGCTACCGCTCCGGCACCGAGGCCACCGGACAGATTGCCGCCTTTGCCGCCGCCGCGAGGCTGGGCGCCGCCTCCTTCCGGGAGGACGCCGCCCATATGGCGGAGCTGAAAGCCTATGCCATCGACCGGCTGGCCCAAGAGCTGCCGGAGGCGGAGGTCCTCGCCCGGAGCGGCGCGCCCCACATCCTGCCCGTTTCCCTGCCCGGCTACAAGAGCGAGGTGGCAGTCCGATTTCTCAGCGACCGGGGGGTATATCTGTCCTCTGGCTCCGCCTGCCACCGGGGGAGGCCCAGCCACGTCTTTGCCGCGCTCAAGCTGCCCAAGCTGGTGCTGGACGGCGCTTTGCGGGTCAGCTTCTCCTATGATACGTCCAAGGAGGACGTAGACGCCCTCATAGACGGCCTGAAGGCCGCCAGGGAGGAGCTGTTTACAACGTTATCTTAAAAAGAAGGAGCATTTTCTCGTGTTCGCGTACATGAAGCAGAAGCCCGGATTTTACAGGCAGGTGGTCCTGCTGGCCATGCCCATCGTGCTGCAGAACCTCATCACCAGCGCCCTGGGCATGGCGGATACCTTTATGGTGGGTATGCTGGGGGAGGTCCCCATGGCGGCGGTGACCCTGGCCAATATCCCCCTGTTCGCTTTGCAGATGTTTATTTTCGGCGTCCAGAGCGGCTCCTCCGTGCTGGTGAGCCAGTACTGGGGCAGACAGGAGATGGACTCCATCAACCGGGTGCTGGGGGTGGCCCTGTGGGTGGTGCTGACGGTGTCGCTGATCTTCGCCGGGGCGCTGCTGGTGTGCCCCGTGGCTTTCCTCAGCCTGTTCGGCAACGAGCCGGAAGTGATCGCCCTGGCCGCCCAATACGGCTCCATCGCGGGGCTGTCCTATGTGTGCAACGCCTTTACCATGATGTATGTGGCGGCCTATCGCAGTATGGAGCGGCCGCAGCTGGGGCTGTATATTCTGGTGGCCTCCATGACCGCCAACACCTTCCTGAACTGGGTATTCATCTTCGGAAATCTGGGGGCTCCCGCCCTGGGGGTGCGGGGGGCGGCTGTCGCCACCCTGACGGCCCGCGTTTTGGAAATTACCATCGTCATCCTCCACATGATGAAAAACCGCTTTTTCCGGGTCCACCTCCACCTGCTGCTCCGGCCCGGGCTGGACATGACCCGGCGGTTTCTGAAATACGGCGGGCTGGTGGTGTGCAACGAGACCATGTGGGGACTGGGTACCTCCGTATTCCCCACCATCATGGGACACATGGCGGGCAGCACCGAGATTCTGGCCGCCTACACCATCGCGGGCAACATGGAGAAGATCGTCATGGTGGCCTCCTTTGGCCTGTCCTCCACGGCGGCGATCATTATCGGCCGGGAGATCGGCGCGGGCCGGCAGGACAGAATTCTGGACGTGGGCAAGGCGCTGAACACTCTGGCGGTAATCTGCGGAGTCCTTTTGGGCGGCCTGCTGCTGGCATTCGTCCGGTTCGCCGCTCCGGCCTGGGTGTATCCCCTGTTCAAGCTGTCTCCCGGGTCGGCCTCGGTGGCCTCCATGATGATGACAATGATGGCCTTGGCCATGCCGCTGAAGGATTTCAACACGGTGAATATCGTGGGCGTCCTCCGGGGCGGCGGCGACGTGAGGGCGGCCACCCTGATCGACATCGGCCCGCTGTGGGGTGTGGCCATCCCCTACGCCGCCCTGTGCGGGCTGGCGCTGAAAACCACCGTGTTCTGGGTCTATCTGGCCTTCCCCTTGGAACAGGCTGTGAAATTTTTCGTCGGGATCCGCCGCCTGCGCTCCGGACGCTGGGTCCGGGACCTGACGAGAGCATAAGGAGGCGCGCTATGAAAATTACCGTTCTGATGGAAAACACCGCGGCCGAGGGCTGCGGCCTGACACCGGAGCACGGCCTGTCCCTGTACATCGAGTACCGGGGGAAAAAGCTGCTGCTGGACGCCGGGTCCTCCGGGAAGTTTGCCGACAACGCCCAGGCGCTGGGCGTGGATCTGTCCGCCGTGGAGCTGGCGGTCCTGTCCCACGGCCACTACGACCACGCCGACGGCCTGCGCCGGTTCTTCCAGGTGAATGACAGCGCCAAGGTATACATCCGTCCCGGCGCGAACGGCCCCCATTTCTCCATGGGGAAGAATGGGCCTTACTTTATCGGACTCCACCGGGAGATTTGGGCCGGTCACCAGGACCGCTTTGTGGAGGTCGCGCAGCCGCGTCTCCTCCTGGAGGGGGCCTGGCTGATCCCTGACACGGTCCGCAATCCGGATTTCGCCGGACAGGGCGACGGCCTGCTCTATAAGCGGGGGGAGGACGACTTTGTCCCCGATGACTTCCGCCATGAGCAGTCCCTGGTGCTGGAAGGGGAAAAGGGGCTGGTGGTGTTCAACTCGTGCAGCCACACCGGGATTGTCAACATCGTCCGGGGCGTGCTGGACCAGCTGCCCGGGAAACAGGTGTATGCTGTGGTGGGCGGCTTCCACATGGCGGCCAAGGGACAGGGCGCTTTGAACTGCGCCCCGGAGTATGTTTACCGGGTGGCCGACACCCTGAAGGAGCTGGGCGTGGAGGAGATTTACACCGGCCACTGCACCGGGGACACGGCCCTGGGCCTGCTCCGGGAGCGCTTCGGTCCCGGCTGCCGCGCCCTGGCCACCGGACAGGTATTAAATTTTTAATTATTAGCACAGCCCCGGCCGTTCTGCAAGGAATGGCCGGGGATAATTTGTTTATAATAAATTCATAAAGTGGCTATTGACAATTTCCGGGGGGAGTGGTACATTATCTTTAGCACTCGGAGAATATGAGTGCTAAACCGATGAATACAAAGGACGGTGAGTGCCGTGGCACTGTCGGACCGGAAAAAGCGAATCCTCCGCGCCATTGTGGAGACCTATATTGCCACCGCTGAGCCGGTGGGCTCCAAGGCCGTGGCTGAGCTGGCCGGGCTGGACGTGTCCACCGCCACCATCCGCAACGAGATGGCCGACCTCACCGAGCAGGGCTTTCTGGAGCAGCCCCATACCTCTGCCGGGCGCGTCCCCTCCGCCGCCGGCTACCGGCTCTACGTCAACGAGCTGATGGACCGGCAGCAGCTCACTATTCAGGAGACGCAGCGCATCAACGACGCGCTCAACCTGAAGATGGAGGAGCTGGACCGGGTGATCGACCGGGCGGGAAAGGTGCTCTCCCAGATCAGCGACTACCCGGTGTTTACCATGGCCGCCGCCAAGGAGCGCATCACCGTCAAACGGTTCGACCTGCTGATGGTGGAGGAAAACGCTTTCATCGCCGTGGTCATGACCGACAACAGCGCGGTGAAGAACAAGCTCATGCACATCCCCGACGGGCTGTCCGACCCCCAGCTGCAAATGCTGTCGGCGGTGCTCAACTCCTCCTTTGTGGGCCTGTCCCGGGAGGAGATAGAGGAGACCCTGGACAGGATGGAGACCCGCACCGCCCCGGGAGCCTTTGAGCTGATCTCCCTGGTGGTGGAGTTTGCCATGGAGGTGCTGGCCGACCAGGGACAGCAGAAGTTCCGTACCGCCGGCCTTACCCACCTTCTGGAGCACCCCGAGTACCACAGCCTGGACAAGGCCAAGCCTTTGATGGCCTATCTCAGCGATGAGAGCGAGGAGCACCGCCTGCCCGCCACCCTGGATACCGGCAAGAACATGAATATCCTCATCGGGCCTGAGAACGTGAACGACGCGTTGAAAGATACCAGCGTGGTGATGGCCAGCTACGACATCGGCGACAACATGCGGGGCGTCATCGGGGTGGTTGGCCCCACCCGCATGGACTACGCCAAGGTGACTGCCCGGCTGTCCTACTTCGCCGACAGCCTGACCCGGATGTTCGGCAAGGAGCTGCCGCCCCCGGGGGAGCCCGAGAAATAAAGAATGAGCCATGAAGGAGCATGAGTTGTGAGTAAGAAGAAAGAAAAGACCGCCCCGGAGGCGGAAGCTGCCGAGGTGAAAGAGGCCGAGAAGGCCGAGGCCGCCCAGGCCGAGACGGAGTCCCGGGCCGGCGCCCCCGGCTCTGAGCCGGGGGAACCGGCGGAGGAGACTCCGGTGGTGGAGCAGGTGGTCCCCAAGGACCAGTTCCTGCGTCTGGCCGCCGAGTACGACAACTACCGCAAGCGCACCGCCAAGGAGAAGGAGAGCCTGTGGACCGAAGCCAAGGCGGACACCGTCCAGGCATTTCTCCCTGTCTATGACAACCTGGATCGGGCCATGAAGCAGGAGACCACCGACGAGGCCTACAAGAAGGGCGTGGAGATGACCATGAACCAGCTGAAAGAGGTCTTTGCCAAGCTGGGAGTCACCGAGATCGAGGCGGAGGGCAAGCCCTTCGACCCCAACCTTCACAACGCCGTTATGCACATTGAGGACGAGAACCTGGGGGAAAATACCGTGGCCCAGGTGTTCCAGGCCGGCTTTATGCTGGGAGAGAAGGTCATCCGGTTCGCTATGGTGCAAGTTGCCAATTAATTGATAGATAGGGGAAAAGGAGGATATTTCAGTGAATAATTTTCTTGCGAATAATAATACCCCCAATTTGGCGCGCGCTCTCGGGTTAGAAAAGCCGGGCGATAAATTTTCAGCAAAGCTGACAAAGACGAAAAAGCTGGTTCTCAGGCAAGTCACTGATGACGGGAAAAACAAAAAAACCGCAGTGGTGAACAAAAATAAGACTGTGCTGTATCAATCAATCCCGAATAAGAAAGATTAGATCGCCCAATCGGGGAGCCGGCCCGATGCTGCAACGTAAAAAATACACTTTCATATATTTAGGAGGAAAACACTATGGGAAAAATCATTGGAATCGATTTAGGTACTACCAATAGCTGCGTGGCGGTGATGGAGGGCGGCGACGCCGTGGTCATCGCCAACGCCGAGGGCAACCGCACCACCCCCTCCGTTGTGGCCTTCTCCAAGGACGGCGAGCGTATGGTGGGCCAGGTGGCCAAGCGCCAGGCCATCACCAACCCAGACCGGACCATCAGCTCCATCAAGCGTGAGATGGGCTCGGACTACCGGGTGGAGGTGGACAACAAGAAGTACACCCCCCAGGAGATCAGCGCGATGATTCTCCAGAAGCTGAAGGCCGACGCCGAGGGCTATCTGGGCCAGAGCGTCAACGAGGCTGTCATTACCGTCCCCGCCTACTTCACCGACGCCCAGCGCCAGGCCACCAAGGACGCGGGCAAGATCGCCGGCCTGGAGGTCAAGCGGATCATCAACGAGCCCACCGCCGCCGCTCTGGCCTACGGCGTGGACAAGGAAGAGGCCCAGAAGATCATGGTCTACGACCTGGGCGGCGGCACCTTCGATGTGTCCATTCTGGACATCGACGACGGCGTCATCGAGGTCCTCGCCACTGCCGGAAACAACCGCCTGGGCGGCGACGACTTTGACAAGTGCGTCATGGACTGGATGGTGGCCGAGTTCAAGAAGAGCGACGGGGTGGACCTGTCCGGCGACAAGGTGGCTATGCAGCGGCTGAAGGAGGCCGCCGAGAAGGCCAAGATCGAGCTGTCCGGCGTGACCACCACCCAGATCAACCTGCCCTATATCACCGCCGACGCCACCGGCCCCAAGCACCTGGACCTGACCCTCAGCCGGGCCAAGTTCAACGAGCTGACCCACCATCTGGTGGAGGCCACCATGGGCCCCGTGCGCCAGGCCATGGGCGACGCCAAGCTCTCCGCCGGCGACCTGCACAAGGTGCTGCTGGTGGGCGGCTCCAGCCGCATCCCCGCCGTCCAGGAGGCCGTGAAGAACATCACCGGCCGTGAGGGCTTCAAGGGCATCAACCCGGACGAGTGCGTGGCTATGGGCGCGGCCCTCCAGGGCGGCGTGTTCACCGGCGACGTGAAGGACCTGCTGC
>ERZ779622.752-NODE-752-length-16332-cov-10.288321_pt1 | contig 16332 bp, 13 predicted proteins | sample MGYA00514188_ERZ779622 | MGnify/ENA primary metagenome ERZ779622 (study PRJEB29562, sample SAMEA4376702) | mouse gut metagenome | isolation source: Cecum | study: EMG produced TPA metagenomics assembly of the A DSS colitis mouse model was used to assess the...
CTCATAAGGTAGGCATCGCCACGCCATACTCGCTTCCGCAAGCGGTCTTGGCGACACCCCCTCCCGAACCGGACTTACACCTCTCGATGTATCCGGCGCTCTATTTGTCTATAAATCCGGAAGATTTTATTGCTTGGTTTTTGCGTAGCACTCGGGGCAGAGAGCAATCGACTTGCGCCGCATCTGCATCATTTTCAGTTCCAGTTCGTTCCTACCCCTCAAATCTTTCAGCCGCCGTACATGGTGCATATGGATTTCCTTGGTTTCAGCTCCGCACAGTTCGCAAATACCAGCTCTCAGCCGTCTTGCAAGGCTGTTCGGCTTGTCATATTTCACATACTGCGGGAGAGTATCGGCGGTCAAAGACGGAAGGTCTTTCTTTTTAGTGAAGCCTTGTGCGTCAGAGCGCGCTGGTAAAGTGTAATACGCTCTCCCAGAAGTGTGTTGCGCCGTCTGCTGCCGCTCCTTCCAATCGCCATGTAAAGCGCCTTTTTATGGCCGACCAAAATTACCCGCCTCTTTGCACGGGTAATCCCTGTGTAGAACAGGTTTCTGGACAGTAGAATCTTGTGGGCCGGGAGCATGGGAATGATCGCCACCTCGTACTCGCTGCCCTGGGCCTTATGGATGGTGGTGGCATAGGAGAGGTCCAGATCCCCCAGATGCGCCAGAGAATAATCCGCAAAGCGGCCGTCAAAGTTGACAGTCACTGTGCTGGATTGGATGGCGGATACCGTTCCAACCTCGCCGTTGAATACACCTCTGGAAACAGGCTCGTTATTCTCGTTATGCAGGATGATATCACTATCATTCTTAACCTGCATCACTCGGTCATGCAGCCGGAACAGCTTGCCGCCAAAGATGATCTCCGGTTTTCCCGGCTGTGCTGGATTGATTTCTTCTCGGATGGCCTCATTCAGCCCGTTGGCCGAGGCGGCTCCCTCCGAGCGGAAGGGGGAGAGGATCTGTACCTGCTCTATACCGGCGCGCTCCAGCTCCTTTCGGTAAATGCTGCGGATCAGTTCCGCAGCCTCCTCCTGGGAGTCGGCCTGGATAAAGGAGAAATCCCGGCCATAGTACAGATCACACTTGCCCTCCTTGATCAGCTTGGCGTTGTGGGCAATTAGGCTGTCCCTGGCCTGACGGAAAATCTGGTCCAAGACTGTCACCGGAACCAGGCCGCACTGGATCAGCTCCCGGAACACGCTGCCCGCGCCTACGCTCTCCAACTGGTCAGCGTCGCCCACCAGCAGCACTTTTCTTCCTGCTTTCAGGCTGGAGAACATCTGGTAGGCCAGCCACATATCCATCATGGAGCACTCGTCCACGATTAGGAAGTCGGCATCCAGGTCCTGTGGTTTCTGCCATCCGGCATCTTCCCCGTGCAGTTTCAGCAGGCTGTGCAGGGTCTGGGCCTTGTCCATACCGGTGGTCTCCGCCATGCGGCGGCTGGCCTTGCCGGTGGGCGCCCCCAGCAGAATGGTGTTTCTGGGGTAGAGCTGCCGGTACGCCGCAATGACCGCTTTCAAAACGGTACTCTTGCCAGTACCGGGGCCTCCGGTGATGATGGACAGGTTGTGCCGGAACACCATCTCCACGCCCTCAGACTGCTTGAGAGACAGCTTGATCCCCAGCCGGCTTTTGATCTGCTCCATCACGGGAGCAAGCTGGACCGTCTCTGGTTTCTCCAAAAGCATTTGGACCACCTTGCAGGCTGTTTCGCTCTCCTGGGTAAACACATGGGGCAGATAGATGTTGCCCTTGTTGGCCACCACCACATCGGTCATAATCATGGCCTTCAGCTCCCGCTCTACCTGCTGGCGCTCCAGCCGCAGGTCCAGCTGTGGAATCTTCTCGTTCAGGAGCAGGAGAGCTTCCTTGACCAGCGTCTCCGCCTCCATATAGAGGTGGCCGCCCTCGGTCCGGGACTTCTCCAGGGTGTAGAACAGCGCCCCCTGGACCCGCATGGGGTCGTGGAGATCGCCGCCCGACTTCTGTACGATGGCGTCAACCCTCTTAAATCCAAAATTGGGAATCTGGCACAGCCGAAACGGGCTTTTCCGCAGCAGCTCCACACCATTCGGGCCAAAATGCTCATAGATTTTCATGGCTGTGGTGGGGGTCACCTTGAAGGGGGCCAAAAGAGTCATCAGGTCACGCATGGCCTTGCTCTGCGCATAACCGGACTTGATCTCCTCCAAACGGTCCTCTGTAATGCCTCGGATTTCCAGCAGCTTCTCCGGCTGGTGCTCCAGCACATAGAGAGATTGGATGCCGAACTGCCGAATAATAGCCTCGGCCGTTTTAGGCCCGATCCCCTTCAACAGCCCGGAGGTCAGATAGCCCCGGATGCCCTCAATGGTGGGCGGCACGATCTCATGCCAACGCTCCACCTGGAGCTGGCAGCCGTACTTGCCATTGGACCAGATGCCCTCCAGCTCCATTTTGATGGAATCCGTCCGGGGCAGGTCATAGCCGACCGCCACGAATCGGATCAGGTGGTCGCTGAATTTGTAAGTGCTTCGGGCGTCCTCTGGAACCATCAGGTCCGCAGTTTTCAGCCGCAGGACGCAGTATTTGCTGGCCTCATTGTAAAAGAGTGTTTTGTCAAAGGCCGCGACAATGCTCATTACCTTCACCTCTCTACGCCGCATCTGAGGCGGCATATTTTATGCTGAACCGTCTGCTCTCGGAGACTGAAACATATTCCGTATAGATGTCCGGGTGGCTCTCCTTCAGCCGAAGCAGGCTGTCCTTTACAATGCTCTCCTTGTAGCTGGGATTGAATGTCACGGTGTAGCTGCCGCTGGCATCCTCATAGACTGCGGTGCAGCTGCTCCCCATGTAGGCCACAATAAGGGCCTTCATGCGGTCCATCTCGGCTTTGAGCCGCTTGGCTTCAGCCTCCAGACGGCCCTTTTCCTCTTTCAGTTCCAGGTAACGGAATACCCTGGCGGACTGTGGCTGGGTCAATGCAACTGGAGGGGCATCCTTAATGGACGGTCCCATCAGCCGGCGCAGGCTCTCCAGAATGAGCTCGCCATTATTCTCGATATAGATTGGTTCCACCTGGGCCTGGACGTTGTTTTGCCAAAAATCCTCCTCCAGGAAAATCAGCTCCGATTCGTAGTCCATATCCCGGTCAATGTGCCGGATGATGACCTCGTCCTCGTTGTTGCCGTAGAGACAGCAGAAATAGACCCGGTTCAGGTCCATTACCGCCATGTAGTGCCGCCCCTGAACCTCGTAGTACACAGGGACGATGGGATGGCCGTTGTACTCCCACTTGTCCCGGGCGTTGTAGTTGGTGGTCTTGCACTCCAGGATCGCTGTGCTGCCGTCTGGAAGCTCCACTAGGTAGTCTAGGTCGGCCAGCATCCAGGGATGGTCCGGGTGCTGGAACATGGATTTGCGCTGGTAAACCGTCAGCCCGGTCTTTTTTGCAAAGATACGGGCCACCAGGTCCTCCAGCAGGGTCCCCACCTCCATGGCGACCCAGTTGCCCCCGTCATCCTCGATAGGGCGGTTCAGCTTGTCATAGTAGAGGTCCACAGAGGTCCGAAACGGGGAGATGCCCAGAACGGCCGCCGCGTCGCTGCCGCCGATTCCCTGGCGGCGGTATGCCAGCCAGTCCTCTCTGGAGAGGCCGGTGGTGTCCACCAGCACCAGGGGGTCACGCCGGGATGTCTGTGCCAAGAGTGTTCTCCCCCTTTCTGAGCACTGTGTCTCCGCGCCCGATCCGCTGGACCTTTCTGCGATTCAGGCGCATGGAGCCGATCCCCCGTCTGGGGCGGCCTCCTGGTTTCCAAAGTCGTTTGCGTTTCATGGTCTGCGCTCCTTTCATCATTTGATTTATCCTCAAAGCCTTGCGGCGTTTGGGCAACAAAAAAAGCGGGAATGCCTGTACTCTGACCAAAGGGCCAGATCACCACCTGGTTGATGGCGTCAGTCATTCCCGCTGTTCGCGTTGGGATAATTCCCCATATGAAAATAAAAAATCAGCAGATACCCGCCGTAAATGGGCGCAGTAATACCGCTGACAGTCCGTACAATCACCAGGAAAGCCATCCAAATGCTGGCGTTTCCCGTAACGTGTGCAATGCGAAACCCTTCGCTCCCAGACCAAAAGCCTGCCCTCAAACATGAGGAACGCACATAGAATCAATTACAAAGTGATGATAGCACAATATATTGTGTGTGTCAATAGAAATACACTATATCTTGAAAATAAAACTTTTTCCTTTTTTGTGCAGAAGAAAAAGGGGGCAGTTACTATTTATTACCCAGAAGCCCCTAAAAGGGATTTGTACCTTGACAAACGATGAAGCGGCCCAGCGGCGGCGCATCCATACCCTGTCCCGGAGGTTATACAGGAGTGACGGACAGTGCGCCTTTGCGCACCCGCCGCTGAAATGCCGCACAGCGGCAGCCTGACAATACGCGGTCTGGAATGAGAGCGCAGGAAATGGGCCGGGAGCAGAAAAAAGCTATATAATAAAAATTTTCTTTGCAATTTATCAGGTATGCTATATAATGTACCTACCCTGCTAATCATGTTTAGGGAGGAGGTGCTTTTGGCATACCTGTGTAGTTGCCAAACCGCAAAAGGAGTCCTATTATGGATAAAACAATTTGCAGCGGTACGGTTCAGCGTACTTACACTGCTGAACAGGTAGCTGAGATCCTTGGTGTGAGCATTCGCAAAGCATATTACCTCTGCGAAAATACAAGCGACTTTAAGGTTATTCGGCTTGGTAAGCGGTGTCTGCGTATCCACAAAGAATCGTTTGACAAATGGTTTAATGGGGGAGACGACACCACTTAAATCACACCACAGAGAGGACGATCTAATGTGGCAACCTACACAATAAGAGGCTCTTCCCACAATGTTGTCTACACCTATCAAACTGCAGACGGTGCTCGTAAGCAGCAATGGGAATCCTATAACACCGAACTGGAAGCGATCCAGAGAAAAGCGTACATAGATTTTCTGCAAGCGCAAAAGCGCCCTGACGACATCCGGCAAGCTGCGCTGGACTACAAGAGAAAACGTGCCATCGAAAAGTCAGCTCAAAGAATCTCCCTGGAGAATCCTGATATAAAGGAACTGCCCACTGCTTCCTGCCAAGAGGACAACACGCATAGAACATACCGTGAGTTTATGCAAAGGTTTCTACCCATACATGCCAGAAGCAAGGGGTTTTCTCCAAAGACCTATGACAGCTATGTGCAAAACCTGGAGGCACATATTTATCCGTACTTTGGCGACTGGGTCATGAGCTCCATTACGCCGCAGGCGATTGATGACTTCATTGATTACCTCCGAAGGAAGCCATGTCGCGGGAGTAAGAGCTACGGGAAAAAAGCCTCGGAGATACCAACTCTCAGCTCTCCAACGGTAAAGAAGTGCTACAACATCCTCATGCTTGGTTTTCCAACCGCTAAAAGGTGGGGCTATGTCACGGAGATCCCGGAAACCACCCCACCCTCTGAGAAAACAAAGAAGCGGAAGGCCTGGGAACCTAAGAGAGTCCTTGAGGTATTGGACAGCATTGAGAAGGATCCTTTGCTGCATCTGGCGGTCCACCTCGGCTTTATCTGCTCCCTTCGCTCCGGTGAAGTTGTGGGGCTGGAAGCAGGCAGCATTAACTTCCGTGACCGCAGCATGTGGATCACGCAGATCGTAGAGCGTGTCTCCGACGAGGCCCTGCGCGAATTGCCGGAGGAAAAAATCATCAAGGTCTTTCCGAAACAGGTCTCCACTTCAAAAAGCAGACTGATCCTGAAAGACCCCAAAACAGATGGCAGCGTGCGCAAACAGTATCTGACTACTCCTTTGCTCCATGAACTCAAGGCCAGGCTGGATGAAATCGCCGCAAACAAGGCTTTCTTTGGCGAGGAATACCAGGATCACGGTCTGCTCATCTGTCAGCCGAATGGATGCCCTATCGACCCCAATAATCTTTGCAAGGCATTCAAGAAGTGGCAGACCTCCATGCACATTGAAGATCAGATTGAATTTCAAGGCCTGCGGAAGTCTGGCCAGATGCACAAGATCAGACTGTCAAAAAACAATTATCAGCTTGTCGCTGAAAGTGCCGGTCAGTCCCCCGAAGTCCTGATGAGCAATTACAATGAGGCCCTGGAGGACGAAAAGCGTACTCTGGCCCTTTTGGTGGAAACGGACTTCTATCCCAGTACAGCACCTGCCTCTCCGGTTCAAGCTGGCGGGTTCGACCCGGCGCTCCTTATGGAAAAGTTCAAGTCCGATCCTGGTTTTTCCGCTCAGCTTTTGCAGCTATTGCTGAGTAATGCAGTAAATCAATCTTAGAGCAAACAGTTTTGCGTTTAGCATGATGTTTAGCAAATTCGCTTTTCTCACCGATTTTTTACAGCAGCCACAAAATAAAAAACCCGCTATCCCTTGCGGGACAACGGGTTTCTCTGGAGCTGCTACCCAGATTTGAACTGGGGACCTCATCCTTACCAACTGCCATGTCAATATTTTTTACATATTTTCCGCTTGTTTATAGCCGTTTTTGCTCCATTTCATTTGCTTTCCGACACTCTTTGAAAACAGCGTTTCCATGTATTCCACGCCTGTCTGTGGCTGGTTATGTGGTCAGAAACCCTTGCGGCGCTTGGAGTTCCAGTCCTGAAGCAATATTGTTCCAGGCCAAGAAAGTGGTCAAATTTGAATCAGGCTATCTTAAACCGACTGTTAACTTTGGGGAGGTATCAAGCGATGAATCGCACCTCCGTCTACAATGATAAGCAGATTTCTTAAAGTCCTGTCGACTGTGTAATTTGCTTGCTTTTCACCTCTGTATTTCTACATTTTATTCCCGGAAATTGCTCGACTTACGGACTCCTTTCCAGTATTGTATTGCTTGTAAAAACACCCAAAAATATGGAATACAGGAGGAAAAAGTATGACCAGCATAAAAAAACGTATTTCCGCCACACTGACTGCGGCCGCCTTCACTATCGGTCTCACCATCCCCGCCATGGCAGCGGAAACGCCTGACAACCCCGTCCGGGTAAGCAGCTACAAGGGCAGTGCCTTGGAGGTCGGAGAGCGCAGCGGCATCATCATCGGCCCCAGCGGTACAGACTACACTGTCACCTCCAGCGACACGGATACGGTGGCGGTGGAGCAGGTGCTGACCTTCTGGGTGGCTGTCGCCAGGTCGGAGGGGACTGCGGAGATCACCGCTTCCAACAGCGCCGGGGAGTGCGGGAGCGTAACACTGATAGTCGGCTCCGCAGCCCCCATCACACCAGAACCTCCCGGCAGCGGGGGCAGTTCCGGCCTGACGGACAACCTGAAAATACGTCAGGAGATGATCCGGCTCATCAACCAAACCCGAAAGGACAATGGGGTGTCAGAACTACCAGTCAGCGAGGCCCTGATGAACGCCGCCCAGACTTGCTCCAATCGGCGCTACACCTGGCATCATGCTCCGGAGGAAAGTCAGGCCGCTGCCGACGCCGGCTACCTCTACGGGTTCGGGTCCAACCTCACCGTGTTCACCGGCACAGCAAACGCCGCCCAACGTGCCGTCGATAACTGGATCAACTCCCCAGGACACTATGAAACCACGATCGACCCAAGATGCGACTGCATCGGCGTGGGCGTGACTCAGCACGATGGCATCACCTACTGCTACATGTTCGTCGGGATACCAAACAGCGTCAACTTCTATGCATAAATGAATAGTATCAAGGAGGGCCGTCCAGAAAGCTGGATGGCCCTCTCTCATAGCAGCCAAAAACAGAGTACAGACAGGAAAATATAACGACGGAGAGCACAGATTTCCTGCTCAGATATTGCGTACCAGAAAACAAAGAGAGTTCTCCTCACAGTCATCAAACAATAAATTTTTTTGATTCATTGACATCCATGATATTCAATTGTATAATCTCGATTTGTCCAGCTTTTACCAAACTGGATAAATAAATTTCAGTGGTAAAGGGATACTCTTTGCCAGAATAGGAGGAAAATATGAATAAGCAGGAATTGATCGAGCGTATGGCAGGTAAGACCGGGATGGCAAAAAAGGACTGTGGTACTGCCTTGGATGGTATGCTGTCTGCAATCACAGAGGCTTTGCAAAAGGACGACAAAATAAAGCTGACCGGCTTTGGCACCTTTGAGGTGAAGCACCGGGCTGCCAGAACAGGCCGAAACCCGCAAACTAAGGAGACTGTGGAAATTCCGGCGCAGAGCGTTCCAGTGTTTAAGGCGGGAAAGAGTTTGAAAGAAAGCATCCTTGGCAATAGCGAGGAATAACTGTGAAAGGCTTCAAAAGAAAAGACGCTCTATTTTCGCTTTGTGGTCTGAATTGCGGCCTATGCTCCATGCACCTCGGCGGGCATTGCGGCGGCTGTGGATTTGGGAATCAATCTTGTGCTTTGGCAAGATGCTCTTTAGAGCATGGCCCCATAGAATATTGCTTTCAATGCGACAAATATCCGTGTGAGAGGTATGAAAGCATTGATGAGTACGACTCCTTTATTACACATCAAAAGCGAAAGGCCGACTTGCGAAAGGCACAGCAGATTGGCATAGAAAATTATAGTGCGGAACAGGAAAAGAAAGTAAAGGCTTTGGAGTATCTATTGGAGCAATATAATGATGGCCGGAGAAAAACGCTGTTTTGCTTGGCAGTCAATCTTTTGGAGTTAAGTGAATTAGAGGAAATCATTGCTCAGTCTGATTTAGAGACTTTAGTGATACCTATAAAAGAAAAGGCCGCATTTATTTCGTCAAGGCTTCAACAGTGTGCAGCGGAGAAAGGCATTGAATTGAAACTAAAAAAACGCAAAGGGGGATCATGATGTGAAATATGTCTGCACAGCAATATCGGTAGATGACGTGAACGCCGCAAGAAAGTTTTACGAAAATTTGTTTGGGTTAGAAGTATTCCAGGATTATGGGAAAAACGTGGCGTTTACTTGTGGCCTAGCTTTGCAGCAGGATTTTGATTGGCTTGTGGGGATGTCAAAAGAAAGAATCGCGGAGAAACCCAACAATGCGGAAATCGTCTTTGAAGAACAAGACTTTGATGGTTTTCTGAACAAACTGAAAGCATACCCGGAGATTGAGTACCTGGGAGAAGTAATCGAGCATAGCTGGGGCCAGCGGGTTATCCGCTTTTATGATTTAGATGGGCATATCATAGAAGTAGGCGAGGATATGAAAATGGTGATAAAGCGTTTTCTTTCTTCTGGCATGACTATGGAAGAAGTGTCTGCGAGAATGGATGTTTCCGTTGAGGATATGACAAGGCTGCTGAATAGCTGAGTTTGATCTATTGGGTAATTGTTCATGAACGGTCATAGGTGGTACATTTTTTATGGCTTGATAATGAACATTCGCTTGTATTGGAATAACCTTCTTTCTATTCGGAAAACTATCTGCATCGAATACAAAGGAGATTATTGCCATGTTCAGCCAGGAAGCAGCTTTCACAATTACCGCCGACCACATTTCCCAATATGCGGCACACCTCCAGGAACAGGAGAGGGCCAAGAACACCGTAAAGAAATATATTCATGATCTTAACGAATTAATGTTGTTTCTGAATGGGAAAGCCGTCACGAAAGTGGCCGTGATTGCGTGGAAAGAGCATCTGGCCGATACCTATACCCCAGCCACGGTCAATTCCATGCTGGCAGCGGTCAACAGTTTTTTCCAGTTCATGGACTGGCCGAAGCTGTCTGTCAGGCCGCTGAAAGTACAGCGTCCCCTTTTCTGTGATGAAAGCCGGGAAATGACCCGCGCTGAATATGTCCGTTTGGTGAACGCGGCCCAGCGGCAGGGAAATGAACGGCTGTCCCTGCTCCTTCAAACAATTTGCGCCACAGGCATCCGGGTATCAGAACTCCGATTTATCACCGTGGACGCTGTGACCCTGGGCCGTACAGTGGTCACGAACAAGGGAAAACGGCGAACTGTCTTTCTGCCTGGGAAGCTGTGCGGGCTGCTGAAAAAGTATCTGAAAAAACAAAAAATCACCGACGGATCGGTGTTTGTGACGCGGACGGGCAAACCCCTTGACCGCTCCAATATCTGGCGGGATATGAAGGCTCTGTGTGAAAGCGCCGGGGTTGAGCCAGACAAGGTGTTCCCCCACAACCTGCGGCATCTGTTCGCCCGGACGTATTACTCGCTGGAAAAGGATTTGTCCCGGCTGGCGGATATTTTGGGCCATTCCAATGTCAGCACCACCCGCATTTATACCGCAGAGAGCGGTGCTGTCCACGCTCGGCAAATGGAGCGGTTGGGTTTGATTCTCACAACATAATTTTTGTTATGTTGTTGTTTAGACTGCAATAAGTCAATATACATATCGTATTATACAGGAAAAACGGCTTTCTGACAAGCCTTTTTACAACTTAGGCATGAAGAAACGGACGGGATGCTCTCTATTTTTATCTCGCCTGTCTTTTTTGCGCCTTTTTTCAGATTCTCTGCGTCCTTACAGTGAAATTGGGGCGGTGGGTTTCACTCTAATACAACATAACAAAAATTAAGTTGTTAATAGGCGGCTTGAGTAAACATAGCGAGGGATACAAGTATGGAAAAAATATTGATTGTGGACGACAGCATTGTGCAGGCAACACAGCTAAAATCCATTATAGACGACGAGTATGATGTTACCATCGCGCAAACTGCGGAGGACGGGCTGCGTTTGGTGAGCGAGGGGGATTTTTCCCTCATTCTGCTGGATGTGGTCATGCCAGGGATGGACGGTTTTACGCTGCTAAAAATGTTGCAGGAACAAATCGTTACACAAAGTGTCCCGGTAATCTTGATTACCAGCCTTGCAGATGTGACGAATGAGCAGCGTGGACTTGTTTTGGGGGCCGTGGATTATATTACAAAGCCATACATTCCCCTGATTGTCAAAGCGAGAGTGAATACACATGTCAAGTTGTACCACTACCGCAGACAGGCAGAACAGCAATCCATGACCGACCAACTGACAGGGATTGCCAATCGGCGCAGATATGAACGATATAGCGCCACGAAATGGAGCGAAGCGATCCGCCTGCACGTTCCGTTCTCCATCTGTATGTTTGATATTGACCGTTTCAAAGTGTATAACGACACATTTGGACATCCGGCTGGAGACAGGGTGATTACCGCTGTGGCGCAAACTGCGGCGTCTCACTTGAAACGAAGCACAGACTTTTTGGCTCGCTACGGAGGGGAAGAATTTGTGGCGATTGCTATGGGTGATCCCTCCGAAAAAATATTCGAGCACTTTAAGAAAATCCGTCAGGAGATAGAAAACCTCCATATCCCCCACGATCCATCCGTGGGTCAGTGGGTCACGGTCAGTATTGGGGGTGTTACTGTTATTCCTGAAATGGGAAAAGACTATGACTTCTACTTAAAAATTGCGGACACTATGTTGTATGACGCAAAGAAAAATGGCAGGAACAGGGTTGTTTGGGCTGATGAACGGATGCGGCCAATGTGGGAAAAACTACGCGTTCTTTAAGAGATTGAAACAGGAGGGAATGTATGGGATTATTTAACCTTTGGGGGAAGCGGACGAAAGAAGTACCGTCCCATGAGGAAAGCAGAGCCAATGCCGAGGAATCGTTGGACATTTATTCAGGTATGCGGGTGGAAGTAACGACGGATGCGGGACAGATACTTTTTGTGGCAAAACTGCTTGGCCTGCACGGGAAAAAAGCAGAGCTGCACCAGTATTCAGAATCCGAGATTGTCAAGGATGTTGAAACCATCCATGCCAGAATCAGAGGATATAGCGACTATGAACGCAAAGCGGTTTATATGGAGGGCATGATTACACCCGGCCCCAAGCATATATGGCAGGTGGAGGAACTGACTGTCGTCCGCGTGGGAAATGACCGTGCTTTCTTTCGATTGGAGACAAACCTTGACGCCACTGCCACCATGTTCAGTGGACTGGCGATGGGAGAAAAGCCCTGTAAATTGCTGAATATCAGTGTGGGTGGAGCCGGTGTCAGCTCAGAGCACCGATACCACGAGGGAGATAAATTCCTGCTGAAAGTCAAACTGCTAGAGGACAGGCCGGAGTCGGCTATGTTCACTCAAATTATTCGCGTCGTTGAGAAAGACGAGGGAAGTTTTGTATACGGATGCCGGTTTTTGGAACTGACAGAAGCCGATCAAGATCAAATAACACAGAACATTTTTGCGGCCCAGCGAATACAAGGAAAAGTAAAAATTGCACCGAAAAACTCATTGTAAAGCAAATTTTGAATCTGCGAAGTAGTTGGCAATCTTACTTGAGTGCTTATTCATGCCGTATTTGTGAAAACATAAAGGAGAGTAGAAAATGAGTATGTTCTATCGACATAATCGCGGCGGCAAGCGGTTCCAGAGAAAACCAAAATCTGAAAACAATTCAGGAGTACGGCTTGCCGCGCTCCTTTTGTGCTTGTCTATGCTGATGAGCTTCCTCCCTGCGCTGGCATCGGCGGCAGACGGTGGGGAAAAACTTTCCAGCATTGTGACGTTTGACAGCATTACTCTCCACTACGCTGGCGCTAACGGGCAGACCCCAGGAGCGGAAGTTAAAGATGGTACTCTGCTTAAAAGCGATGATAAGTTAATTTTGTACTACACATACGCAATACCAGCAGACAAGATTGCGGAGATCAAAGCAAATACCAACTATTACTTGGAGGTATCTCCGCATCTGACATTGCCGAATATGGGAAGCGGCTCGCCTTTGAAAATAGGGGTTGGCGATGATGCTGAACAATTTGGCACAATCAATGCGGACGGTACACGGGCCTGGGTCACATTTCTTGCCGATGATGATGGTACTACGGTTGTATCTGGATACGACGAAGGCCTTAATGATGCCTATTTCTATCTGGACTGTAACCGAGCAGTAACAGTACCTGCGGGCGAAATCTCCATAGAGGGGAACAGCAACCTCTATGCGATGAAGTTTGAAAATAACGAGCAAATCACTTTCGGCTATGCGGAAAATGAGCCGGTGACGGCAAAGGCACAGATTAGCAAAGGCGGCAAGTTGCAGGATAAGACAATCACCTGGACAATCAATTATACCCCGTGGCAGAACCCCACCGAGAACGATGATGTTACTTTGGGAACCCCGTTTGAACTGCGGGACACCATTGATACCTCTTTGCACAGCTATGTTGATGGTAGCGTAACAATCGACGGAACGCCCGTAACCAGCTATTACACTTCCCGCGATGATATTCCAATAGACGCAGAAACCTATGTGCTTGTGGAAGCGTCAGAGGACGGCGGCAACACTACATTGACCTTTGGCGGCACAAAATTCAATGCCGGAGAAGCGACCAAGGGAAACCCGGCAACGTCGCTGGCAATCACCTATCAGACCTCTATCAACGATGATCTTCTCCTGCCGAGAGGCACAGGCGGTAAGAAAGTAGCAAACGCCGCCGACTTGTTTGCCGGTGAAAATGGTACGTTCAATAGTTTGAGCATCAACAGCAAAAGCACAGTTACGATTCCTCAACCCACATGGCTGACAAAAGAGGGACACACGACCCGTGATCCTGGTAACGGCTCCACTACTGATTGGACGGTCACATTCCAGCCGAATGGTTTTACTTTTGAGGATAGTAACAATTTGACCCTCCATGACCATCTCCCCACTGGCAGTACGTTGGTGGACGGCTCTGTAAAGGTAAATGGAGCGGAGGCAACGGCGACCGCCGGAGCAAATAACGACTTTACGATTTCTCCAATTACAACGACTAACCAGCCTGTTACCATCACCTATCAGAGCCATGTGCCGGAGGATATGTACGACAGCGGCACAAACCTGGGCAGCAATATCGCATGGTTTACATTCGAGTATGGCAATCAGAACTATACGACGCCCCAGGCCAAAAAAGATGTTGGCAGCGGAGACGGCAGCGGAACCCCCGGCACAGCCACACTGGTAAAGATGAACACGGGCTACAACACGACAGACCGCACGATTGTCTGGACGGTGACAATCAATCCTCACAAGGCCAATCTCAAAAGCGGAACTTTTACCGATGATTTGGGGGCCGCTGGCCCTCGGTGTACTGCTGGGCATACAAGTGGCCTGGAATTGATGGACGGTATAGATGATATTACCATCAAAATCAACGGCAACGACCCCACAGACGATGAAAAAGCACTTATAGATTTTCAATATAGCCAGCAGGTACTTACTATCAAAGTTGGCGAAATCGGCGCAAAAACTATCACACTCACTTATACCACAAAAGTATGCGACCCATGTGTATTTGCGAACAATACAGCAAAAACAGCGTTCAAAAACACTATATCAACAAGTGATATGGTAATCGGAAGTCAGGCCACTGGGCGCACCGCCAGCGCCGACAGTACGGCCAATGTCAGCGCCGCAGTTTTGTCAAAAAAAGCGCCGGTCTATGACTACGCCAGCGGCACCATGAAATGGACGGTAGAAGTGGACGCGGCGGGGCTGTCTATGGCCGATGTGGTCTTAACAGATGATTTGCCAGCGGGATTGACTTATGTGGAAAACTCCCTTGCCACCAGCCCAACGATTGCGGACGCATCAGCGAGTGTGACAGGGCAGACGCTGACCATCAATTTGGGTACGGTCACGGCAAAGACTATAATCACGTTTGACACGAAAGTTGACCCGGAAACTTTAGGCTTTAGTGGAGACAAGCCGGTTACAGTGGCAAACACCATCCGCATGAACGGCAAAGCGGACGGAGTTGAGTTTGCCGAAGTTTCCCACAGTGTTCAGCAGAACTTTTCCAATCACGGCCTTGTCAAGAGCAGCACAGTAAATAACCAGCAGGAATTTATTCAATATGAAGTGCTAATCAACCCCTTTGGCCTTGCACTCCCAGAAAGTCCCTCTCTTGTGGACACGCTGGACAAACGGCTCCAACTGGACACTGATACACTACGGTTCTACGAAGCAGCCTTGTCTGGAACAACTAATAATAAAGACCAAAAGCCCGGTTACACAAAAACTGGAGATGGTCAAGCGTTGAAAGTTACCAGCTTTGACCCGAACACAAACAGCTTTACCGTAAAACTTCCAATCGCTGCCGGTAGCCGGGACGCCTATGTGCTGACCTATACTGCGGATATTATTGACCATCAGGCGGGCGGTTACAGTAACAGCGTCCGTTTTAATGGGGGCTCTGTCCTGCTGGGCGGCAACAAAAACAACAGCGCAGCCGTTGGAGGTGGCGGAGGCGGAGGCGGCGGTGGCGTCGCCGCGCGGAAAGCTGTCATTACCATTGCCAAGGCGGATAGTGAAAATCAAACGCCCCTTGCAGGTGTGTCCTTTACTCTGTATCAATGGGACAGCGACAGTAATATGCGGGGCATTCCCTTTGCCCAGGGGAAAACCGACGCCCAGGGAAAGCTGTCGTTCAAAGTAAAACCGGGAGCGTCTTATGAAATAGTAGAAACCGAGAGTATTCCCGGCTATGGCAGCGCCTTTGGTTGTAACGACCTCCCCGCTGGCGTGACCGCAACAGACACGGGCCTTTTGGTCACAGCAGGAGCGGCAAAATCGGAGCTGACATTGAAATTGACCAATGAGGCCCATACGACCGACCTTGTGTTCCGGCTGGTCAATGAATCCGGCATCCCGATGACGGGTGAAAAAGTACAAATATTTACATCCGATCCCACAGGGAACTCTGATTTAACTCCAGTCAAGGAAGTAACTGTTTCCTCCGATGGAACGGTCAAATTCCCAGGGATGCGCCGTGGAGCAAAATACTTTATCCAGCGGCCTGATGGTACTATTTTGCCCGTAGAAGTGCCTATTCAACTTGACGCTGATCCAACGGTAACTTTGCCGGATGGTACATCGGTAACGCTCACAGCGAATTATCAGGTTACAGACACCTCAACAACGGATCAGTGGACATTGACCGTCAACAAGGTAATCAGCGGTAGCACAACCCCTCTGCCTGGGGCAACCATTGGGCTGTATGCAGATGCAGTTTGCCAGACCTTGATTAAAACAGATGTGAGCGGTCAGGACGGAACCGTTACTTTTTCGGGGCTGATAAAAGGTCAAAGCTACTGGCTGAAAGAAACCGCAGCACCTACCGGCTATAATCTGGACACTACAACCCACGAGGGTAGCGAAGTAAATTCCACGGTAACGATTACAAATACTCCCAGCACTCCCGGCAATACTGGCGGCTCTGGTGATACTGGCAGCTCCGGTGACACTGGCGGCTCCGGTGACACTGGCGGTTCCGGTAACACTGGCGGTTCCGGTGACACTGATGGTTCCGGTAACACTGGCGGTTCCGGCGATACTGGCG
>ERZ779622.754-NODE-754-length-16310-cov-32.397601_pt1 | contig 16310 bp, 19 predicted proteins | sample MGYA00514188_ERZ779622 | MGnify/ENA primary metagenome ERZ779622 (study PRJEB29562, sample SAMEA4376702) | mouse gut metagenome | isolation source: Cecum | study: EMG produced TPA metagenomics assembly of the A DSS colitis mouse model was used to assess the...
AGAGCGTAGCCTGTCGAAAGTGCTTTTGCGTTACTTTCGGGAAAGTAACAAAGCCGAAGCGAAGAAACTTCGCTTTGCGCCTTAGTCGGCGCAGTAAAATTAGCGGCACAAAAATATAAAATATGGAGGATATGCCTATTGGAAAGGACAATTAGCGGCATGATGGGGAAAGGTTCAGTCAATCACAATACGAGAGCCTTTAGCGCAAAGAATGTAGATAAGGAACGTAGCCGGGATAACGTGGAATTTTGCCACTCGGATATAAAAGAGGTCTATCACAATCTTTTTGATGAAGCACTGGAACGCTACAACGCAAAGCAGAAACGGAGTGACCGAAAGATTGACGATTACTATGAGAAGATACGCCGGGGAAAGCAGGAGAAATTATTTTATGAGGTAATCTTCCAAATCGGCAACAAGGACGATATGAACGTGCAGAGCAATGAGGGGCAGTTGGCGAAAAATATTTTATGCGAGTTTATGGAGCAGTTTCAGAAAAGAAATCCGAACCTGTTTGTATTCTCAAGCCACTTGCACATGGACGAGCAGACGCCGCACATTCACATTGATTTTGTTCCCTTTATCCGTAACAGCAAGCGTGGACTTGATACGAGAGTTTCCCTCAAAGGCGCACTGTCGGAGCAGGGCTTCAAAGGCGGCACAAGGGGAATGACGGAATGGAATGAATGGATTGAAGCGGAGAAGCAGGAACTTTCTAAAGTCATGGGGCGGCATGGCGTACAGTGGAAACAGTTAGGCACACATAACAAGCATTTGTCCGTACTCGATTTTGAGAAGCAGGAGCGGCAGAAAGAAGTTGCAGAACTGGAACAGACAATCTCCGGCAGTAAAGAGGAATTATCCGATATTCTTCATCAGCAGATAGCGGCAGGACAGGAAACGGAACAGATACGGAAAGAGGGCGAAGCGATCCGGCAGGAAGTATCAGAACTTTCCGCTACCAATTATCTGCTCAAAGAGCAGACGGAACTACTGGCAGGAGATAAAGAAAAGCTGTTATCCGAAAATGAAAAGTTGGAGAAACAGCAGAAAAAGTTACAGCAGGAAATCAACAAAATGGTACAGTCAAAAAAGGATATGGAGCGCAACATTCACGCCTATGATGAAGATGTGAAATGGCAGTTGGCAGAGCCGGGGGCATTGATGAGCGCAAAGGCTTATCGTGATAAAAAGGCTTTACCGCTTGTGGAGAAATTGAAAGAAGTGGTAAAAAATCTGACTATCAAATGCGTACAGCTTGCAGAGCAAAGCAAGAAGCTGACCGCCAAAATGGACGGGCAACAAAAACAGATTAGCCGCTTGACGGATAAGGTCATGGAGCAGAACGATACCATAGACCGATTGCAGGAAAAAGCGTCTGATTTGGGGCGTTTGGAGCGTCATTTCGGCAGGGAACAGGTGCAGTCGATAGTGGAACGGTCAAAGGCATTAGAACAGGCAGAAAGGGCAAAGAAACGCCCGAAACGTGCCTTTGAAATGAGCCGATAGGAAAGGGGATTGATAGGATATGACGGATATGGAAAAGAAAGTTATGATACGGCTGTGTGCTAAAATCGTAGCAGAAACAGACCTTTACGAAACGGACAAGGAAGTGCAAAATCTGATAGACTGGGTATGTTTGTCGGAGCAGATAAAAGAAAACAATAATACAATCCGCAATCTGACCGGGGAATATAAAAAGATAGAGCCAGATTGCCGGGAGGGAGTGCGGGCGCAGTTGGAACGCATGAAAGAATTGTGCAAAGAGCGAAATAATCTGTATGAAAAACAGAACGATTTGAAAGGGCAGAAATGGAAGATTGAAAAATCGTTGGAACGATAAGAAGTGTGTGGCATGGCGGTTGCCATGCCACATATTTATGTGGAAAATGGAAAATGGGAGTGGTATAATCAAAAGAAAGTAAATTTTAGTGTTTTGCGTAATAAAGCAATCATATGTATCCTAGATAAAATGAAATTATAAAAAAGGAAGTTAATTATGAAAATCGGTATCATATCGGACATACATGGTAATATTATTGCACTCAAAGCCTGTATTTCATACATGAAATCGGTTCCTTGTGATGAATACTTTTTTCTTGGAGATTTTATTTCAGATACTCCTTACACACGGGAAACGATAGATTATGTGTATGATTTTTGTTCAAAGCATAATTGTATATTCCTTAGAGGAAACAGAGAAGATTATATGTTGGAACAAAGAAGGATAATTGCGCAAGGTGTTGAAAATGGAAAATGGAGATGGAATTCGGCTACAGGCAATCTTTTGTTTGCATATAGGCAATTAAATGAAAAAGATTTTCTTTTTTTTGAACATTTACCAATTTCCTATCAGTACTCAAAAATGGGCTATCCAGATGTAACTATTTGTCATGGTTCTCCTGTAAGTTCCCGTGAGCGTTTGCTTATTGAGGGGGAAAATACCAAAGAATGGTTAAAAAAGATTAATACAGATTATTTGATTTGTGCACATACACATTTGCCAGGTGAATTGGAATATCAAGGGAAACATTATTATAATTGTGGTTCAGTAGGAATTGCTATTGGCATTTGCGGTTATGCGCAGTGTATGATTATTGAAGATTTTTGTACAAATGGTAAGATAGCATGGAACCCTACTTTTTTAAAGATTCCTTATGACAATAAGAAGGTCGTGCAGGATATAAGAAAAAGCGGTTTGCTTAGTAAAGCACCATGGTTTGTAAATAGTAATATACAAATTCTCTTAACAGGAACTGACTATTCATCACAATTAGTTGAGTTGGCGAATAAATTGGCAAGAGAAGCGGGGGAACAGGATTCTGAAGATGAGAAGTATTGGAGAGAGGCAGCACAACGGTTGGGAATACCTGATTATAGGTAAAAAATAATCGAATATATTCTTTCCATTTTAGAAATAGTATGCATAGTAGAATTTTCCTTAACTGTATAAAATACATGGTGCTAGCACCATGTATTAAGGTTGGATAAGGAGAAAAGAGGTGTCGTGTTACGCATTAGGCGTTTTGAAAGTCTTATTTTGCGAGAACTTTCAACTGTAAAATGAACGTAGGGGATATTCTGTACTTTTATCATTGAAAACGGCTTTTATTGCGTAACATTTCAAAAATGGGTTGTCAAATTACAGGGTTTTGCTATAATAAATGCGTGGCAACATTTTGGCAACAGAAAATCAGTAAGCCATAATAAATGATGTAATTGATGTAAAAATAGACGTGTATTTGCACAAAACTTAAACAAATATAGTTAAGCGCAACAAAGAACACGCCGAGTTCGAGTGAGAGGTAAAATCCTCGCAAGTCTTGAAAAATCAAGGCTTGCGGGGATTTTTTGTGTGGCGATGGGTACGATTTGGGTACAGACTTCTTATTGACATTAATTATCGGTTATAGGAACCATTTCTTTTTGATATTCAAATTTAATTTGCGGAGGAACTTGGTTTATCATTTCAATGAAATGATCCTGACCTAACATTTTTGTTAAATTTGCAATTTGTTGAGCCTGTTGTTGTTTGTCATGATAGAAAATGGTAGTTTGAACACTGGAGCGATCTATTAAATCCTTCAGCACATCTTTATCGGTGACATCAAGAGAATGACCAAAAATATAGATATTGCCTTGGCAATCTTTTACTTTGGTTATGAACCTTTGATAATTATCATCTATGCTCTTAATCCAGCTTCGATATAAGAATCCAGTTTCGTTAATAATTCTTTGCGTAAATTTTTTATATATATTATAGTTTGTGTGGTTATCCTTATCAGTGCCGCGGTAGTACTCATCAATCCCTAAAACCATATTATTTTTTATAGATAGAGAACTTCGTGTTTCCCCATGTAGGTAATGGATAGGAGTAGCTTTACCGGGAGGATAAATAGAGGTAAATGTATGTGTGTAGTTGAAATTCAATACCTTATGTATGGTCAATTCCATAATATTGGGTGCAATTTTTGTGATAGGAATAGTTTCAACACATTCAGTAAGATAGATTTCAATACAGCGAACTAAACGTCTTAGATCAGAATATGATATATCTAAAAAATTACGGAATGTGGAATTATATTCATTGGAACTAATGTTTTTTTCATAAAATTGTGCAATTGGTAACCTCGAAAAGAATATATTTATTTTTTCATCTTTTTCAGAGGTTATCTTTCTAAAAGGAAGATATATATTTTCTTCCTCTTTGTCAATTCGTTCGATTATATGGCTTATTTCACCTTCAAAATCAATCCAATTAATGCCCTTCATTTTCCCCATAGAATAAATGTCCCATAAATATGTATACCAAATATTATTATCAAGGTTATCATATAATTCTTGGATAATAGGATTAGAATTTTTAAAGGCACTATTTCCTTTTTTCGTTCTTGAATCAAACGCGTTTATGATGTAATCGGAGACATAACTATTAAAATTTTTATTACTAAGATGTGTGTTTATAAATTCGTTCTTTTCACCACGCCATTTAGAGGTAATATTTATTGCTTGCAAGAAGTTTAAAACATCGGAATATGATGTAGGCAAATCGTGCGCTAAATCAAAGCCATTTCCAATAACTAGAATATTCATTGTATATCCTTTCTCATGGCATTATTTTTGGGGGTTCAATCCAATATAATCCATAGTCTCATCATGTGTCTTTTGTAACTTCAAATTAGAATCAAACGGCTCCGACTCTGGATAAATATCCATCCAAAGGTTAAAAGCCGCCTCCGCTTTTAACAATGCTTCCCCACGCTTTTTCACATCTTTAATAGAATTACACTTCTCCACTTCCTTCATATATTCCTCATAGCGGTCACACCATGAGCGCATCAAAGAAAGTGTGCCAAAGCTGACAGCAACCGCATCATTACCGTCCTGATCTTTACACTCAAATAAATGCCCGTCATATTGCCGGAATACTTGAAAAAGTCTGTGCATGGCTTTGATGCCGTCAAAATCAGAGTTAGTTAATACCTCAACATTGACTGCCAATGCCTTTGCTAATATTTCAAGAGATTTTGGCTTAGGGTTACGTCTGCCGCTTTCGTATGCACGTATATATGCTTCACTTGCACCAACCAATTCCCCTAATTGTTTTTGCGTTAAGTTTCTTTCCTGCCTAATTCTTCTTATATTTTCTCCAACAGTCATAACGACCTCCTGCAAAGTAACTTCCAAAATTGAAATGATATAAATATAGCATACCACATAAAGAGAAAAAAATAAAGAAAAAGATATTGACACGAAACAAATGTTGCGGTAGTATATACATACAACACGGCAGAAACAAATGTTGCGTAGCAGAAACAAATATAGGAAAGAGAGGCAAAGAAATGAACGAAAAACTTTATTACAATGCCGCAGACATTGCGGCGATGCTCGGCATCAGCATGGGAAAGTCCTACAAGATTTTACGGGAGATGAACAGCGAATTATCTTCCCAAGGCTTTCTCACAATCGCAGGGAAAATCCCCGTAGCCTATTTCAGAGAAAAATGGTACGGGGCGGCAAAGGAGGCAGTTGTATGAGTTGCAGTGCAAAGAAAGATCCAAACGGCACTTGGAGGATACAGTACCGTTGGACGGATTGGACGGGGGCGAAAAAGAAATCGCAGAAAAGAGGGTTCAAAACAAAGAAGGAAGCGGAAGAATGGTATGCGCACTTTCTGTTGCAGCAGTCCTCTGATCCGACAATGACGCTGGCTGACTTTTGGGAGATTTACAAGGCGGATATGGAAAAACGTCTGCGTAAAACAACCATGAAGCAGAAAGAGTATGTGATGAACGATAAGGTTCTGCCTTACTTTGGCAGTACGCCAATCAATGAAATCACTGCACCCATGATAAGAAAGTGGCAGGGCGAAATGATGGAGAAAGGATTCAAGCCGACTTATCTGAAAACCATACATAACCAGCTCAGCGCAATTCTGAATTACGCAGTCAATTTTTATGATCTGCGCTCCAATCCATGCCGGAAAGCGGGAAGCATGGGTAAGAGCAGGGCGGATGAAAGACCGTACTGGACTTTGGAGGAATTTCAGAAGTTCTCGGATGCGATTATGGATAAGCAGGATTCATGGGTTGCATTTCAGATTTTATTCTGGACGGGGATGCGTCTTGGAGAACTGCTTGCTCTTCAGGTAAAAGACATAAATTTTGAGGAAGGCACGATTACCGTTGATGAATCCCTTGCGAGGATTGACGGAGAGGATTTGATTACTGCTCCGAAAACGGAAAGCTCCATAAGGGTGATTACCATACACAAGGAATTACAGGAGGTAGTGAAAGAGTATATTTCAACGCTTTATCGGGCAAGGGCTGGCACACGTCTTTTTGCAGGTAGGACAAAAAGTTTCTTTGAGCATGAAATGGAACGTGGAATCAAGCTGTCAGGTGTGAAAAAGATTACTGTCCATTGTACCAGACACAGCCATGCGAGTATGCTCGTGCAGATGGGATTCAGTCCTGTTGAGATCGCAAAGCGTTTGGGGCATGGGAAAGTTACGACTACGATTGAAACATATTGTCATCAGTCTATGGATGCGCAGATAAAAATTGCGGACAGGCTAGGAAAGGTGGAGAGGGGTGAGGAAAGTGGCGTGTAAGCGTAAAGCGAGGTTTCGGCGAAATACAATCGCTTTTTGGCTGAGTGATGAGGAAAAAGCACAAGTAGAAGCAAGGGTTATCTTGTCGGGACTTCCTAAAGGAGATTATTACCGAAAAGCCATATTAGGGCAGGAAGTAACGGTAACTGCCGGAAATTATATGTCTAACAGGGTTGCAAAAGTATTAGAACAGATATTGGAACATCTGAAAAATGAAAATACGGAAGATGAGAAATTACTGCTGGAGTTGATAAAGCAGTTATTAGAAATCAGGCAGAATGGAAATGCCCCTGCTGGAAACAGGAGCATTTCGGAGACAGATTAGGTTGTTGGAGCAACTTAATCTGAGTGCAAAAAAGGACGAGCCTCTTTGTATATATTTGCAGATTTATTATAACAGAGGCTTTTCCGGATGAAAAGGAGGGAAAGCTGTAAAATTGACTATTTTTTCAGAGGTAAAGGAACATCTGACAGCAAGGCAGGCGGCAGAATATTATGGTTTGCAGGTTAAAAGGAATGGTTTAGCGTGTTGCCCTTTCCATGATGACAGACACCCAAGCATGAAGATTGATAAGAATTATCACTGTTTTGCCTGTGGTGTCGGTGGAGATGCGATTGATTATGTTTCCCGCAGGTATGGATTGTCACAGTATGATGCGGCGTTAAAGCTGATAGAGGATTTTTCTCTGCCTGTTGACACAAGGGGAAATACGGAGTTGGGTGTGCAGGAAAAAGAGCGCATCCGCAGGGAAAAAGCAGAACGTGAAAGAGTAATAGATATTCGGAAACGTTTTGAAAAGTGGTGTAACCAGACGGTTGACATATTGAAGAACTGTATTTCAGAGCTTGACAGTGTAAACCGTTTCTTGATTGGAAAACCGCCTGACATTATTTTTTCAGAGGATTATGCGCAGATGCTTCATGCGGAGCCGGTTATGAACTATTGGCTTGACATTCTGTGCATGGGAGATGTTTCAGAGAGGCAGGAGTTATTTTTAAAAGACAGAAAGAAGGTGGAGGAAGTTGCAGGAAAAGTCTGCGCAGGCAGAAAACGAATTATGGAATGCAGTCGGGGAAGCGCTTGATGAGGAAATGAGTACAGTGGAGGATGTGCTGGAATCACTTGCTAGAACGCAGAAAGGAAATGTCAAATCCTCTATTGAAAACTGCATGACTATTTTATACAGAGATCCGGCGCTGAAAGATGCCATATGTAAAAATGAGCTGACAAATAAAACCGACATTGTGAAGCCGCTGTCATGGAAACGGAACGGAAGCTGTGTGACAGATGTGGATATGTACCAGATTCAGCGGTACATAGAAACAAATTATGGCATTTCCAATGATAAAGCCATTAACAAAGCTGTCAGTATTATAGCCAGTGAGAAAAGTTATCATCCTGTCAGGGAATTTCTCGAAAACCTGCAATGGGACGGGAAAAGCCGGATTGCAAGCCTGCTCCCGCGCTATCTTGGCGCAGATGATAATAAGTATACAAGGGAAATCATGCGGCTTCTGATGCTGGCGGCGATACACCGTATTTATGAGCCGGGCTGTAAGTTTGAGATTATGGTCTGCCTTGTGGGTGGTCAGGGCGCAGGAAAGTCTACATTTTTCCGTTTTCTTGCTGTCAATGATGAGTGGTTTACAGATGATTTGAAACGTATGGATGATGAAAATGTTTACAGCAAGATGCAGGGGCATTGGATTATTGAAATGTCGGAAATGCTTGCCACTGTCAATGCAAAAAGCATTGAAGATATTAAATCATTTTTGAGCAGACAGAAAGAAACATACCGTATCCCATATCAGACTTATGCGGAGGACAGACCAAGACAGTGTATCTTTGTCGGCACATCAAACAATCTTGATTTTCTTCCGCTGGACAGGACGGGGAACAGAAGGTTTGCGCCTGTTCTGGTTCATCAGGAGCGTGTGGAGAAACATATCCTTGAGGACGAAAAAGAGTCGAGGGAATATATTGTGCAGACGTGGGCGGAGGCAATGGTAATCTACAAGAACTGTTCGCATGAGCTGAAATTGTCAAAGGAAATGGAAGAATATCTGAGGGAAATGCAGAAACAGTTTATGCCGGAAGATACAAAGGTTGGAATTATTCAGGCATGGCTGGACGGCTGTACGGACGAGTATGTATGCAGCGAGATGATTTACAGAGAAGCGCTGCGGCATGAGTACGAAGAACCGAAACAATGGGAGATTAAGGAAATTAACAGCATTATGAACACCTGCATTGACGGGTGGGAAAAAGTCAGTTCCCACAGGTTTGATAGGTATGGATTGCAGAGGGGGTGGAAACATAAAACTGACAGCCAGGGATTTTCCCCATTGCCGGATAATGTGCAGACACCTTTTGGGTAAAGTATGGTATTATTTTAAACTCTTTTTTATTCCGTTTACAAAGCCTGTTTACCCTTTTGTAAACGGTGGGTTTACAGCATGATATAGGAAAAATAAGGTTTTCAGCTATTTGTAAACGGTGTAAACAGAAAAAACTGAAAACACAATAACAAGATTAACAACAATATGGAGGGCATTTATGATGCAGAAATATAACAACACTAAAATTATTATCGGGTTGGATCATGGCTACGGCAATATAAAAACAGCACACAGGGTATTCAAAACAGGCGTGGAATGTTTTGAGGAAGAACCGATAGTCAGTATGAATTATATCAAATATAAAGATAAGTATTATGTGATCGGGGAAAACCATTTGATTTATCAGGGCAACAAGACCGATTCGCAGGACTTCTTTATTCTTACGCTGGCAGGATTGGCGGAGGAACTGAAATTCCGAGGTCTTCATGAGGCAAAAGTGGTGCTGGCGGCTGGACTTCCGCTTGCTTGGGCAAAAAGTCAGGCGGCAGATTTTAAGAAATATCTGATGCAGGAACCGGAGCTGTTCTTTTCGTTCCGCAAAGAGAATTACAGGGTGCATTTGTGCGGATCGGAAGTGTTCCCGCAGGGATTTGCGGCGGTATGCAGTGCCGGTTTGATGAAAGGCTTCAACATGATAGCAGATATTGGAAACGGTACAATGAACGTGATGCAGATTGTGGACGGCAGACCGTTGGAGAAAAGCCTTGTGACGGACAAATTCGGTGTTTCTATCTGCATGAAGGAAATCCAAAAGGAATTATCCAAGTCAGCGGGGGAAAGCATACCGGAGATTATGATTGAGCCAATGCTGGTAAATGGCTTGCAGGGCAGGACAGATGATGTGGCGGGGATAGTCAGCCGGATTGCAGAACGGTATGCAGGAGATATTTTAAAGCGGCTGGTTGACTATGGGTATAAGGAAAGTTTGGTGCATCTATATGTGATTGGAGGAGGCGGATGCTTACTCAGGCATTACAGTGATATTGCTTCAAAAGGGGATGTGACTTTTATTGAGGACATCTGTGCCAATGCAAAAGGATATGAATACCTTGCAATGCAGAAACAGCGCAGACAGGCGGTATAGAAATGAGGTTATGGAATGAAAAAGACCTATAAATGCAGCAACATAAAATTCTGCATGGAAGATGAAAATCAACGCAGGACATGGGAATATCTGCAGAGCATTACTCGAAAAGACGGTTCTTATGGAAAGCTGCTTTCTGACGCATTTGTGACGGTCATTAACGGAGAAATGCAGATTAGGGCGGATAATGTGACGGTATCCCGATTAGAATTGTCAGAGCAGAGTTTTGAAGAGCTGGCGGAATTGATTGACAGGGTATTGGAGCAAAGATTCCATAAGATGCTTCAAGAGATACAGGAAGTGTTTGCGGAGCAGATGAGCAGAACTTTCATAGAATATATGCGTGATTCCCATTTTGGCGCAGAACTTTCAGAAGATAAAGCGGATGCGGACGGAATGGAACGGATGCAGGAGCCGGAACTGTCCGAGGACATGATGGCGTTTGCATTTGCAATGGGCGGATAGGCGGTTCCGAATTTCTATATTCGGTACTCAATCCCTAAAAGGGAGCCTATAGAACGGTTCCGAAAAGTTTTATTCGGCACCGCCGCCCATAGCGAATGACGGTGGTATTCTGCCGGAATGAGCAGTCTGCCGGATGGGTTTCATGGCAGACTATGCCGCTGTATCTGCGGCATCAGCCCCGCAGGGCGCCTTACTTCTGATGCGTATGCGTCAGAAGTAATAAGGCGTTACTTTTGACAAAAGTAACAAAACCGTAGTTAGTCTTTATTTATAAAAATATGAGAAGGAGAGTGACTCGTTGGCGGCAAAAACAATTTCTTTTCCAAAAGGGAAAGGACATCTTACGCACAACAACAGGGAATTTATCTGCAATAATGTGGTGCCGGAAAGAACGCCTTGGAATCGGACTTACATACAAGAATCCTTAAAAGATGCTTATGAGAAATGCTTCGGACAGGGGCTCCGGGATTATAATGAGGCGCAGAAGCGTAAGGACAGGCAGAAAGACGATTATCTGAAAGAGATAGAAAATTCCGGCAACAAGGAAAAGACATTTTATGAAAATATCGTGCAGATAGGCAAAAAAACCGATACTCCGGTCACAGACGAAAACGGGGTGCTGACAGAAGAAGCAAAGGCAGCGATAGAAGTCTTGGATCGGTATGCAAAGACCTTTCAGGAGCGCAATCCGAATCTGTATCTATTTAACTGCGTGATGCACTTGGATGAAGCGACACCGCATCTGCATATAGATTATATCCCCGTTGCGCATGGGTATAAAAACGGGATGAAGACACGAAACAGTCTGACGAAAGCATTTCAGCAGATGGGATTTGCAAAGGCGGTCAGCAGAAAGCAGAATGAAACGGTCGCATGGCAGGAACGGGAGAGGGAATATTTGACAGAGCTGTGCAGGGAACAGGGGATTGAGATAGAAGTCCTCGGCGTACAGCGTGATAATCTGTCGCTGCCTGAATATAAGGCAGCTATGCGTGAAGTGGAGGAAATGGAACAGCAGGCAGTGGTGTTGGATATGCAGAACGAAGCATTAGGGCGGCAGAATGACGATTTAGCGCAACGGGCATTGGAACTCTGCGGACAGATGCAGCAAATGGAGGCACATAATGATGAGCTGGTTTTGCAGGCACAGAAACTTACAGAGCAGATTGAAGAAACGGAGGCAAAGGAGAAAGCGGCAAGGGAAGTTCTTGCCAAACATGATTTAAGGGCGGAAACTTTAAAAATGATTTCAAAGGAAGCGGCGGCGGAAACAAAGGATATGAAAAGCGCGGCTGTTCCGATGACAAATCTTTTCGGCGGAGAGGAATACGTCAAGGTAAAGAAAAGCGACTGGAATAAGCTGCTGGATGCTTTTAACAGATCGGTATCGAGAAATCATCTTTTGGAAAAGTATGAAAAGAAGATTTCAAGTCTGGAGAAAAAGATAGCTGCGCTTACCGAACAAGTAGAGAAATTAAAGCGGTTTGTGGCATCGAGAGGACTTGGAGAGGCGTTTGTGGAATTTGTAAAATCGCTTGCACCGAAGACTATGAAACAGCGGTTGGAAGAAGCAAAATCAGAGGCGGATGTGCATAACAGACAGAGGGAAATGCCGGAAAGGGGGAAAGTAGGAAAGAACAGGCAGTGGCAGCAGGAAATGTAGATTTTTATGGAAAGAGAGGAGCAGACAATGAAATTAACTTATGAAAAATGTGGTGATTACTTGATTCCGAATTTAATACCTGATCCGGAGCCGGAGGGAGAGTTAAGAAAGTTCGGACTAATACGGAGGTCTTATTTGGAGAACTATAGGAGAGGTATTTATTCGGGATTATTGTTAACTGGTGAATTGAAGAAGCATCTGCTTATGATACAGGAACAGGCGGAGGAAAGATTTGATTTGCTGGTAAAACAGATGGCGGAGAGGGAAGGTGTGACAGAACGATTAAAGGCACAAGATCAGATGCTTTGGGTGTGTAGAATGAATAATATTCGAGCTAGGGTAGAAGAAATCGTTTTAAAGGAAATAGTATACTGTTGATAAAGGTGGAGTAGGCAACTGCTCCACTTTTACAAAATATCATGAGAAATTTCACTCAAAGGCTATTTTCCCATGTTCCTTTTCAAATTCAACAATATGCCGTTTCATTAGAACTTCTAATTCCCTGTTGGCGGAACGTGCATTATAATCTGCAACGTAGCGGAACTTTTTCAGCAGTTCGGCATCTGTCCTCAATGTAAATTTAGCTGTATCAGTCATCATAATCATACCTCCAATATGACATTATTATACCGTCGGAATGACGGCTAAAAATGTATTGACGGCAGAATGACGGCATATTATAATTTTAATATAAACAACTGGAGAGGGAGGGCGTTTGATATGAATACAAGAAAGGAAAATTTATTAGATATACTCATAGCAGAAAGGATACATAAAGGGTTGGAAAAGGTATTAGATGATAATGAACTGTATCAATCCGCACAAAAAGAAGTCGATAAAGCTATCAATGAATTAGAAGAAGCAGGATTAAGCCGGGAGCAGAATAAAGTGGTGGATAAAGCGATTTCTGCGGCTAACGCCAGTGGAGCGGCGTATGGAGCAACTGCTTATAGGCAGGGTTTTTATGATGGTATTACATTGATGTCAGAGGTAAAACGGATCAGTCTAATAAATAGTATTGCAGATAAGCAGGAGTTGATGATAGGAAAATAATATCATATATTGGTTGGTGTGTATATTTATATAATTATTAAAATATATATTTGAGATTAGGAAAGGCACTCGTTGTAATAATTCAATGAGTGCCTTATTTTCTTGGTTAAAAACGTATTGCATAATCTGTATAATAAGCTAAAACAATATTTTGACATTATCAAAAAAATATTTTATAATACATACGGAGGAAAAGGAACATTATGACAATTTCAGAGCAGATAAAAGTATTATGTGTAAGATGTAATGTAAGTGAAGCAGAATTAGCGAGACGTTTGGGAAAATCCCCACAGAGTTTTAATTCCAAAATGAAAAGAGGCAGTTTTTCAATACCGGAGATTGAAAAGGTGGCAGATGTTTTAGGCGTATGTTTTAATAGAGAATTTATATTAGAAAATGGAGATAAAGTATAATGAATGCAGAAGATGTAAAGGAGTTCAGACTTGGGGAATTGTTTTGCGGACCGGGGGGACTTGCGCTTGCTGCCATAACTGCCCAAATAGATAATCCGGAATACAGGATAGTTCATAAATGGGCAAATGATTATGATTTAGATACCTGTAATACATATCGGAGAAATATATGTCCTGATGATGAAGAAAGCGTTATCTGCGGCGATGTGAGAAAATTAGATATAGAACCTTTAGGTGATATTGATGCACTGGCGTTTGGATTTCCGTGCAATGATTTCTCTGTTGTAGGTGAACAGAAAGGTTTTAATGGAACTTTTGGACCGCTATATACATATGGGGTAAAGGTATTGAAGAAATATCAGCCCTTATGGTTTCTTGCTGAAAATGTTGGCGGTTTAAAGAGTGCGAATGAAGGAAAAGCTTTTGAGAAAATAAAGAAAGATTTGATTAAGGCAGGATATAAAATATACCCGAATTTATATAAATTTGAAGAATACGGGGTGCCGCAGGCAAGGCACCGTATGATTATTGTGGGCATACGGAAAGATTTGCCTTATGAATTTAAAATACCAAGTCCTGCACCGTATAAAGATATTGATGTGACCTGCAGAACGGCGATTGAAAATCCGCCTATTCCTGCTGATGCGGCAAATAATGAGCTGACAAAGCAGTCGGCGCAGGTGATAGAACGGTTGAACTATATTAAGCCGGGGCAGAATGCGTTTTCGGCAGAACTTCCGGAAAGACTAAAGTTGAACGTCAGAGGGGCAAAAATCAGCCAGATATATAAAAGGTTAGATCCTGATAAGCCGGCATACACAGTGACGGGTTCCGGCGGCGGGGGAACACATATTTACCATTATGCTGAACCACGGGCATTGACAAACCGAGAAAGGGCAAGACTTCAAACATTTCCAGATGACTATGTTTTTGAAGGCGCTAAAGAATCAGTTAGAAAGCAGATAGGTATGGCGGTTCCTTCTAAAGGGGCAAGGGTTATTTTTGAGGCGATTTTAAAGACTTTTGCCGGAATACCATATGAAAGTGTAGACGCGTATACCGGATGCGATGATTAGAAAATGAGGTAAAGATATGCTTAATTATTGGTGGGTGACAAGACCAAAAAGGAAATTAAATTCTGTGCCGGAAGTGTTGGCAGCGTTTGCGGATTTATCACTTAATCAGGAGTGGGATGGACAGAGGAATTCACATTTGGCATATGAAGATGCTTTGGAAACGGCGGGATTAAAGCGCAAAGGTGAAAGACGAGATCAAACAGGAGGAGGCGCAAGGACATACAAAGCGTGGCTTGCCAGTCTGGGATTAATTTTCACACAGGAATCAACAGGCAAGATAAAACTGACTTTGGCAGGAGAAGCTATTATGAATGGTGATTCTCCGGTAGATGTACTGACAAATCAGATACTGAAATATCAGTTTCCGTCCTCGTTTTCACTTGGAAGAGGTGTGCAGGTAGCTGAACGGTTTAAAATCAGACCGTTCAGATTTCTGCTAAAACTTCTTGATGATAGCAAGATCAGTTATTTGACGGAAGAGGAAATTGCTAAAATTATTGTTACAGAAGCTGAGAATGAAAGTGATAAGTGCTTTAATTATATTGTTGATAGAATTATTCAGTTCAGAAATTTTGGTGACAGCTGTTTAGAGAATGATTTTTTTCAAAAATATCAATCTTCTAAAGGTGAAGTAAATCCAGAACACCCATACAGCCACTTGATGGATTTAGCCAATACAATTATTAACTGGCTTGAATATACACAGCTTGCCAAACGGGAAGATGGGAAAGTGGAAATTCTTGACGACAAGCGGGAAGAAGTCAGAAAGATTTTGAGCGATAAGCCTAACTTCATTGACCGTCCGGAACAGCATGAATATTTCCAACGGAAGTATGGCATTGATCCGAAACATAAAAAAGACAGCCGCAATCTTGCCATGACACAGACTATTACGGCGATGCTGATTGCAAGGCAGAAAGTAAAACAGGCTTATATCGCTGAATCGCTGGAACGCCCGATTACGAAAATAACACCTTTGGTAGTTGATTATATTGTGCAGAGAACAGGAATAGATGGAAAAACAGTTGAGGATATTTTGATTGAAACATATCCAAATGGTTCTGTCGGTGCATTTATGACAAAATATTTTGAAATGGCATTTAAGGGGCGTGATGAAGCGACAGAGTTTGAAAAAGCAACTGCTGAGTTGTTTCAAGATGTGTTTGGATTTGAGGCTAAACATGTCGGACCGATAGGCTTAACGCCGGATGTGCTGTTGCTTTCTGATGAAAATGGATATCAGGCAATATTGGATAACAAAGCGTATCATAAATATACAATCAATAATGACCATTACAACCGCATGGTACATAATTACATTGGGAACATTGGAAATTACAGTAAGTCGGACAAGCCGCTTGCGTTTTTCTCATATATTGCCGGCGGTTTTGGAAGCAACATTGACAAACAGCTTAAAAATATAGTTGATGCAACGGATGTAAATGGTTCGGCAATCAGCGTATCAAATGTAATTAAAATGGTGGAGCGGCATAGAGATAAGCCCTATACGCATCAACGGATAAAGGACATTTTTAGTGTCAAT
>ERZ779622.757-NODE-757-length-16288-cov-46.495287_pt1 | contig 16288 bp, 19 predicted proteins | sample MGYA00514188_ERZ779622 | MGnify/ENA primary metagenome ERZ779622 (study PRJEB29562, sample SAMEA4376702) | mouse gut metagenome | isolation source: Cecum | study: EMG produced TPA metagenomics assembly of the A DSS colitis mouse model was used to assess the...
TGTAACCGCAAAAAGCCGGACAGGACGGAAAGGCTGCGCCACAGCCCTTCCGCCCTGTCTCTTTATACTCAGGCGCATTTCTGTTGAGAAAATTCTCTGATCTAAATACAATCCCCAAGCCGGCAGATATCATAAATTCCCAAAGTGCTACCGTCATCTCGTAAAAGAACATAAGAAAAAGCGGCATCCGCAGTCCGGCTCTGAACAGATGCCGGAGGATTAACATTATGATGACCATCTCGGCACCAGCAATAAATATTGGCGGAGCTGGCAGACACGACAGCAAGGTGATAAAAACAGCCGCACAAGCTGAAAGAACCCCCGCTTTCTTCCTGTCACCGGATAACTTTCACCTTCATAACAAGATATAGGCATAGGAATATCCGCAGCCCATTTGTGAAAAGAAATGAAATTATCTGATACCAGCCCGTCATATGTGTGTCCCCCAAAACCTGTTTATCTGCTGCTTGACCGTCTGTAAATGGGAGCGGCTGATCGGCAGTGTCTCACCATTTTTGAGGGATGCCATTCCGTCAGCCACTTTCATGATCTGTATAATATTTACGATACATCCCCTGTCAATAAAAATAAACTCCGATGCAGCCAGTTCCTCGTAAACCTGCTGCAGGCTTTTCCTGACTTTTGATGCTCCCACATTTGAGTGTATTGCTGAATTTTTACCTCCGTCACGCTGGATATAGAAAATATCCCTGTATGGTATCTTCTCCATCCGTCCTGCCGTCTGGATAATGTATTCTTTGCCCGCTTCCAGTTCGATCAGTTTTGCCGCATCTGCCACGGCAGTTTTCAGCCTTTTCTCAAGATCATTTTTGGGCACATAGCGGAAAATGGAAAGTTCAAACGCATCAATCGCATATTCCATATGCGAGGTTATGAAAATGACCTTAATATTCGGCAGAAACGGCTTTATCTTCCCTGCAAGCTCCATACCTGTCACATCAGGCATTTCAATATCCAGCAGGAGCAGATCATAAAAGAATCCATCCTCCGTAATGTCAGACAAAAGATTGCTGCTGTATGTGTAAGTTGTTATTTCATAACCGATACCGCAAGACTGCAGGCTGTCCTTTATGATTTCCTCATGCAGCGTGACGGCTTCTTTCTCGTCATCACATATGGCAATCCGTACCAATACTGTCACCTCATTTCTTTTATGCCCCTCTATTATTTATAATTTCCAGAACAAAATACTCCCATCTCCTATAGACAATAGATGTATGTGGTTTTGCATCTGCCACATTGTTTACCGACTCTGCAAAACTCTTTCCAGCCGCATTCTGCTGTGTCCTCCTTGCTCCCTGCCATGCCGGATATCCTGTTGTTCCTATTCCGTTAATATTCATTTTTAATGCTCCATTATTTTTATTATTGCGGCGCCTCTGTCATTCAGGGCCGCCCATGCCTCCTTGCGGTAAGTCCGGGCATGATCTTCCTTACTTCAAAATGCCTGCCGCCTCATATGCTGCATCCACATCTTCCTAAATAAGTCCAGACAGCCTCATATCAGATTAAGCCATTATCCGCCATGACGAAATTTGCTTCATAAGCGGCATTTGCTGTTGCCGCAGCCCCCGATTTTGCCAGAACGGAATCGGAATATACGGCCTCTTTTGCCCACTGTGACATCAGCCGCCTGTGTGCATCGCTTTTTTCCATCGCCGCCTTCGCATTGGCTTCTTCCTGCACCCGTTTCTTTTCCTGCTCCTTTTTTATCTGCGCCTCCGTCCGTTTTTTCTGCTCTGTCCTGCGCTCCCAAAAACTGTCTTTTGCCCTGCCGTCAAACAGGCTTTTCCCGCTTCCGTTTTGATAGCCTGCACTCCACATCTCTGCGTGGCACTCCTCTTTTGTTGCCCCGTAATAGATGGTGGAATAAGCTCCTCCGCAGACACCTGCTCATCTGTCCGGCTGTGCCCATCCTGTCCGCAGGTCATTCAGCACCCACGCTTCATACTCCGGGTCATTCTTCATCGCCTCAAACCCTGCTTCTGAAATATGGATGGAAATGCTCTCCGACATACGGGTCGGGTGCATGGGAATCTGTGAAATCTTTTCATGGATATACTGCTTATACTCATCCATTGTCATATCCTTTGCCGAAACAGTTCCAGCCTTTCCCGTTTCTGTTGCAGTTGTGCTTTTTTCCGCCACCCTGTCACAAAAAGACGGGCTTTCAGCCTTGCCTCCCTTTGCCTCATTGTTTTTCAAGAAATTACCGTACGCCCTTGTCATGTAGTTTACATTGATCGTGTTATTCATGGTTGCTCCTTTCCTGTAACAGCACTGTTACGCTGAACTCATTCTTCTTGACTTTAATATCCACATTTCCCAGGTATTTCGCCGCCTCACGCCTGACATTCGATAAGCCTATGCCGTGGAGCGGGGCCGGGCCTCCCGAACTTTCCGGCGCTTTCGTGGAAACCGGAAGATTCGTGCTTTTATCAAATACCACCTCCCCCTCAAAGGAATTCTTTACAGATATGAGAAAAAATCTGTTTTTCCTGCTGCCGGAAAGGGAGATATACCTTTCCCCCAACGTCATCCTCCCACAGGCTTCCAGCGCATTCTGCAGCAGGTTATTTACAATGATTGCAATGTCATACGCATTATACCTGTCTGATGCCGGATACACGAAATCAGACCTGAACCGTATGCCCAGCTTTTCTGCGGCTTTCTGCTTGTCATTCACGATCACATCCGTAACGGCGTTCCCTGTCTTAACGGACATCTCAAACACATTCATGCTCTCGTCCATCCGGGTTATATACTGTTCCATTTCCTCATAACTGCCGCTCCCCGCCAGTCCCTTTATGTTTGTGAGATGGTTTTTCATCTCATGCTTCATCCGGCGTATCCCGTCATAGAACTGCTCCACTTCCCCTATCCGTTCCCTTATGGCCGCAAGCTGCTGCTGTTCCACGAAATACTTCTTTTTTTCCTCCTGCAGACCTACCATCTCCTGCCATGATGCCACCGTCACCACCATGCCTGCATAAAACAGGGCTGCTATCAGCGGCACCAGCCCGATAAATGCAGGATACTGGTCATAAAGCGAGAAAAACACATTTTCCTTAACGGTAAAGAGCAGGCGGAAAATGATATTCCCAAACAGGATGCCCACAACAGGCGTCAGGCACAGATAGCATAGTTCTTTTGTATGCAGTTCCTGCGTCCCCTTTTTCAGTTTTTTACTTAAGAACAGCAACATGACAGAAAGCAGTATGATCCTAAGTATCATGAATGCGGAATACCCTGCCGCGACATTACGGTATATCATATTTTCATTGTCCAGCCCCTGCACGATTTTCCCATTGAAAAGATAATACAGGCTTTCCGTTATCAGCCTGCCCATATCCCTGGTACAAAAGAACAGTATGCCATACAAAAAAACCTGTTTTCTTTCCATGCACAGCCATCTGCCGCCTGCCATCAAAAGGAGGATCACAATCACCATGCACAGCCAGCCGGAAATGGAAAGCGCTTCCCCCGCCACATACACCGTCCCATAGGCCAGAAATACCGCAATGGTTTTTTGCAGCCTGTTCTTCCGTCCTGCCATATATGGGCGGAAAAAAGCCGCCATACAGAACGCACATAAAACCGTTTCAGCTCCCGATGCTATATGCTGAAACAGCATAAAACCCATTTCGCTCAAGGATCCTCTCCCCCTTTACTGCACAAACTGCAAGTATGCCGCCGCAAAGTCCTCATATCTTTTTGAAAGGGGCAGGCTGATGCCACCAGTCAGCGTCACCTCTGTTTTGTCATACCCCTCGACATAGGCGAGGTTGACGAGATACCCCCTGTGTATCCGGAAAAACTGCCCCTGCAGTTCTTCCTCCAGCCTGCCGATCTTCTCGTAATATTCCAGTTCCCCATCTTTGAGGTACAGCACCACCTTATGGTTACGGCTCTCAATATAATAAATCTCGTGAATCGGTATGGCTCTGCTTTCACTCCCGTACTGGATGACCAGCATTTTCTTTTTCTGTTCCGCTTCAAACACGATCTGCGCCGCCGCCCGGCCAAAAACCTCGGCAAATCTCTGTTCATCAATAGGTTTCAGGAGGTATTGGAATGCCCCCACGTCAAAAGCGTCATAGACATATTTTTCATATCCCGTAACAAAAATAATGACCGGCTGACGCTCCAGCTCCATGCCCCTTATCCGCCTTGCCAGTTCCATCCCGTCCATACCGGGGCCATCTCCAGCAAGCTCTATATCTAAAAACAGCAGGTCATGCTCTGTTTGATCCAGCAAGTATTCGTCCGCAGACACATACTCTGCAATTTCACACTCCATCCCCTGCTTCCTGACCAGAGAGGCTAAGTAGGCCCTTATATTCTTTTCATCATCACAGATTGCAATTTTTATAAAATCCACCTCCTCCGGCTCTCACTTTTTATATCGTAAAAAACGGGAAATAGTCTAACGCCGATAGCGTGAATAGCGGATTTGACAGCGTGAATTCTTTTCCTTCCATCACACCAAAACAGCAAACAGCAAATGCTATTAATCCATTCGTCCGATATGGCACAAACGCAAACCGCCGTGTAAGCATATTACCTCCCCGCTTTCCAAGTGGTTTTCTGAATAGGAAAAAGAACCCTGCCTGCGGAAACGGCAGAGGTAATTATATACCGTTTGCTCATAACACAAATAATTCCAAAATAGAAAATATAAAAAACCACAATACACGCTCCAAACCCACCGGCTAATTTGAGCAGAATATTATTCAAAGAAACCGGCAAGACCAAATTCATTTTTCTATTCAGTAACGGTATGCAGAATAAAATAATCAATAAATCCATAATCATAGGTGAGAGCAGCTTTATCGCTATCTGCTTATTCAAAAGTTTTTCTATCTGTTTATTGCTTTTTCCCATACAGCACATAATCTGATTGCTTTTTGAGTTTTGCCTGACCTCTATAATCTGCTGTAAAGATAATATCGAAAAATAAATAACCAAAAGCACGATACAGATACTTATTTGTGAAGTTCCCATCCATTGCCGCACAGTTGTATCAAAAAGCTGAAATTCCGGCCGCAGCATCAGCATCCCGGTTACAAAAGAACAGCCAGAAAATAATAAGCATATACAAAAAACAGCATTAACCGCAGCAGCCGTTTTGAAATTTGACGTTATATTTGCCGCAATATATAGCCTGTCTTTTTGATAGATTTGAACGGGGTTCCTCCGCCTGTACGCATATAAATACCCAAACACCCATTTGTAAAAGGCAAAGACAGATACTAATAATGGTATTGCTGCAACAGATACGGGATAAACAATATAAACTTCCGGCAAAAAAACAATGCCGCAAACGCATCCAATTAAGCACACAAAACATAAAAAGAATGCAATGCCCCACTTTTTATAGCTGTCTATATTTTTTATGCCTTGACTGCGGTTTCTTTCATACATCAGCTCCCTTATTTGCAGTTTGCCTATGCGCTGCTTCAACCGGAAAGAACACACTGTTTCAATCAGGCAAAAAAACAGAAACGTATATAACACACTTTTGACATAAAGGAATCCGCAATGTTTTATTCCATGCAGCGGCTCACGGAAATACCAAAATCCATATATGGAAAAACCTATTGTTGTTCCTGCTATATAGCAGCAAAAGCCAATTAACAGCACTTCCCATAGGAACAGCCGGGTTAATCTCTTTTTTTCCATACCCAACAACAAATAGCTTGCAAATTCTTTTGCCCGCTGCTTTAGCAGAAAAAAGTCTATATATCCGACTAAAACTATTTGAATGGCGGCTATTAACAATGGCAGAGAAATCACTTGAAAACCGGCTAATTCTCCTATAATGGTTATACAATTAGATACCTCTATAACCGCTAAAAGGACGGTCATGGCAACAACATATAAAAGGTAATTTATAAAAGACCGCCTCGCATTACGGATTGACAGCTTCAAGTACATCATGGTTTTCTCCCTCTATACATTCTATTTGCTTCAAAATATCCGTGAAAAAGGTCTGTTTATTTTCCTGTTCCCGGTTTAAGGCAGCTTTTATTTCACCGTCCTTCATAAACAAAATCCTGTCGCAATAGCTGGCTGCCATGACATCATGGGTGACCATCAATATTGTTGCACTAAATTCTCTGCAAAGCATGGCAAAGGTGTCTAAAAGCTGTCTGGCAGCATGGGAATCCAATGCCCCGGTCGGCTCATCCGCAAGTATAATATCCGGATTTACTACAATAGCACGGGCGCAGGCGCAGCGCTGCCGTTGGCCTCCCGACACCTCATACGGAAATTTATCTAATATTGCCGATATGTCCAGCTTTTCAGATAAATTTTGAATCATTGGACGAATTTTTTCTTTGGAAACCTCTTTAATTGTCAAAGCAAGCGCAATATTTTCATAGATAGTCAAAGTTTCAAGCAGATTGTATTCCTGAAAAACGAAGCCTAAATGCTTGCGGCGAAATTCCGCGGCAGCTTCATCTGGCATATCCACTATATTCTGCCCGCTGATCCGCACCGCCCCATTCGTTGGCTTATCTATCGTGGCGATTAAATTAAGCAATGTTGTTTTCCCGGAGCCGGAAGCCCCCATTATTCCAACAAAGCTGCCGTGCGGTATCTGAAAACTCACGTCATTTACAGCTAATACAGAATTATTTTCTGTTTTGTGTTGTTCCAAAATATTTTCATGCCCTGTCGAAATATTTTCATAGAGTTTGGAAACATTTTCAACTTCCAAAACATTTTGGAGTACTGTACCGCTTTCTTTTGTTTCCCATTTATCATGCCCTAACCAATTTGTAATCACGTCCATAAGTACCTCATCTGCTTTTTCTTTCAGCTTTTCTTCCGCAATGCACTCACCCGCAAATAGTTCATTTAAAGTGACTTCCAAAAGAGTACATAATGGTAAAAACAAAGATAAATCCGGCATAGAACGTCCGGTTTCCCATTTTGAAACTGCCTTATCAGTTATTTCCAATTTTTCTGCTAACTGACTCTGCGTCCAGCCTTTTGCTTTCCGGCGTTCGGAAATAAAAGCTCCAATCTTAATTTGATTCATTATTCAACCCTCCTGCCTGCGATATATTATATAAATCCGGCACAAAAATGAACACCTACCAACGGTAGAATTGAGTAAAACATGCCTTTTTGTCCCTACCAACGGTATACTGCCATACAAAATCCCAATTCATACTTTCAGGAATGAAAAGCAAAAAAGAGCCATCGAGTAGCCCTTTTCCCATATTGCTACAACTGTTTTCCTTTAATCCATATGCGGCGACCTTTCGCTCTGCGTATTGGAAACTGGTTTATTATCAAAGCAATCACAACCACCTCCTTGTTGAATGCTTCACGGATACTGTCCTTGGAGGTGCGCTGGACGCACAGCACAGCGGCAATAGCGGCATAAAATGCCGTATCCGATTTTCTCACGATACCTATCAGCAGGCACAAATATACCGCCAAGACCGTTTGTACAGTACGCCCACCGACTCTCAGACAGCTAATTTTCATATATCCCTTTCAGGGTAAACTGGTCTAAGATATGCCCGTCCATTTCACAGTAAAGTTCGTTCAGCAGAAAGCCCTGCTCCAAGTCCAGCATCTTATCCAAAGCATACACATGAAGTTCATATATGTGCGGCTTATCGGGCGGCGTCATCCCGCCGTAATAACAGGAAAGCTCCGTGGACTGCTCTCCGCCCTGTATGCTCGTCCAGCTATTCCTCCCCTGCACAAAGTCATCCGCCGTCTGGCTCTCGTTCTCCTTAACCTCAAAACGGGTTATGTTTGCTGCCAGCCAGTGTATCCATGCGAATCCCCCGGTCGCCGGGTATGCGTCCTTGTCCTCCAAAACAATGGCAATCGACACCGTTCCCTGCGGCGTATCTTCCACCTTAAAGGGTAAAGAATAAGTAGGGATGCCGTTTTCATTGAACTGCGTCCCATGCCCGCCATATTGGGGCTGGATTACTCCGTTTATAATGCCGCTGCTTGTAACATTCATCTTTGATATCCTCCAATTCGATTTATGATGATATTTTAAGCGGCGGTTCCCGGACAGTAAATTACCCACTTTTTTGTGGGTACTAATCTGGGACTACTCCTTTTTCCTCCAAAATATGTTCCATGCCATTTGCTTTCAGATAATCAATCCCGATATGCTGCATGATCCTTAACGCCTCCAATATTTTCATTCCCATATCATCCGTTAGTGAATATTCCACATGGAGCGGGTATCCCTCATAGGACTTCTTTTCCACAAAACCATAATCCATCAGTTCTTTTAACTGCTCCAGCAACATTTTTTGTGTTATGCCGTCTATGTCACGCTCCAGCTTCGCCAGGGATGTCGCCCCTAAACGCAGCCGCCATAAGATGATCGGTTTCCATTTCCCTTTAATCATGTCATGCACCAGTTCCAAAGGGCAGGTGTATTCCGTTCTCATTTTCATAGGCCGATGCCCCTTTCCGCTGTTTCTTATTACTTCGGCAAAAAGCCGTTCCCGCTAAAGTAAAAGCATCCACTGAATTATACCATAAAAATTTTCTGTTTTTCACCCGATGGCACGAAACGACTATTTTTCAGGAATGGAAAGCAAAAAAGAGCCATTGAACAGCCCTTTTCCTCCCGCTATCATTTTTCAATTTTTCTGTATACTATCACGGAAACCCCCGACTTTTGCGTGATAGTATACTTTTGCCTGTTAGTAGCCAAATTCCTATGGCATTATTTTTGAATAGCCGCCCGTGCCGCTGTTAGATTATGATGACTTTTACCCCTCTTTACCCCACCCAATTCGACATTCGACAAACGGGATTCGACAAATTGCTCCTTTACCGGCAAAATCCATGCTTTCCAGTGCAGAGCAGCCGCATTAGAGTAGCCTTAAAAGCTGTACCAACTCATGCGACTCCTCCGCATCTGATGCGGTCTGCCTTGTATCAAACTGTGAAAAACGATTGTCACGGTAAAATGATAACAGCAGCAGTTTCCTTTTCGTGGTCTTGCTTACCGTTTCACCCCTGACTGACAACGGCTTTAATGCAAGGGTAAAATATCCAAGCAGTTCCTTGCTTTCCACGGAAAACACAGGGTATGTAACTGACTGACTCTTTTTGGTAAATTCCACCGCGTTCTTCTTTAAAAAATTCGCCACATCCTGATTCTTCGGACAGGAAAAACCGGAAAGCACTCTGGCAAGCATTGGCTCTCCGGCTTTATCATCATTTCCTAATGCCAGATAATCACGAATGTTGATATAAAAAAACTTATCATTGATCTGCATTCGCTTTCTCCCATTCTTTCATGAATTTTCTCAAAAAAACAGAAGAAAACATACCCCCATTTATGCTTTCCTGTTAAAAGACGTCTTCTCCTCCAGATAATCCGGCAGTGCTTCCAGTTCCTCCCCTTTGCCGTTCTTTAGGGAGCGGTACTCATTAAAATAGATTCCGTAAAATTCCCTTTCCTTTTCCCGTTCAGCCGGAGTCCTCTCGCAAGCCCACCCATATCCCGAACCGAGATACGTCAATACCTTTGTGCCCTGGCAGTAAATGTCCGCGCCATATCCCCCGCTTGTCAGGATGGGGCAGGTCAGCGTTCCGCCCCCTGCCAGCGCAAACTTCTTTTCGGCAAGGCTATCCGTCCTCCCATCCGCCGCCTCCAAAAAGTCAAGCAGCGTCAGCTCCCCGCTCCCGTGGCATTTCGGATTGCCGCCCTGCCGCTTCAGCGCATTTTCAGCCTGCCGGTACAGCGCCTTCCTGTCGGGCGACACATCAGACATATACTCTGCACACAGTTCCGTCCTCCGCCTATGGATATATTCCAATTCAGCCTTGCTTGTAGTATTAGCAGCCTTCCGTGCCAACTCCTTAATCTCGTCAGTAAACTCAGCCTTTGATTTACTGCTTTTCCCGGAACTTGGAATGATAGACCAGTCAGGCCCCTTGCCGCTCAATGGCATACTGTGTTTCGTATTTACAGAATTTACTGCACTTAAAGCCGAAATTCTCATGAGTCCACCTCACAATCCCTTTTGCCTTTATTTCCCCGGTTCCACAATCTGCCAAAAGCATCTACTCTGTGCCTTATTGGAGAAATCACCTATAACTGCTCCAGCTTCTCCAAAAACGCCCTGTAAAATTCCCCCTCTTTGATGCGGGCCTGCTGAACCTCTATGCTCCTGGGCGTATATACCCTTGGATGCTCCAAATCGTACAGCGCCTCTTTCGTTGCCTGGATCGCAGATTCCACTGTGCTTCCAAGGATGTCAAAATTCTCCGTTTCACCCTTAAGCTGTTTATTAAGCCGCTGCACCATCATCTGCGATATGTGGCTCATCATTCCGCCTCCCCGGATTCCCAGGCCATTCGCATTTACTTCTTTCGCCGCATCCATCCACACATCCTTCACTTCCTTCGGGGCGTTCGGGCCGGCCATCTCGAAGGCTTTCTCGTCCTGGTCTGCTGCTCTACCCTGCGCCGCCTTTTCTTCCACCGCTTCCATGAATCCCACCGTTCCGGATTCCACACTTCTTCCCATCTTCCTTGCCGTGTATCCTGTCAGCGGATATCCCGCTGTCCCTATTCCACTAATGCCCATTTTTTATAATCCTCCATTGTCGCTGTTTATAAAACTTTCTTGAACTGATATTTATACATATCGGAATACATATTGCCGGAGGACTTTGGTGTAAACCGGCCATCCAGTGCGCCCATATCCACCGCAAAACCGCTGTCCGCCACGGAGAACGCCCCATCCTTGAACTGGAACTGTGAAGTGAAATCGGGAATTCCCAAGTCTCCGCTTATCCTGATCTTCCCTATGATATCCACCAGCGCATCCTTCATCCGTTCTATCTTGGCATTGTCCTTTGTCTTATTGATCAGATCAGCCGCCTTGTCCGGCAGCCCTCCAATCTTCCCGTCTGGCGTCAGATAAAGATTTTCTAAGGAAATGTCCTCCCCCGTAACCCCTTTCAGGTAGCGCCGGACTTCCTGTATGTCCGTGGCATACCGGTATGTATTGGAGGACAGGTCTCCCACGCTGTCCGCAATCCCTATGTAATACTGGTACATCCGGTCACCGTACTTTTCATCTATCAGCTTCTGCACCTGTTCCCGGACGCCCTCGTCCTCTATCCCGTCCACGGCCACATCCCCATTGCTCCCGATCCGTACCTGCATCCCTTCTATGTCATCACGGGAAATGCCCATGCTTTCCAGATCCTTTACGAAATCATCTGAAAAGCTGTTTTTCAGCTCCGCTTTATTCTGCGCCTTTTCCATGTCTTTCAGGTTGGCAAAAATCTTCACATACTCCAGTTCCGCATCGTTTAAGTCCTTCCCATCTGCCATGTCCTGCAGCAGTTCATCCACGGTGCGCCCGCCCTTATACTTCTTTTCTTCCGGCAGGCTGTCAAACTGTTTCTGGTGGAGCCGCTCCAGCTCTTTTATATAATTCTGCTCCGTCTCCTTTAAGACGGCATTATATTGATCAAGATATTCCCGCCAGTTTTCATCTTTCTGACTGTATGCCCCGTGGAGGTTCCCATATGCTTCCCTGACGGCATCAGTCTTTTCATGCTCCTTGTTTTCAGTAACATGGAAGCTGATCTTATAATAATCATCTGGGGAAATCTCCTCCCCGTTTCCGTTTTCTACCTTGAAGCAGTATTGATTGGTATTGATATCCCAATTAGGGACGGTCAGCTTCTTCCGCCCCTCTCCGTCCCACTCTGCCTTCCCCACCTGATTGCCGTATTCGTCATACAGGGTAAGATCGTAATCACAGCCCTCCGGCATATCTATATAAACCTCAACGCCAAAATAATTCCGCTGAAAGTTCATAAATGGGATGGAGAAGTTATAAAAATCCACATCCTTTTTATCACTAAGGCTTCCTTTCAGGCTGCTGGTCTCATCCTTGATCAGAAAATTCAAATCCAGGAATGTGCTGCCTTTGTCCTTATCGGAAACCTCATAAGTGGTATGCTGCCTGCGGTAAGTGTTATTGCTGCTGAGGGTGCAGGTGTCCTCCCGCAGCTCCATGTTCCTGCGCATCTTCCCGTCAAAAAACGCCTCTGTCTCTTTTCCCGTCATGAAGTATACCGGCTTGTTCCTGAAAGCCGCTCCATATGCGGAACCTTGTTCATTTACATTAGTTATTCCCATTGTCAGATCATCCTCCATTATTGTCAATTAGTTATCAAACAGCCACACACCTGTCATTCCAGAGTCGCATCAGCACCCAAGATGCTTTCCTTCTGTGCCATAATATATCCTACAATTTCTCCAGCTTCTCCAAAAACGCCCTGTAAAATTCCCCTTCTTTGATACGGGCCTGCTGAACCTCTATGCTCCTTGGCGTATATACCCTTGGATGCTCCAAATCGTACAGCGCCTCTTTCGTTGCCTGGATCGCAGATTCCACTGTGCTTCCAAGGATGTCAAAATTCTCCGTTTCACCCTTAAGCTGTTTATTAAGCCGCTGCACCATCATCTGCGATATGTGGCTCATCATTCCGTTGCCCCGGATTCCCATGCCATTCGCATTTACTTCTTTCGCCGCCTCCATCCACGCATCCTTCACTTCCTGCGGAGCGTTCGGCCCGACCATCTCAAAGGCTTTCTCATCCTGGTCGGCTGCCTTTCCCTGCGCCGCCTTTTCTTCCACCGTTTCCATGAATCCCACAGCCCCGGATTCCGCGCTTCTTCCTGTCTTTCTTGCAGTGTATCCTGTCAGCGGATATCCCGCTGTCCCTATTCCATTAACATTCATTTCCTTTCATCCTCCATTATCTTTAATATTGCGGCTCCTCTGTCAGTCAGAGCCGCCTCTGCTCTCTCGTAATAAGTCCGAGCAGTTCATTGCCTCCATGCAGACATGCCAACTAACTTCCCCTGTCAAATCCCATACCGGCCTTCACCTCCTCTCCCTACTCCTCAATTTCCCCAATCTGCCGGAAAACCGGGGAAGCCTGCCCTGCCCTGTCAAGCTGTGGCTTATTGGGGATATTCAGCCGATGGAATTTATTTCTTATTCATAAAATCCCAATATGCCTGCATACTGTACTGATAATATGCCGCCGTCTTTTTCTGGAGCAACAGCTTCATATCGCCAATCTGCTTCTGGAACATATCCATGAAATCTGTCCTGTCATTTAATCCCATAGCCCCGGCTTCCATCGGAAGGGAAGTAAATCCCCCCAGCTTCTTTACCCCCATATGTGCTTCCAAAGCACGCATCTCCACAACAGTCGCTGACTTGGGATTTATCTCGTTGATATGTATGGTCTTTTCAAATTCATTCCCATTCTCATCAACACCCTTTGCAATGATTGTCGGATCATCCTCTGTTGAATCTTCCGCATACTTAAGATAATAAGACAGCCCTGTACCGTTCCCTCCTGTCCACAACATATCTTCATCTGTAAAAATATTATAGACTTTTGGAGTATCTGCCACATTGTTCACCTGCTCCGCAAAACTCTTTCCAACCGCATTCTGTTGTGTCCTTCTTGCTCCCTGCCATGCCGGATATCCCGTTGCCCCTATTCCATTTACATTCATTTATCAAATCCTCCATTATTGCCATTTATTCAGTATTGTGGCTGGGGACGATATGCTTCTGCCCCCAGCTACACTGTACCAATCTAAATATGTAAAACCTCATTGTTCCGCAGAAAACATGGCTTTCTGGATATTCTTCTGCCAATATGAGCTGTTAAAGTAATTCCCGCTTTTAGGCAGATTCCTGAACATATTCATGATCATGTCATACGTCATAAAAGACGTATCCACAAACATTTCCTTCCCGTCCTTTGATTTGATTGCCGTACCGTTTGTTCCCACAAATGCAGTCGTGTTGTCATCAAGGTGCTGAATCGTTCCTGTCATTTCCGCAAACTTTTTCAGCCACGACTCTCCCGTTTCCTTGCACATTTCCTTAAATTTCTTAGCATCCTCCCCCGTCATATAAGGGTGCTTCCCATCCCTGACATACCATGAAAAACCTGTTGCTTTGTCCGTATATTTCGGGTCCGTTGCTGCCCATTCTTCCAATGTCTTGTCGCCATACCATACCGTCAGGCCGCTGTCATTTGAAACGGTGCTTTCATCCTGCCCCATTAACGGATTCGTTGATTTAAGTGAATCGTATATATCCTGCACATTGGCATTCTGCCTTGTACTTTCAGGTGCGGATTCTTCTGCCACCTGTCTCTGCGGGTAGAACTGTCCGGCCCTGCTCCTGTTGTACTTATTCGCTGATACATTGTTCTGATAATAATTTTGTCCTATTCCATTTACGTTCATTTTTCAAATCCTCCATTGTCATCCATTATTTTAATGGCAGCCACTCAGTCGTTCAGAGCCGCCTCTGCTCCCTCATGATAAGTCCGAGCAGTTCATCCCATCATGCAGACATACCACCTAGCCTCCCCTGCCAAACTTCATGGCAAACACCCCCTTTCGCTACCATCCGCTAATAATACGAGCCAGCCTCCAAAAAAGTTTCATTTCTCTTATCACCTACATCCGCCCCTCGCCTCCGGGCAGACCGCAGAGGCAAAGCATTATGCGCCTGTGCGGAATAAGATGTAAAGAATATATCTGTATACCAATGTGCTGCCCGGTTTCAGCCTTTATCCATAAACGCATCAAACGCGCTTAGAATTTTCTGATACGATGCATAGCCCGCAAGATTGCGGCATTCATACTGCATCTTCATCATTTCTTCCGCAATGGCATAGAAATTCTTCTTTTCAGCAAAAGCGGTGGAAAAACTTTCTGTCCCCTTTTCCGCCCCTGCCCCTATCCTTAATGCAGCCATGCCGTCCAGTTTCTTCTCGTCCACCAAGTACGCCGCCAGCGCATCTATTTCCGTTCTTGTCGCACTTGCCGGGTCTACCTTTGCAGGGTAGATCAACTGCTCATGCTCCTGCCCGTCCGCCGCCCTGGTGACAACCCGCATGATTGGATTTTCAGCACTATACCCCTCTGCCTTATAAACTGTGACACAGCCGCCATCGGCCAATCCCCTTGAACACAGGCCGCCCATTACAAGAGTATGTACTCCGTTAAAGCTGTTCTGAAAATTGGATGATTCATTCCTTAATTTTGGGACTCTCCCTTTTTGAACGGTCATATAAGCGCCATTGTTTATGCCGTTTACATTCATTGACATCTTTCCTCCTTCCAAAAATCTTATCTGCAGCCCCTCTGTCATTCGGAACCGCCCATGCCCCCTTGCGGTAAGTCCGGGCATGATCTTCCTTACTTCAAATTTTATAACATTAGTACAGTTATCAGATATTTCCCAACACATTACTGCTGTATGCACCAATCGCACTTTCATAAGCCATTGCCGCCGCCGACACCTGTGACCGGCTGATGAAGTGATAGTTTACAGCCGTATCAAAACCACTTTTTTTCAGAGCATCTTCCATAAGCTGTTTATGATATTGCAGCTCTGTCCGTTCTCTGCGCTCCGCCGCTGCTTCCTGACTGCGTTCCAGACTTTCCCTCCTTTGTGCCGCCGCTTTCTCCCGTTTTGCTTTATTGATGGCATTCACTTCTGCCACACGTTCTGGAGAATCTGTGCAACCACCGATATAGGTAACATTTCCATCCTCATGTACAACTACCCCACACGGCTGATAATCAAGCCCCCGTGCCGCAAATGATGCCTTCAACATTGGAGTTGCATTAAAGAAATCATCAATCTTGCCCTCATAGTAAGCTGCTTTTTCCGGGTCATTTGCCATCTGTTCCAGAATGTTCGGTGCTATTACAACATCATTGCCACTCATACTCTTTCCTGCCCGATCAAGGCTTTTCTGGTCTCTCCCGATGCTTTCATACCGCACATTTCCATATTTTTGTTTCAGATAATCTTTGTATGCTTCCGTCCGCGACACAGAATCGCTTCCCGTAGTCTGCTTTACGGTGTCCGCAAAAGTATGTACATTTCCTGCTTTTGCATGGTTAATCTGTTGGCTAAAGTTGTTATTTGATACTTTCCCTGTTGCCTTACCCGGTGTATAGACAGGGTAATTTGCTGTTCCGTTAATTCCTGCTACCGACATCCTATATCCTCCATTGTTATCAATATTTTATTAACAGCTCCTCTGTCATTCAGAGCCGCCCATGCCCCCTTGTGGTAAGTCCGGGCATATCCTGTTTTACTTCAAATTTTATAACATTAGTACAGTTATCAGATATTTCCCAACACATTACTGCTGTATGCACCAATCGCACTTTCATAAGCCATTGC
>ERZ779622.758-NODE-758-length-16276-cov-8.837864_pt1 | contig 16276 bp, 20 predicted proteins | sample MGYA00514188_ERZ779622 | MGnify/ENA primary metagenome ERZ779622 (study PRJEB29562, sample SAMEA4376702) | mouse gut metagenome | isolation source: Cecum | study: EMG produced TPA metagenomics assembly of the A DSS colitis mouse model was used to assess the...
TAGAACACCATATTCAGTCTTGGATTAGAAAGGTCCAAAAACTGTAAACTGCTGTCATTTATAGTTAACAAGTAAAAATATGGAATTGTAAATAAATAAATGCTTAATTTTACAAGGCCATGCTGACAAAAAATGTATGGTATGATACAATGTTTCAATCATTATATTTTGTTGAAACCGGAGGTTGAATGATATGATTGAAACATCTGCACAGTTGGATGAACTTGTATTATTAATAAATCAAATGTCAAACGAAAAACAAAAGCGTATTTTGTTGGCTTCAGCCGCAAAAGTATATGGACATGGTGGTATAGGGCGTATAAAGGAATTAACTGGAATTGCATATTCAACAATCCATCGTGGCAGCTTGGATCTCGAAAATAGCAGTATAATCACGGATGAGCGGATCCGAAGATCCGGTGCTGGGAGAAAAACCGTTTTAGAGCATAACCGTGAAATCACCCAGTGTATTGAAGAAATAATTCATTGGTTATTTTTACCTAAACCGCTCGAAATGGGATACTAAAACTTGAGGTGAATATTATGAAGAATTATACGAACAAAGGAACTCGTGCGTATGATTTGTCAGCGCAATGAAGTAGGAATATTGGCAAATCATTTAGGGAGTGATCACATTTACCTGTTGGTATCAGTAACACCCTATTTGTCTGCAAATAAAGTTAATGCAATATATAAAAGGAAATACATCAATAAAATTACAATGGAAAGATGTTTATTCGCTAAAGGAAAGGGTTTTTGGAAAACAACACTGCATGTTCCCGAAGCTGTTGTCCGCCCTTTAACTGTTTGAAAAACGGTCCTTTGGCGAGTAGTTACGGACTAAACAACAGTATACTAAGGTGGGATATATAAATCAACTATTCGCAAAAGACAAGTTTAACGAATAGTTGATTCTTAATTGGCAACAACAAAAATAACAGTATGCGTCAAGTTTGATTTATATCTCCACCATATGTACCTTAAATCACTCATTATATTACCTGTCAGTTCCCAGTTCACACAGAAGACTGACAGTTTTCAGGTTAAACTCCAGCTAATAGCATACCATCAGTCCGATACCACCTTGCAGCATTTTTTATAACACGCAATCCCATATCTGTAAATGGTTTTCATACCGTCGTCAATCAGTTTTTCCTCATAATTCCTTTCCCTGATCTGCTTCATGGCTTCTTGGCATGCTGCATCAAATGATGCGTTTTCAGCGTATTTTAATTCAATAACGATACCGATTTTCTCATTCTTAATTTCAACACTGATATCACTGTATCCCTCGCCGGATTCTGCATTAGACCTGACTGTCCAGGTGTGCATGTTTCCGAATAATCCCAGCAGGATTCCATGGTAAAAGTTTTCTTTCATTTCTTTTTTGACATACGTGTCACGGACACTGATTGTTTCATTTAGGTATGATGTAAAACCATTTTCGATGGCCGTTATGTCGTTCTCAATGAATGCCCTGCAAAACGCTTCAAGTTTATGGCTGTCCTTTTTGGTTTCATCCTTAAACCAGCTGCGTATCTGCTGGGTATATATCCAGTGAATTTCCCTGTTGGGGATGGCCAGTGACGATATCCCATCCCCATCCTCCCCATCCTGTGTCAGGTATCCTGTTGTAAAGAGCAGGCTCCAGAGATTATCAATGTCCGAGTCCAGATCCCGGTAGGTTAATTCCTGATGGATCAGTTTCCTGACATGTTCGCCATTGATCAACTGTTCGATTTCATCTTTCGTGGTGGCATCTGCCCTGTCTATAAACTTTCGGATGATGTCATTGCTGCTTGTATTTACCCAGTAATTCTGCGGTTCTGACACGCTTCCATCGCGCAGGTCGCCGCAGTAATTGATCACATCCCACGGACAATATATCCCCAGATTACCAAACATGTAACCGTCATACCACTCCTTTACAGCATCATACTGGTTGGAAAGTCCATAATACTCCAGCATCTGCCGTACTTCTGTATCTGTAAAACCAAAATATTCATTATAACGCACGTCTTTTATAGTGTATACCTTGAAATTATTGAGACCGGTAAATATACTTTCCTTTGATATCCGAAGACACCCTGTCAGAACCGCAAATTTCAGGCTGTCGTTCGTTTTAAAAGCGTTTCCGAACAGGACTTTGATCAGTTCCACCATGGAATCATAATATCCTGACTGATATGCCTTATCAAGCGGCACATCATATTCATCAACCAGTATGATGACACTCTGTCCATAATGTCTTTGCAAAAGTTGTGACAAAGTCTGTAGGCTGTCCTTTAAAAGTTCATCGGACATGGTAAATGCGCCTGTTTTATCCATAGAGACAAGTGCCTCATACTGACTGCGTTCGGCGTCATCAATCCTGTCACTTTTCAACAGGAACCGAAACCGCATTGCTTCTTTCCCTATAATTCTTCGGAGCATTACCTTTGCATCTTCAAAGCTTTCTCCAGTCGCCCCTTTTAATGTAATTGAAATAACCGGAAATTTTCCCATGTATTCTTCACACAGCTCTTTTTCCTTTGAAATCTCAAGATCTTTAAAAAGCGTACCGTTTTCAAAAGGCATGACGTCACTGCCTGCTTCAAAAAAATATTTCAGCATACTTATGTTCAAGGTTTTTCCAAACCGCCTCGGGCGTGTAAACAGGTTAACTTTTCCCGGATTCTCTAGTAGTGTTTTGATCAGTCCTGTCTTATCGACATAGTAGAATCCCCCTGTACGTATTTCTTTGAAATTCTCAATTCCCATGGGGAGCTTTGTCTGCATTGCTATAACACATCCTTTCCAATGAAAAAATATTTGTTTAAAATTCTTGATATCTGCCGGAAATCTAAATATTTTTTCCTATTAAAACGCTGTATTATCATACTTTTCCTTGTACTTGTCAATAGTATATCACACATCATTATAGAAAGCACATATTAATTCTGGAATATGTCGTAATTGTCATAATCTTTAAATCAATTACGTATACCTGTTGTGATGATTCAGTCATGATATTTAGAAGAATTGTATTGTTATAGTGATATTTCTTGTTTAATGATTTCCAAAAAATACTCCCTCTGTTTTTCTAACGAACCATATTCATCCGCACCTTCCAACAGTTTGATATTTTCATTTGGATCGTCAAGAATAACTGTAATCACTCCAATTCCCGTAATATCACCACTGTATTCTTGTTTCCCTTCAGCCTTTTTTGATGCAAAACGCCACTGGTTCAGGTAATAAAACGGGGTATACCATGCTTCATTGTCTGAATTTGGGAATGGCTTTGTCAGACTGTCTCCGATGACTACAACAGCAGGGCATCCCAGCAGGGACATTTGTATGTAGCACATCATCGCTGCAGTACGGTCAATATCCTGTGCCACAAACAGTACATGCTTCTGGTAATTGATGCCATGCCTTTTTGCCGCATTGGCAAATGCAATCAGCATGGCACCCGCGCCGCAGGCCGGATCATTTACGCTGATATAATGCTTTTTCTTCATCATTTCGTCCGTTCCCTTATTCGGAAACTGGATTTCTGCCATAAATTCACAGATATGATAAGGCGTAAAAAACTGTCCTTTCTGTTCCTGATGAAGTTCAAGATGATGATACAGGCTACCCAGAAAATCCTGCCTTGGATTTTCTTCCAGTGCCATCACCACAAGATTCAACAGCTGTGGAAAAATTTCCTGTTCCTTTTCATGATAACTGTTTATGATGGAGTGGTATTTTTCCTCCCGTTCCTCTTTTTCAGGTACGGGTGCTACGTTCGCCAGGGAGATTGAGGACAGGCTTAGGAAATCATTCTACACCTGCCATCTGGAATAGCTGAAAGCAAACTTTTCCATCAGGGTACAGAACTCTTTTTTGTAGTCTTTGTTTTTCATACCATATCCCCCCTAAATAAGCTGGGTGACACGGATTTCAAAATCCTTATCCGTATTGCTTTCCCTTACAATTATGCAGTCATGATCCCCATCCATTATCTTTAGCCCGTAAAGCGCAACAACATCTTCAATATGGGATATAAGTTGTTCCTTCTCATCCCCATCTGCCATTTGGTAACTTCCCTTCTCTTCTGAACGGCCATGATTACGTATTCTTCCGTCTGTGGGAGAAATATCATTTAAGTGAACACCTAAATATTTTTTGACCTTCCCTGCAGGCAGTTCGATCCAGTTCATTTCATTATATATAATAGGATTTTTCTCTAACTTTTCATCTATAAAACTATAAAACCAAAATTCTATACTTCCATCATCCGGATTTAGTCCGCATATAAAAATTCCTTCGTCCTCGTCAATATGACCATAAAATAAGTTTCCAGAATCCTTTTTGGATTCTGTTAATTCCCTGATCATCTGCCATGTATTCATATTCTTGATCCTTTCTTCTTCATTTGCGCATAGTAGTGCGTGTAAATTTACATATGCGCATTATTATTCTTTTTTAACTTTATCAATCATTCAGATATAGCCGCACTGTTGTATCATCTTGTGGATAAAAATATCTATCCCTCCACCAAAACAGCATCTATGCGTTTGTCTAAATATTTCTTTGCCGTATCAGGAGGTAATGCCGTCCAGGTTTCTTCATTGTATAACACAGGAAGCATTGTTAATTTTTTGCTGATGAAATCAAAATACCGGAATTCTATGCTCCCGGCATCCGGCCTCAGATAACATATCTTAATCCCCTCATCTTTATGAACAGCGCCATAAAATACTTCCCCAAAAGCACTTTTGGTTTCTGTTAGTTCTTTAATCATCTGCCATGTATTCATGCTTATACCCCCCATGCTTACATGCTGCTTCAATATACATACCAGTCAGTTGTTTGAAAATAATCTTCTTTCCGTTTCTTTGTCAGCCAGCTTAATTATCGTAATAGTCCCTTAAGGCGCTGACAAACAGCAGACTGTTTCAGCCTGCCATTGTCATTGACTGGTTACAGGGAGTCAGAAGGGCTGGCAGGGGTTATTTCTGTCATCCTTCCCTAACAGCCTGTCTATTTCCTGTAATGTGTATTTTCCATAAATATTCCATATGGAGTTTGCTACATCTGTTTCTTTCTCCAGTGAAACGAATTCTTTCCATATTTCGGGAAAAATCTTTTTTATTTCTCTGTGTTCGTCTAATTTAGCGTTCGGACAAAACCAGCACCCGCCCCTGTCTGATAATTCATATCCCGGGCTGAGCAGGCCGTATTCCCTGCATTTCTCCATTGCCATTTTTTCAGAGAATCCATATTTTTCAAGCAGCGACATGCTGTTCTCCTGTTTATGCAGGCTGGTGAGCCTTTTATGTTCTTCCGGGCATATACCGATATATTGGATGACCTGTTCGTCAAAAGTCTTTAGGAAATCATTTATCGCCTTTATCTTACAGTCTCGTTTTATTCCGCATGTTCCTGTATGCGGGAACCCGAAACGTAATCCCTTGTGTTCTTTATGTTTTGTGGGATTTTGAATAATATGATTGAAAAACCTTAAATAATCTTTTGCCGATCTTAGTATAACAACCTGATATCCCCATGACTCAAACAGGGGTTTTGCCGTATTTTCGATAAACGCCATATGTTTTGGATTTTCGCCGCTTATTCCCCGTTTATGGTCATACATGACCTCCACAAACAGGATAATGTTCAGCGGTTCATTGTTTTCGTGCGCAAGGATGATTGATGCAGTTGAATCTTTTCCACCGCTCCAATTGCAGATATATCTCAACAGAACTATGCTGCCGCATAATCCTCTGCCTCTCGACTCCGATCAGAAAGATAACTTTCCCCAAGTGCTTTGGCATTTGCATCATTCGCAACTCGCTATCCTGATAAGTCTTATGTCAGGGCAGGCTCCAGTCTGTTTTTATGATCAATCATCTTTCTGGCGCGTCTTTTTTCTATTTTTGTCTGCTGGAGCATCCGCCTCCATTCAGCTACTTCTGTTTTATCCCCTATATCAATGCAATATTCGATCATGGATATGATTTCCGATATTGCATCATCATAGTCTGATAATGCCACATTTTCGCTGATACCAAAACAGTCACAGCCGATAAAATCTGCCATTAATTGTTTTTGGTTGTAAACGGTTTCTGCTTTATTCATGTGTTATAATCCTCCGAATCCTGATTAAAAAAATCTTCAAATTAAAGCGGCACCCGCTTACAGTTATACAGGTGCCGCCTTTTCCGCTGGACAGGGCTGTTTTTATAAATTTAACTATACTTCCAGCCGTCCATGCCATATAAATTGTGGCTTTTTCTTGTCAGCGTATATTTGTCACACTGGTTAATGTCACAGCTTTTTTAGCGGCACGCCGCATTCCCCTGGACGTACATCTCTTGGCAAAACGCTTGAACCTGATACCCGCTAAACAGTTTTTATGATACATACCCATTTCTATTCTCCTCCTGTTTATCAGTTTAGTTTGTTAAATTAAAATATATATTGTGTAACCATTTTCGTCGGAACCAACACACTTGACATTACAACGGTTAACGAAACGGTAACACTCTTTTTCAGTGATTTCCCGCATTTCGCCATCACCGTAATCTCCATAAAATTCATTCGTGTCAGACTTAAACTTTACTTTTTTCATATCACACCTCCAGATCCCCGTTTTATATTGTCTGCCTTGTGTACGGATTCTCACGTTTTGTCAGATCCCTGAATCCAATCCTTTTCAGAAGTTCGGCAAATTCCGGGACCGCTGGCTTTGATTTTTCCCTGTCGATTTTCGCCATCAGTTCAATCAGTTCAGGCATTTTTCTCAATGTTTCCCATGCATCACTATATGCCATAAGCCGGATACCGATCCCGTCCCAGACAATCCCAAATTCTCCATCATTTCCACCGGCTTCATAGTAAAGCCCTATGTATATACGCGGGTTTCCTGAAATCACATTTTTATACCATGCCTCATAAGGTATGATAAATGCCTTTATGCTTCTTTCTGATTCTTCCATTTTCCATCTCCCTTATATTCTTATTTTGTCTGGTTATCCAGCCGTTTTCTGGCCTTGAAAGAAGCAGCTTTCAGCTCCGCAATACGGATGGCTGTTTCCTTAAATTCACCGCTGTACCCGTAAAGGCCTGTGTGGTTTAAGACTGCATGTGTGCCACGCCTGACCAGTATCAGGTTATCTATCTTTGTATTGGTTTTGTCATTATCCCTGAAAATGAGAATACAGCCTTTCGGTATCCTGCCATGGACAGCTTCCCACACGACCCTGTGTTTTGTTTTCCACTTGTTGGGATCTGCAACCTTGACTTCAATGTATCCGTCCGCGGACACCCGTTCACTGCCTATTGGTCTGTAATTTTGGGGAATATGTCCTTTTTTAAACCATGTTTTTTCACACCCGGCAGCGCAGGTTCCCTTTTTTCCCTTATTCATTGGTTCGTGTCCTTTGGGAAAACGCCCTGTCCGTCCGGTGTTTAAATGATGGTTCCCGATATAGAAATTAATCTGGCCGGAAGAAATTTCCCAGCCAAACTTATCTGTAAATGCCTGTTGGATTTCCCTGTAACTGTGTCCCGGTACATACTGAGCCATAAATGCCTGTTCTTCTGCCGTGTATTGGTGTCCATTCATCAATCCTAATCCTCCAATTTTAAATTCTTCTTTATCAAATTTGTGCGTTTTATAAAGTACCTGGTTTTCATGGTCAGTCTTTATCTCTGGCGCCAATTAATGGAATTTCCACTTTATCACCCTGGCCATATTCGTCAAGATGTTTTTTGGCCTGTAGTGCAAGTGTTCCATTGTCGATTATTGTCTTGGCTATCTTTTGCAGGGCGTCACTGCGCTTAATCTCTTTATCCAGATCTTCCATCGATAAATCTTCATTCGTAAGCCGGTCCATTTCCTGAAAAAGGTACTCATTCAGATCATTTAATGTAGTTTTTGTCCCCATATTTCACACCCCCAGATCCTTATTTTTGGTTACAATATTCTAAAAATGCTTTTATTGTCTCATCTGCTTCACATCTGGTAAAACAGCGCTTTCTTTTGTTTTTCTTTCTCCATAATGGCAGACCATGTAGTTTTCTCTGGTTATTCGCAAAAAACATAATGTTCATACCTGTTATACCTCCAGATTCCTGACTATTATTGGGTGGCATTAACTGCCGATTCTTTATTGCGCAAATATCGGTGAATATACCACCTGATATTTGCGCCAGTACCGTATTGCCTTCTTTTATATTGTTCCTGCATGAATATTCTGGAAAACAGTTTTCGGTTGTTTATACTGCATAATGCAGGTTCTTTTCCTGTACTTTCCGGATTTCCAGACGATCTACGACTAATTTCTTAACCCTTCTGACCTCATTCTCATCATAATCCTCATCATATGTGACCCTCAGCTTCTTACCAGCGATTACGGAACAGTTATTCTTTATGTCATACTCACTATCTGCTATCCAGAATCCCACTGTAAGGATTTCGTTGTAATTGTCTTCCGAAAAGCAGACCCTGATTTCCTGGTTTTCAAAGAAATCTATATTCCGGTTATGGATATGCATTGGCGTACCATTATTAAAATAAATGGTCAGGTTGTACTGCTCCTGAGACAGGTTGATTATGTTTAAGTCCCCAACTGCGTCGCTAAAAGCCTCTCCACTGTTAATCTCAAATGCGATAGCCCTGAGACAGTCATAATTGAGGTCAACTTTTCTTGAAAATGCGATGATTGGCTCGATCTCGTTGTGATGCACTGCTTCCAGTTTGTCATGCAGGTATGTCCTGATTTCCTCCGCTGACGGATAATCAAAACGGAAATGATAATGGAACCGCCCCGGACGGTTGATAAAGAAATCATTCAGTTTTCGGATATCATTGCAGGTGATGACAAACAATTTCTTTCCCTGTGATACTCCGTCAAATAAACCAAGCAATGCCGCCTGTGGATCGACTTCTCCCTCAGCCGGTTTAACATCACCAAATGTCTTATCAAACTCGTCAAAAAGCACCATTACATTTTGATCAATTGATTCTATGTAGGACGCAATTCCCGGAATATACTGGTCAGCCACAATAATCGGAATACCCGTTTTGACTGCCATTTCTGAAAGAAGCCTGGTAAACATTGATTTGCCAATCCCCTTGTTCCCGCTTAATATCACGCCTAAATTCCGATCAAATTTTTCAAATGCATGCAATACTTTGTGAACCTTTTTCATGTGTTCACCGTAAATTTTATCCTCTTTTACCTGGATATTTGGATATTCATCCAGATAAAACCCTGTCATTTTTGCAAATCTTACAATATAAGCTCTGGCAGGCAGTTCATTGTAAGTTGTCACGGCATCATTATATATTTCAACCCTTGTTCCAATTTTTATTGCTTTCATAATTCCTCCTATCATAGAACAGGCAGTGACACAAAGTCCACTGCCCGTATAAACAAAACCTATTATATCTTTATCCATCTGGTAAAGAACCTTTTTCTGTCTATTCTCTTATGCTATGCATTTTGAGTGCTTAAACTGTTCGACAAAATCAACGACATCAGATTCTGGTACTTTATTGTCAAATCCTCTGATCTGCACTACTTTGTCATTTTTAACCTCCACTGTTACATAGGGCTTATCAGGTGCGCTTTTCCTGCGGATAAACAATATCACTGTACTCCCATCTGCAACCTGCGGAATATAATTACCGACACAGTGATGAAGTGCCTGTCCCTCACATATGATGTCCCGCCCCGAATCAGGAGCCTTGATCAGAAGGGTACCACTGCTGAAATCATATTTTTTATGCATATCCGGCAGAAGTCCTGCAATCATGCTGCATTCCTCCGCAAGTTTCCTGCTCTTTACGTTTACAGCTGCTTCGTCATGTGCTTTTTTGAAATCTTTTGGATACAGCACAATATCAGAGGTCATATCATAGTGAAGGATTTCACAGCTGCGCATATAGTCAAAATAGTCAGTAATAAGATTATGCCGTTCATATTTTTTGCAGCCCATACCGTCAAGATATTTTGAAAGTTTTCGCAGTCTGCTGTCTGGCAGTGCAAATACACGCTCTTCTCTTCCTTCATAATCCCTCGCAAGCCTGAGTATGTCGCTGACGGAACGGTTTACATCAGTTGTTTTGTTATAAGTCTGGATACTGTCTAGTTCACTGCTGTTAATATTTAAAGACCGTGCCTCACGAAGCTGCACCCTGTTTTTCAGACCAAGTATTTTTATGATTGAGGTTTCCTTCTCATTAAGCAGGGAAATCATGCTATATTTTTTGCCGCTCATATAGTCGGATACGAGGTTATAAAACCCGCATTTAGTTATCTGTTCGAGAACCGGAGTGGCCGCAAGATATTCAAGGTATTTTACACGCACATAGCAGGATTTGGCAGAGTCGGCTTTTATGAACTGGTTGATCTGTTCCCATCCCTGTAGGAGCTTATCCATCCCGGCTACACGCAGTTCCTTTGACAGCCCTTTTTTATGGAGTATGCCCTTTAAAAAGATGTGGTGGAATCCATCTGGATTGAACATGCTATTCTGGGGGAGGCACCACCGCATTGTTCCATTGTAATAATACCATTCATAATCACAGATACTCTGCTTATTATAATCTATGATTGTCCGAATCACCTCCCGCACGGTTACTTTTGGAACTGGTAATTTTTTATAGTCATACAATATATGAAAATATCTTACAGCCAAGACATGGTCTGCATATTTCTGTACCAGTACTGCCATCCCTTCATCACGGATGCCACAATACTGCCTTCTTATCTCAGATTTGAACTGGATATCTTTACCGCATTTTGGGCACTTTCCGAATTCCCTGTCTTTGAATCTGGGCAGCTCTGACAGTTTCAGCGTAGATCCACAGCAGGAACATGTTCCAAGATTATTTTTTCTGTCGAAAAAGATATAGTTTGAATGGGACATTGTTTTTTGTACAGTGGTTTCAAATGATTTTGGAACTTTTTTGATCTTACGCATGATGCCGTCTATTTCAGCACACTTTTTGTCCTTACGGAGCTTACATCGTATGTCGGAACGCCACGTATCATACTTATAGAGCATACCCTGTGCCGAACTGCCAGTGCTGTTCGGACTGATATACCGTTTCAGTTTCTCTGCTTCTTTTTTGGCTGCTGTTATCGTGTCTCTGTACTGTAAAACATTCGTTAGGTATCCGTCGGTAATTTTATTGGTTCGTATATTATATAGACGGGCGTCATGCTTCTTTATAAAATATCTGTAAAATAATGACACCCTGCCATCCTCGTTTTTAGAGAATACATTAATTACTATGTTGCTCTTTATCTTTCCTGAAGTGACGACAAAAACATTATGATCTGCATTTTGTAATGCAAGCATTTTTGTTTCATGGGTGATTCTGGGCATGGGCAGCGCCCGTATTTCTCTGTTTGTCAGCATATGTTCCACCTTCCTTATATTAAATTAAACAGATTGATCTGGCCGTCAAGGGTATTGGCAAATGCCATTTCCTGTTCAATGGAATTTTCAGTAAAGTGCATTTCAGGATTACCATTTTGTGACTCATCTGCGACAGTGTCCGGTCTTCCGGTAGTTTCCGAAGCATCATCTTTGTCCCTGGCAGATTTGCAGGCAGTAGTTTTTGTAGTTGATTTTGCAGGTTTATCGTTATCTTTTTTCCTGAGTGATTTAATCTTTGATGCAATTTTTTTATTTTTTTCCTCATCAGGCAGATCCGTCCAGCCGCTTTGTTTACTCAGGAGGTCAATTGCGTTTTCCCGGTACCAGGCTTCTTTTGCTGCCTCCACCGCCCTTTGCTTTCGCTTTCGCCCTGCCTCTGCTTTTTTCGCCCTTTCTTCCATTACCATCTCCCTGTCATCAAGAAAATAGTATTCACGTACCCACGCGTACACTGCTTCTTCAGTTAAACAGCAGGATGCTGTCTGCCCATGTCTTAAAGCCATCTTCTCCGCTTTTGACCATATGTATTTCAGCATGCGCCCCGCATTCTTCCAGTCAAGCGACAGGGCTGCATCAAATTCCGGATCGCTGTAGCTTTCCTTTTCAATAAATTTCCCGATTGCGCCAACCATAATTTTGTACATGGCAACCGCCGCAATCTTATCCTGCGAGTTATTGGCTTCTTCCTTTTCCGTGTCCTCCAGAATCTGGTCAATCTGGAGCCTGTAATCTGAATACATATATTTCCTCCATTTCATTTATTTTTGTCTGCTGTCATGCCGTTTTACAGACTACACTGCCTTGTCTGCCAGCATGTATTCCACATATTTGTCTGCATATTCCCTGGCTGCCTTTGTAAATTCTGTTTTCAGGGCGTCCTCATCAGCAGTTCTTGTGATCTCAGCAAAGCGGTCATGACTGTTATCAATTGTAGTCTGGATAACCTTTGCCAGATGTTCGCCTTCCTTTGTATTAGGCAGGAACGGGAACATTTTTCTAAGTGCTGCGCCGAGATGTTCCAGTTCCATCGAAACGGTACCTGAAATGAGTTCTGAAAAGCTTTTAAAATATTTTCCGCCTGTTTCAAGCGCTTCCGGGATGCCGTTTGTCTGGCAGAACTCAATGTTCTTTCTGATCAGGTCGATCTTTCCATCAATTTCCTCAGAAATACGGGGTTTCTTTTCTTCATTTTTCATAATACTTTTCTCCTCGTTTCTCATTAATTTTTTGTAACCGGGTATGGAAGATTTATCCTCCCCTGCCCGTGCGCATAAAAAAACAGGAACTTTCACAAAAATAAGTCCCTGCTTTTATACTTTTAATATTCAGTTAGATTCTTAAGCATTTTCGTACTCCAAAATGATACGGGTTGTATTCATCAGCATCATGCTGATAAAAAATTCAAGATGAATACCTTGAAACTGATTTCTTACCTTAATGTACTTAGGATCTGTCATCTTAAGGAAATCATCGCTATTGTCTGTTGTGGTCTTTACGTTTTCAAGGTAAATGATGTACTTGTACATCTCATTCATAAACTGCGGCTCAAGTGTGGTTCCTGATTGTATTAATTTGTCACATACTGCCTGCAGCTCTGGATCAACTGCATTCCCTATGGGAATTCCATTGGTAACATGATAATCGATCACTGATTTTAAATCCCTGATATATTGAAGTATGTATTCTTTTGACATTTCTTCCTCCCTGGTAAATTTTGAGTGTCTGCTGTTAATATAGATTATTGGTTAAATATGAATCAATAATCTGGCCGGCTGCGGTAAGCAGCAAAAAAATATTTAAAATTTTAACCGACAAAAAATTATATCACACTTTTCATCACCAGTGTACTATGATTTCGTCAATAAAAATACAAATGTATTTCAGCCGGCATGATACTATGACTGAATGTTACCGAAAGATACACAATAGTTATTGTGTATCTTTCGCTATTGCCTTAAAAATCCTGTAAAAACAATGCTTTCGGGAATTACGTAAATTTCTTTATAAATACGGCTCCTCTGAATGATACATATCGTTGGTATTTAATGATTTATATTGATAAATTCAGACGATATGTATTATTTAATTGGCAGATCGGAAATATCTGGTTAAATAATACATATTGGTAATTTTTATTGATATGTATTGTCCTCGGTGGTATAATTAAACAAGATACATATCAGTCAAAACAAACGATATGCATCTTATATAAAAACAGGGGATGATAAATTGAACTATGTGCAGCCCATACGAGACAAGAAAAAAATACAGACCATGAAAACCGTATTAAAAGCAAAGGACGAAAAATATTACATCATGTTCCTGATCGGGATCAACGTGGGGCTCCGGTTATCGGATATCCTCACACTGAAGGTATCGGATTTGTGAAACAGGACGCATATTAATATAGTAGAGAAAAAAACAGGCAAGACAAAGCGGTTTCTCCTCAATTCGCAGATGCAGGCGGAGCTGACGGAGTATATTGATAAATTCAGCCTGGCGGATGATGATTACCTGATCAGGAGCAGGAAAGGTAAAAACCAGCCTATTAAACGGGACAGGGCTTATAAAATATTGAACGAGGCGGCGCAGGAAATCGGGCTGGGTGAGATCGGAACCCACTCTATGCGCAAGACCTTCGGCTACTGGCATTACCAGAAGTACAAGGATGTCGCGCTGCTCCAGCATCTGTTCAACCATGCCAATTCCGCTGTCACGCTGCGCTATATCGGGGTGAACCAGGATATCATGGACCAGTCTGTATCGGATTTCTTCCTATAATAATAGCCTGTCAGAAATTGTACTTCATTTTCGATGAGGTGTGATGTACTTTGCGCCGTAAACCCGCTTATAAGAACGGACACTTTTGATAAGGTTCATATACGGTTTAAATAACATAACGATTTACATAGGGACAAAAATACAGACAATAGATATTGTCTGTATTTTTGTCAGGAAGACAGCCCGATATCATATTTATCCAGTTCTGTAACCAGAATCCGCAGCATGGAATTACCGATTCCACGCATCTTCCGAAGCTCCGCACAGGAATATTTCGCCAGTTCGCCAACAGTAAATATGTTATTTCTCTGCAGTGAATTTTTTAACCGATTTGGGAGCTCCATTTCGTCAATCCGCATTTCGGATATTGAATCCGACACGTCATCACACGCCTCGATTGTGACTTCCATTTGATCGCCAGCATCTGTGTCCGCAGGATCGCACCCATATAAGTCCGAATAATCATTTTGCAGTTGTTTTACTAACGAGACTGCCTTTTGCAGATAGGCAGCCTGTACATGTGTCAGGATAATTTCTTTAGGAAGGTTATTCATCAGGCGCAGTACATTTTCACTGCGCCCGTCATCAGTTGATGATTCACGGATTCTTTTCAGGTCTTCCTCATAATGAAGGCCAAATTCCATGTATTTTACTGCTTCCTTATTTTTTAGTTTCTTTAAGGCATTCCGTGCAATTTTTTTAATATTTGATGAATTGGTGCCGTAAGCGTTGCTGACAGCCTCATATGTATCATTATTCCAGTATATCCTCTTCAATATATCCTTTTCCTGATCGTCAAGATATTCTTCCATACAATAAGGTATGGTCTTGTCAAGGTCACTTGGATAAGCAGCCGGGCTTACTGTTTCAAAAAGGATTTCGTATATCCTCTCTTCCGGCGTATGGTTTACTGCCACGCTGCGCTGTTCCAGGCATGCGGCAAGAATGCTCCTGAATTTCTGCGGGCGCAGGTCATTCTTTTTACAGGCATAATCTTCTTCATCCCCGTTCTGCATGTCTTCGATCACGCTCAATAATTTTATGATTTCATTTTTAGTTGATTCGAGTAAGCTTGGATCATATTTCATTTGCCGTATCCCCTTTGTCTGGATATTATCATATATCAGTGATTATCATCTTTTTGTCTGTTTTTAATAAATATGGAAAAAATAGAAGGTAGCATTATAATATCATTGACTTTTAAATATTTCAAGTCAAATTAATCTGGGTACAGCGCTTCATAAAATATATATACCAGATAAAATAACATTACCGGACAAGTGTATAAAGAATTTGCTCAGTTACCGGTACGGAATTGTCAACAACAAACGGAACATACAAATCAGGATTATACGACAATGCATTGCTGTTCCCTGAACGGAACAACAACAGGATTTTTTTACGGCATCCATCAATTTCTATAATTGCCCCCACACTCTCATCTTCCGGCGGAATCCAGAATTTAATGGCATGATTACTGCTGGTAATTCTGTACAATGCATTGAAAGTGTTTAACTCCGTCATACTGCGGCAGTATATTCCGGCATCTGAAACCTGAAATAAATGCACCCTTCCAAGCACACGGTACGCATTACTGTTTGATTTATTTTTTCCAGAAACAGCGTTGTTCTTTATATATTGGAATCCGGACAGGAATGTATTGGCATCTGGCTCTGTTCCGTATTGCTTTCTAAATTTCATCATCGCCCTTTCGGCGATTTCCGGAAACGTAAAGTTCTTAAATATTTTTTCATCTATACCCAGTGTCTGTATATAGCACCGTGAAAAATTCTGGTCTTTGATTTGATTAATACCCGCAAATGGAGTATATATAAAACGGACGCCATCTTTTTCCAGGTTTAAATCTCCTATTACCCTTTTATTTCTGCTTAATCTGATCCTCTTTGTCCTGTGATAAACATATGTGGAAAAGTTCAGCCTGTTTTCTATCGTTTTATTGTTGAGTACCTTTTCGGTAAAACAATCCACATTGATACATCTTATGAGCCTGTCAAGCCCTAACCCGGATAAACCGGAAAAGATTTTGCAATTCCTCCACATTTCAAGTACA
>ERZ779622.759-NODE-759-length-16275-cov-51.216276_pt1 | contig 16275 bp, 13 predicted proteins | sample MGYA00514188_ERZ779622 | MGnify/ENA primary metagenome ERZ779622 (study PRJEB29562, sample SAMEA4376702) | mouse gut metagenome | isolation source: Cecum | study: EMG produced TPA metagenomics assembly of the A DSS colitis mouse model was used to assess the...
TGCCATCGCTCAACGGATAAAAGCTACCCTGGGGATAACAGGCTTATCACTCCCAAGAGTTCACATCGACGGAGTGGTTTGGCACCTCGATGTCGGCTCATCGCATCCTGGGGCTGTAGCAGGTCCCAAGGGTTGGGCTGTTCGCCCATTAAAGCGGTACGCGAGCTGGGTTCAGAACGTCGTGAGACAGTTCGGTCCCTATCCGGCGCAGGCGCAGGATATCTGAGAGGAGCTGTCCTCAGTACGAGAGGACCGGGATGGACGGACCGCCGGTGCACCTGTTGGAGACCAACTCCACGGCAGGGTAGCCGAGTCCGGCAGGGATAAACGCTGAAGGCATCTAAGCGTGAAGCCCCCCTCAAGATGAGATATCCCAGGAGGAATCCGGAGACCCCTTTAAGAGTAAGAGGTAGATAGGCATGAGGTGGAAGCGCAGCAATGTGTGGAGCTGACATGTACTAATCGGTCGACGGCTTAACCAAAGCAAATGGATAGAAAGAAACGGAGATTCAGTATTTGGTTTTGAGGGTATGTGCCCCAGGTTTTGTGGGAAGCCGTGGCGGTCATAAGCTAAAGCGGCATCGGAAAGGATTACGGAATAATTCTTTCACACAAAACATAGGATTTGCCAGTCTGCGTATTGTGCAGGCTTAAAAATTTTTTTTGTGTATTCCTCGATAGCTCAATGGTAGAGCACGCGGCTGTTAACCGCGGGGTTGTAGGTTCGAGCCCTACTCGGGGAGGTAAAGGGAAACCTGTAGACGTCAATGTTTACGGGTTTTTTGTATCTCCAAAGAAAGCGGGAATAGAATGATATATGAACGAAAAACAAGCAAAAAATGTTTCGCAGTAGAAATCATAACCCTGCGGCTGGTAATCGAAAACAGACTGGGACTGCGCTGTAATTCTTATTTCACTTTTCATGTAAGCGGTAGAGATAGAGGGAGTATTTTTCCCTCCGCTGGTAAGCTTTGTGTAAGAAACTTAATGAAATTTGAAAATAGAAGGATAATTTGAAATGATAAATTATAAGCAGATATTGTCTGTCTAAGTTGAAACTGAGTCTTGAACCCGCGGAAGAGTTTAAGGAATATGTCGAGAAGGAAAAGCACGGTGAGGTTCTTAAAAACCTTTTGCATATAAAAGGTAAGAAGCTGCTTGAGGATGCAGAGGCGGATTATGTGACATATCGCTTGAAAGAGATAGCAATAAATCTTTTGCCGGGGACATATGATTACGAACATCTTTTGGACATACACAAATATATTTTTCAAGATATATACGAATGGGCAGGTCAGCCGAGAAAGCTGAACATTTATAAGTCCTCCTTTTCCGTTACGGAGTTATTATTGAAAATGGCAAGAGGGAAATATTGTTTCAAAAGCGGCAAAATAATGGACTTTGGGCGCTCATTGGTGATTCTGTGGAGATTGGCGATAATTCCAAATTCAAGTCTTTATGAACATTATTAGAGTATAATAACACATTCTCTTCATTTAGAATTTTCCGCAAGTGACCAAACGGTGGCTTTATCTTGCCTAAAAAGGGGTTTGAGATTATAATGGATATACATTACTTGCTTAAACGGAAATTGAAACCCGGACAGTTAAAGGAGGAAAACCATGCAGTATCGCAGACTTGGAAAAACGGAGTTACTGGTCAGTGAGGTCGGCTTTGGGGGAGAGTGGCTGGAGCGGCATAACTATGAGGAGTGCAAGGCTATGATCGACCGGGCAGACGAGCTGGGGATCAATATATTGGATTGCTGGATGTCAGAACCGAATGTCCGCACGAAAATAGGAAAAGCGCTGGAGGGACGACGGGAGCGCTGGTATATTCAGGGGCATATCGGTTCCACATGGCAGAACGGGCAGTATGAGCGGACCCGTGATGTGGACAGGTGCAGGGAGGCCTTTGAGGATCTGCTGGCGCGTCTGCAGACGGACTACGTGGATCTGGGCATGATACATTTTGTCGATCAGGAGAATGACTGGGAAAACGCGATGAACGGACCGTTTATCGAGTATGTGAAGGAACTGAAGGCGTGTGGAAAGATACGACATATCGGCATGAGCACGCACAATCCTCTTATGGCGAAAAAAGCGGCGGAGAGCGGGCTGATTGAGATGATTCTGTTCAGCATTAATCCTGCGTTTGACCTTCTGCCGCCCACGGATAATATTGACGATTATTTTGCGGAGGAGTATGCGGACGGATTTGGCGGCATTGATCCAGTGCGGGCGGAAGTATATAAGCTTTGTGAGCAGAATGATGTGGGCATAACCGTTATGAAGCCTTATGCCGGAGGCAGGATGTTTGATGCGGCGCGTTCTCCTTTTGGCATTGCGCTGACGCCGGTACAGTGCATACATTACTGTCTGACCCGCCCGGCGGTTGCGTCGGTTCTTGCGGGATACGATACGCCGGAGCATGTGGAGCAGGCGGCAGCATATGAAACCGCTGACGAAGCGGAAAAGAATTATGCTGCGGTTTTGGCGAAAGCGCCTCGGAATACCTTTGGCAGGGGAGAATGTACATACTGTGGGCACTGTAAGCCCTGCCCAAAAGAGATTGACATTGCCATGGTAAACAAATATTATGATCTTGCCGTTATGCAGGGGGAGGTTCCCGCCAGTGTGAGGGAGCATTATCTTGCGCTGGAGCGCGGTGCGGACGCGTGTATCGGCTGTAAGGCTTGCGAGAGCCGCTGTCCTTTCGGTGTGAAGATCGCGGAGCGGATGGAAAAGGCGGCTGCGCTGTTTGGACAGGAAAAGTAATTTTATACTGACTTTATATTAGAATTGGAATATAATAAGAGTAAAGAAATAATGGGTATTGTAGCAGTTAGTTCTAAAAGCGGAATGGGGACCAAAATGGATAAGAAACGTAATGAAAGTAAGAGAGATAGAGGAATTTCATTGCTTGTTTCTATCGTTTTGGTCTTTCTTATTCTGGGTGTTATCGTTTTTTCCGTTTCCCACAAAACTATGACAGAGATGGCGGCATCAGCGACGCAGAATCTGAATGAGAGCCTTGATCTGATCAAATGTACGATTGAAGCAATTCTCAACAAGGAGGCGGAGTATCAGAGACTGATGGCACAGGGAATTGCTGCTATAGAGAGCCCGGAAGAGTATGTCCTCAATTATAAAAAGAGCGGAACCATGGTAAAACTCGGCTTGATACGGTCGGGTGAAACGGTGGGCGTATGCAGTACGGGTGAAGCGTTCACGGAGGAGGAACTGGACTTTTCCGCAGGGGGAACGATTGATGGGCTGCCGGTATCTCAGTCATACTTAAACTATATGGGGACGTGGGCTTACTGCATCAAATGTCCTGTTATAAAAGATGGACGGGAAATTGCGACGCTCTATGTGGAATATATTTATGACACCTTTGACAAGTCGCTGCCGGAGGGATTTTACAATCAGCAGGCAATGCTTTATATTATGGATGCGGAGACGGAGCGATTTGTTTTAAAGCCTAAGGGAATGGGGGAACGGAGTGCGGGGCACCTGAACCTGACGGATTTTTACCGTGCCAACGATATTCAGGAGGAGGGTCTTCGGGAAGAGGTGGAAGACTGCCTGAAAAACAATAAGAACATTATGTTCTACCACGATATCAGAAATAAGGATGCATTGAATTACATGTGGTCGGTAAACGGCGGCACGATTTATCTGATCGGCTATGTGCCGATTGAGGCGATACAGCAGGAGGGCAGGACTGTCAACCAGAATATTTTTATAGTGGTTTTCGTCATGCTGACTGCTTTTATCCTGTGCTGTACGTTGTATTATCTGAATCAGAGGCAGAAGATCAAGCTTCGCAGGGAGCGCGAGGAGGAGAGAGAGATCAGCAATCGCAGGCTGGCGGAGGCATTGCAGGCGGCGCAGGTTGCAAGCAATTCAAAAACCATGTTTCTCTCCAATATGTCCCACGATATCCGCACGCCGATGAACGCGGTTCTAGGATTTACGACGCTGCTTGCCAGAGATGCAGAAAACCCGGAAAAGGTGCGGGAATATACGAAGAAGATCATGGCGTCCGGGCAGCATCTGCTCAGCCTGATCAACGATATTCTGGATGTGTCTAAAATAGAGAGCGGCAAGGTCGTCCTGAATGTGGAAGAATTTACTTTAAACGATCTGGTGTCTTCCGTGGATGCGATCATCCGTCCGATGGCGGAGGCGAGGTCGCAGAAGTTTTCAGTGGAAGTGACGGGAATCAAACATGAGTTTCTGCTGGGCGATGAGACGCGTATCAATCAGATTCTAATTAATTTGTTATCCAACGCTGTTAAATATACGCCGGAAGGCGGCAGTATCTGGTTTCGGATTATTGGTCTGAAACAGCGGTCCAATCAGTTTGAGCATATCAGGATCGAGGTGCAGGATAACGGGTATGGCATGACGAAAGAGTATCTGGAAACGATATTTGACGCCTTTACGCGGGCGGAAAACAGTACCACGAATAAGGTGCAGGGCACAGGGCTTGGCATGGCGATCACCAAGAATATTATAGAGCTGATGGGCGGCACGATTGACGTTTTCAGTGAGGTGGATCATGGCAGCCTGTTCAGGGTTGAATTGGAGTTCCGCATCCCTGAGGGACAGGCAGACAGGCAGTTCTGGGCGCAAATGGGTATTTCGCGGATGCTTGTTGTGGACACCAATGAGGAGACCTGCGGAAATATAAAGACGCTCATGGGCGATGTGGGTGTGGAAGCTGATGTGGCGCACAGCATGGAGGAGGCATTGTCTCTGCTGGAAAATAATGCGGACAGCTATCAGGTGGCATTGCTTTGCGCAAATATTGTAGAAACGGGCGTGTTGCAGGCGGTAAACCGAATTCGGGAGATGACCGGGGAAACGGTTCCGATTCTGGTTTTATCGGAGCATGACAAGGCAGGAGCTGTGGACTTGAGTCAGATTGAGAATGTCGGCGTCCTGATAAAACCGTTTTTTGCGTCTGCTTTCAAAGAAAAGATACAGGAGATGAAGGCGGAGCCAAAAACAGGCGGGGAGTTTGCGGCTGAACCCGGGCAGAGTCTGGCAGGGCTGCATTTTCTTGCGGCGGAGGACAATGAGATTAACGCGGAGATACTGCAGGAGATTCTTGCCTATGAGAACGCCGTCTGCGAGATTGTGGAGAACGGGGAACTTGCGGTGGAGCGGTTTGAGAGAGCCGGGGAGGGCGAGTTTGACGCTATTTTGATGGATGTGCAGATGCCGGTTATGAACGGTTATGATGCCACCAGAGCGATCCGCGCCCTGGCACGTGAAGATGCGCGGACGATTCCGATTATTGCGATGACGGCGAACGCTTTCGCGGAAGATGAAAAGGAGGCGCTGGATGCGGGGATGGATGTCCATCTGGCGAAACCGATTGATATAGAATTATTAAAGCAGGTAATCAGGCAGTATACAAAAGCACACAGGTGAATGATTGTATAAACATATACGTATAACAAGGTGTGTGGCGGTACGTCTGGACTGTAATAAAGTAATATTGGAATTATGTGTAAACGGAGGCTATAGTGTAAATGAGCAGAAAGAGAGGTTTCAGGAAAGGGGGATTACTGTGCCTCGCCGGAATAGTGGTTTTCTCGATAACAGCGTGCGGCGGGAAAAGTGGATCCGATAATAACCTGATCGTCGTGGAGGATAAGACAAATCGTGAAGTAAGCCTGTTCAGCCCTATGGAAAAGACGGAAGCCAATGTGGAAAATGTGGCTAGAGGCGCGGCAGACAAGACGATTATGCTGGCAGAGGAAAAGCTGGGCGTAAGTGTGGGTTATGTGACGTACACGGCAGAAGATTATCAGGATAAGACATATGACGAGGTGACGCTGGACAGGGCGCGCAGCGATATGGATGATATTTATCTGCTGAATCCGGATACGCTTCGCACGTTAGGGGAAGAGGGAAAACTGCAGGATTTGTCCGGGCTGGACTGTACCAAAAACCTGCGGGATGTGGTGAAGGCGGCAAATATGGTAGACGGAAAGCTGGTGGCGATTCCGCAGGAGGTAGTGGCTTACGGTCTGTTTGTCAATAAGGATATGTTTGACGAATATCATCTCACTTTGCCGGAGACGCCGGAAGATTTTCTGGAGTGCTGCAGAGTGTTTAAAGAGAACGGCGTTGAAACGCCAGTGGGCGCTAACAGATGGTGGCTGGAGACCTTTGTGCTGGCGCAGGCTTACGCGGATTTATACAACGGCGGGAACACAGAGGCGGAAATCGCGGCGCTAAACAGCGGAGAGAGCAAATACAGCGACTATATGCGTCCGGGATTTGAGTTTTTACAGGAGTTGATTGACAAGGGATATGTGGATGCGGAGAAGGCTCTTGTGAGCGAGGCAATCGAAGGAGAGGGAGCGGATTTTCTTGCGCAGAAGACGCCCATCGTTATGGCATACTGGGGTGCGGCAAACACGGAAACCGCTTACGGAAAGACTGATTTTGAAATGCAGGTCATTGGATTCCCGAGCAGCCGGGGGCAGATGCCGGTTATGCCCATGACAGGTTTCGGCGTGGGCACCAATGCCGCGCATGGGGAAGATGCGCTGGCTGTCCTAGATATCATGCTTTCCGATGAAGCCCTGCAAATTTACGCGGAGACGAACCGGGTGATTTCACCGTCCAAAAATGTGGAAGTTGAGTGTGTGGATCCGCTGAAGCCACTGAATGACAGGATACAGGAAAATGTTTATGTTCTTGGTTCCAACGCGGGAATGGATGTGGAGCAGTGGGGGAATACCTGCTTGATCGTGAGGGAACTGCTGGGTGGTGCGACGGTGGATGAGTGTATGGAGATGTTTGACCGGCTGCAGGAGGAAGCATTGCAGAAATAGAAGTAAGGATTGAACCTTTTCTATCCGTAGATTATATCTTTAAAGGAGTAGGAACGGTTCAAAATTAATAAAAAGAAGAGCAATGAAAACGCTGTGTATGAGGTACGGCTATGAAATGGAATATGAGAATGAAAATATTGGCAGTCTGCGTCTGCTGTACCTTGATTGCGTTGGTGATGCAGGCTTTTTTGTTTCAGAGGGCATCCGCAAAGCTGATTAGCAGGTAGTCGAAAAATGAGAGCTATCATACCTTGGAGAATATGCAGAATGAAATTTATACTTTTATCAAAAATATTGAAAGCAATATGATAGAGATTTACAACAATCGCGAGTTTCTCAGCACATTGAAGAGCGGGGAGAATGTAGAGGATATCAGAAAAAAATACTACCGACTGGCATATACGATTGCTGCTGAGGAATTTCAGACATCGGACGATACATTCATGTTAATCAGCAGTTATTATAATGTACATAGAAAAAGGGATATTGCCCGGTTCGAGTTAAAAATATATGACAATACGAATTTAAGTGATAAGGTCGGTTATATTATTTTGTGATATTGACAGTAAAGTGATCGAAAAGATCATGAAAAAGTACGTAACCAATGATGAGATGTATATTTGGCTGCAGCCGACAGGAGACAGGCAGGTATATGCAATCGGGACACTTGAGGAGGAAAACCGATTTTATCATGATATGATCAGCCAGTATATTTTATCGGGCGACATAGAGGGGACAGAAGATTTCTCTGATAACAGCAGAGTTTTTTAGGGTTTCACAGGACAAGTACAATTTAAACGTATGCTCTATCATGCCGCAGTCTGTTCTGGAAGAAAACCAGAGAGTTCTTTCTCGAAACTTGGTTTTTATAGCTTTGAGCATGGGCGCGCTGATGAGCGTGCTGTATTTTTATGTGACGAGAAGCCTTACCAGTCCATTGGAAAGGCTGATGCAGACAATCAGTAAAATTAGGGCGGGGGCGACAGAGCTCCGTGCGGATTATCAGGCAAATGATGAAATCGGGATGCTGGCGATGGAGTTTAATAATATGCTGGATGAGGTGGAGGCTCTGATTGGACAGCAGTACGAGGATAAACTGTTGCTCAACAAAGCGGAGTACAAGGCGCTGCAGGTACAGTCTGGATATGCAGAAATACGGTATTCTCCAGGATGAGCTTGCTCATCCGCGGATTTTGAGACAAAGCAAAGCTGAGACATGGAGGTTTGTATGAAGAAAGTATACAGCGAATTTATACTGGGTGATATGCGCGCCTGTTACATGCAGGACGAGGAGATGGGGAGCATGGAGCTTGTGCTGCTCCCGGCAGATATGGCGTATGAGGTTGCTTACCGGGAAAAGCCGTACCCGGATTCCCTTGTGCAGGTAAAGCTGTCCGGGGACACTTATGCGGGCGGTTACGCGGGCGGCAGGACGATGCGGCAGAGCGCGTCTGTGCTTTCACTCAGATTGGAAGGGCAGGAAACACAGGAGGAGGGTGGCAGGACGGTGGTCTGCACGACTCTGGCGGATGGCAGGGGTCACCGTTACCGCCATTATCTTGTATGGAAACAGGGAAAGAAGAGCCTGCTCTCCTATACGGAGTTTGAAAATGCCTCTGATGAGGCGGCGGAATTGGAAATGCTTTCCAGCTTTTCCCTGAGCGGGATTTCTCCTTTTGTGGGAGCAGATGAGAGCGGGCTGTTGAAACTGCACCGCATCCGCAGTGTGTGGAGCATGGAGGGAAGAACGGAATCACAGCTTTTGGAGGATTTACAGCTCGAGCCTTCCTGGGGCGGTCATGCGGTGCGCTGCGAACGGTTCGGACAGGTCGGTTCCATGCCGGTCAACGGGTACTTTCCTTACGCGGTGATGGAAGATATAAAGTCCGATATTTTTTGGGGCGCGATGATCTGTCACAATGCGAGCTGGCAGATGGAGGTTTACCGCAGGGGTGATGATGCGGCTCTCTCCGGCGGACTGGCGGACTACGATTTCGGGCACTGGATGAAAAGAGTTGCGCCGGGAGAAAAATTTGTGACGCCCACGGCAATTTTATCTGTGTGCAGGGGCGGCGGTGCCGAAGAAATTTCTCAGAGGATGACGGCGGCTTTGGACGAGACAGTGGACGCAGGTCCCGAGTCGGAGCAGGCGCTCCCCATCATCTTTAATGAGTATTGCACGACCTGGGGGGACCCTTCCCATGAAAATATTTGCGGGATTCTGGAAGCCATCAGGGATAAAGGCTTTTCCTATTTTGTCATTGACTGCGGCTGGTACAGACAGCCGGGTGTCCCGTGGGATGTGGCAATGGGCGATTACCATGTATCGAAAGAACTGTTCCCGGAGGGGCTTGACAAGACGGTAAAGGCGATCAACGATCACGGCATGAAGGCGGGGATCTGGTTTGAGATCGACAACTTGGGAGAAAAAGCGGAGAGCTATCAGGATACGGCGCATCTGCTTAAGAGAAACGGCAGACCGCTCACCACTTCCATGAGAAGATTTTGGGATATGAGGCAGGAGTGGGTGCAGAGATATCTGGAGGAGAGGGTCATCGGTACGCTGGAGAAGTACGGCTTCTCCTACATGAAGATGGACTATAACGATACGATCGGTGTGGGCTGTGACGGCGCGGAGTCTTTGGGAGAAGGGCTGCGGCAGAATATGGAGGCGTCGCTTGCCTTTATCCGTAAGGTGAAAGAGAAGGTTCCCGGCATTATTCTGGAAAACTGTTCTTCGGGCGGTCATAAACTGGAACCGCTTATGATGGGAGAGTGCAGTATGGCTTCCTTTTCAGATGCCCATGAGTGCGAGGAGATTCCGATTATCGCGGCATCCCTTCACCGTGTGATACTGCCGAGACAGAGCCAGATCTGGGCGGTGATACGGGAGGATGATTCCCTCAAAAGAATTGCGTACTCCATCGCCAATACATTTCTTGGCAGGATGTGTCTGTCGGGGGATGTGACGAAACTGACGGACGCCCAGTGGGATGTGATTGACAGGGGAATCGCTTTTTATAAAAAGGCGGCACCTGTTATCAAGGACGGTTACAGCAGACTTTACGGACCAAAGGTGGTGAGCTGGCGCCATCCGAAAGGCTGGCAGTGTCTTGTGCGGACAGAGGGCGGCGTGGAGCATGAGCGGAAGGACGGGCTGCTTGCCGTATTCCACAGCTTTGACGGGGAACATGACGGCGTCTTGGAAGCTCCCCTTCCCGCGGACGGGAAATACCAGATTGAGGAAGTTTACTCTGATGCGGAGGCGGACGTCGAGATTGCCAACGGGAAACTGGCGTGCCGGATCCCGGAGGATATGCGTGCCGTGGCGGTTCTGGCGCGGAAGGTCTGACTGCATGAAATAGAATAGGGAAACAGCGGTAACTCCGTGTGACAGGCTTACCGCTGTTTTATTAATCTCTTATAATTGTAATTCGCCTTTGCTGAGTTTTTCCGTAAACGCTATATACGATGGAGCAATGACTTCGCATTCTTCAAATTCGGGCTCTGCACCCCGCACAACGGAACCATCCTTCATAGAAATCGCATAATAAGAGTAGCAGCCTTTCACGGACATGATGATGGGAAGGTGGTTTTCCCAGAAAGCTTTGATCCGGGCTTCCCACTCGGTATCGCCAGCGGCAGATGTAAGGCTGATCTTTTCCCACTCATTCCACTGGAAGGCGTCATCGCTTTGCGGTTCAAAATCATTCGCGCATAAGAACCAGACGGTTTCTTCGGCATTCATCATACACTTGACTGTTTTGATAAATTCCAGCCATTGTTCAGGGATATTTGTGTATCTGGCGGTTATTATATTTGAAAGGTAATCGTTTCGATTTTCATACAATGCAACCTGCCAGCCGTTTTCTTCCATATGCTTTATAAAAGTATGTAACATTTTCGCAATCCTCCATGCGGTTCGTTTTTGTGACATAATTAAAATTATAGCATACTCTAATATAAAAAAATATCCCGTCATGTTATTTTTCCCCTTGCCAAATGCCGCGAGATATGGTATTATATCATTCGTTAAGGCTACATGAAGCCTTTCGTCAGGCTCCATGGTCAAGCGGTTAAGACATCGCCCTTTCACGGCGGTAACACGGGTTCGATTCCCGTTGGAGTCATCGGTCGGAAGATCGGTAATAATTGAATATGGCGCAGTAGCCAAGTGGTAAGGCATGGGTCTGCAACACCCTGATTCACCGGTTCAAATCCGGTCTGCGCCTCTTGAAAAATCTCCTAAATACTAGGGGATTTTTTGCTTGTGTTGCATTTCGTGTTGTATAGTTCTGAGAAATAATTGTTTGCCATATGATCCATCTGTTTCGCCTGTTCCTCTAAAACATGCCGGTAGACGGCTTTTAATGTGCCATCATTGCCCCAGCCGCCGCGCTGCATGATATATGAGTCTGGAATACCGAGGGCGTGCTGGATGCTTGCTGAGTAATGTCTCAAGTCGTGGAACCGAAAATGCGGGATGCCGTTACGCTTAAGCAGTCTGTTAAATCTGTTTGTAATAGAATCCGGGGTGAGGCGTACAATTCGCCCTTTCATTCCGCGCCACTTATCTGATACGAAATCGGGATAATCAATGTATCTGTCGCCGGCATAGCTTTTTGGGGTTTTTATGATCCACTCACGATCACCGTTGATAACCATATTTTTACATACATGAACAATGTTTCCAGAAATATCCTCGGAGGACAGGGCGCATATTTCTCCGCGGCGCATGGGACCGAACGCCGCAAGCAGCACCGGGAGTTCCATGTCGGTGCCAGCCACAGACGAAAGAAGCTGTTTTATTTCCGCATCAGAGGGGACATAAATGTCTGGTCGCACTTTCTTAGGCAAAGCGGTATTGAGGGCGAAATTGGGGCGGTAAACGTGCATTACGGCAGATATAAGTCCATGACTGTTTCTTACCGTCTTAGGGGAATGGTTTTGTGCCTCGATGTTGATTGCCTTTTGTATATCTTCCTGTGTGATCAGAGCGATTTTTATATTCATAATGCTCTGCAGTTCTTTTTTACGGGTTCTTTTGTAATCCATGATTGTGCGTGGAGATAGCACAGCCTCTCGTCCCTCGATATATTTGTCAAGGGCTTTGCCAAACGTAATATTCTGTACGTTGCTCGTACTTTCTTTTTCAGCCGCCCACACACTGGCAGCCTGTTCTGCAAGCCGTTTACCTTTGGAACCCGGGATATCGCTGGTAAAGGACTTATATATCCGCTTTTTCTTGATGGTGCCGTCCGGCTGCATGGTTTCTTCTGTGTGGCTGTAGACCTGACAGCGCCAGCTTCCAGACGGGAGTTTTTTTGCTGTAGTCATAGTGTTGTCCTTCTTTTTGGGTATAAAAATAACAGCCTGTGAATGATCTGGAAAAACAGACGGTTCACTTGCAAGCTGCGCCCGGGGCCTTTCCGGCCTTTGTGATTAATGTATGTATTTTCATGTGATATATGGATAACTTTAAATGGATAATGAAAAAGGCAGATAACCGAAGTTACCTGCCTGAAGGTTTGAATGAAATACTGCTATCCTTTGGATGTATACTGAGATAATCTGGTTTTTCAATGACAGAAGGTATCTGTTCCAAACAATTATAAAATTCATTGTCTGAAATAAAGTCATCTTTATGTAACTCTGTGTGCTTGTCAGTTATATTCGTTACACTATTTTGATTGGGGAAGAACAGCAGATCCGCTTCCGGCTGAACGGGAGCCAAAACGCAGAGGTGCTTTGTGATATGACACGCCCGCTGGGAACTTTTTTGATAAACTTTGAGCGTGACACGGACAGAGATTGGAACTTATACGGGCTTTCTCCGCTGCGGCAAGCCCTCCACTCCAACCGATGGAAACAGCCAGAGCTGGAGCAGGTGGCAAGCGAATTTCTCTGGGGAAAATATCTTAGCAACGACCCTCTGAAAATGTATGTGGCGTTCCGTATTTGGAACAGCTATCTGCTTGCCAGAGAACCCCGTGACCGTAACGCTGCCTGTGACCGCTTCATGGATAAAATGAGCAGCCTGACCGGGGTATTCCATAACGAAGCCATGAGCTTTGACAGGGAGACAGGAAAACCGAAACATTTTCAAGCTGGCAGCCTTTATTTCAAAGGCGCACCGTCAGAAGATACCCGGCTTGACCTCTGGTTCCCGGACAACCGGCGCACAGAAGAATGTGTGTCTGCCTATGCGTCCCTCTACCCGTTGATTACCTATTATCTGAACAGGCTGAATGACTGGGGGCTTTGCTTCCGGCAGTGCAAGGTCTGCGGGAAATATTTTCTGGCAAAGAGCCAGCGGTATGAGCTGTGCAGCGATAAGTGCCGCAAAGCACAGGCACTTCAAAACAAGCGGGAATTTGACGAGAGGGCAAGAGAAAATAACTATGACCTGCTTTATAAAAATGAATGCCAGAACTGGCGCAATAAAATAAACCGGGTAAAAAATACCGCAGGCTTTCCGGCTGACCGTCTGGAAAAAATACAGGCTGCCTTTGCTAACTTTAAGAAAGAAGCGTTACAGAGAAAAAAGGTTGTAAAAACAGGAACAGCCAGCCCGAAAGAATTTACGGACTGGCTGTATCAGCAGAGTAATGTAATTGTTGAGCTGACCGAGATATGAAAAACTTTCTATCGTCAATTTCGCATTATTGCAATAACAGATTGCTTCTTCCATGAATGGTAATATTATCATCAAACTTTTGGAAGAACTATAAATGTCCGAGGTACCTTTGATTTCGACAGAAAAACAGGCTGAATTGTTACAACGCTCGGACATTTCAAAAATTTTTTTGAGAAAAGGCGAAAAAGGCGGAGCAGCACACGCCGCCCCGCCGATCCCATACTATCATTCCATCGCCCGCATTTGTTCAATCAGAGATTGTTTTTTCTGTCTGCGGACTGTCCATACAGACAAAATCAGCTCCATTCCGAACAATACCAGAATGAACAGACCCATTTCCAAAACCGGGAATTTGTAAGGCACTACTTTTCCGGCAAAAGCTCCTACACTAAATTTGCTGCAAGCAAAGATGGAAGCCGGAAGCCCAACGATCAGCGTCGCCAATGTTGCAAAGAATGCATAGCACAGCCCCTCGCAGATATTCATTTTACATAGCTGCTTTTGGGTCAGTCCGATGGAACGCAAAACACTGTTTTCCTGTTTTCTGGACATTTGATTAGAGAGGGTCGTGTTAATTAGGTTGATAACGCCAAAGAGGAATACCAGCCATGAAAGTACCTCCATACTGCCAAATACAAAAGAATTTATATTTTTTTCATACTCAATTACAGTGTTAATATCATCTAATGCAATATCCGTATGAGCGGATATAATATTTTTTAATTCATCCCTCACATGATCCGCTTTTTGGGGATCACTTACAATGCTCCATGAATAATCGAAAGAGGTGATTTCCGGGTGCAGTTCATGGAACAATGCTTCCGGTGCAAATTCCAATACACCGTCAAAGTGATGTGTTCCATGTCCATTATCCAGATTATTGTTAAACACCCCGGATATAGTAACCGGAATGGTTGATTTCCCGGAGATAAGTTCAGCTGTTTCTCCGACACCTATATGTTCACGGTTACTTGTTGCCGAATCAATTAGGATGCTGTGTGTATCCGTCGGCATAGTGCCCTCTATCAATGAAGCTTCAACCTTAGAATAATTTTGATCAGTCAGTATATCACACATACCACCATATTCAATTCCGTTGACGTTATAATTTATATGAAGGCTTTGCCTTTTTGCAATCACATCGGTTACACCGTCAATAGACAAAATTTCCTGTTTGAGTTCCTCATTCAGTGGATTTCCTGCTGCCATGACTTCTTGTTCTGACAACTTTGAATCCAGATAAACCTTATAGTCACCATCCGGGAACTCTTGTCTTGCAAGCGCCTCTGGGGAGCGCAGCAAAACAATGGAGGATACCACAAGCAGGATAATTCCACCCAAACTCAATGAGGCTACAATAGCAACGGTCTTTTTGCGGTCACGCTTAAAATTCGCAATTCCCATTGAAACAGGATTGAGCTTGATATTCTTTTTCCGGCTGCGGATGTCCTTTTGCGCCGGGGTAAAACGGACGGCTTCAATGGGGGAAATCCCTGCCGCTATTTTCACCGGCTTACGGATGGAAACAGATACCATGATCCAACTGCTTATGAGTGTCAAAATAACCGTTGCCACATAGGAAACAGCGTTAAATCCCTTGGAAAACAGGAGAAAACCAGCGCATACGCCCAGCACTGTACCAATCAAAATTCCGATACTGCCGAGTTTGCGTCCCTCCCGCTTTACAATCCGCTTGATTTGCTTTGGCGTCGCGCCAATCGTCCGAAACTGCCCGTAGCTCTGGATTTTGTCATTGATGGAGATACGGAAGATACTCTGGATCACAATATAGCCGCCGATCAGAACAATAGCAATCACACCAACAATCGGTAAAAAATCAAAGGATTTAGAAGCATAAGCAAAATATTTGCTGTTCATTTTGGGCATAGAAAGCTGATATTCCTCCGCAACCTCCCTGCAATAAGAGGTCATCAGTTCTTCGTCCAACTGAACGCTGTTTTTGAAATGGGCATAGGCGCGATACCCAGCGGAGTTAAACCCATCCCATTCTTTCAGGGCAGCTTTGGAAAGAATGATGGCACAGGTATTCGCTTCTTTTTCATTTACGCTGTCCAGAATGCCGGTAACGACATAATCGCCATGAAAACTCTCTGTATCTAAGGTCACAGTGTCCCCGATCTTGGCATTGTGTCCATAGGTGGAAAGAAAGTATTCGCTTACGACAACTTCATTTGCCTTTTGGGGCAGATTCCCCTCCAATAGCTTCATTTGGTCGCGCCCAATCTCCATCATTTCTGCGTCATTATATACATAAGAGGCATGATAGCCCTGTTCTGAAAGTTCCTCACCCAGCATATAGTAGCCGCCTACGCGCTCAAACTCCGGCAGTCCTTTCAGGGTTTCAATGTCGTTTTCCTCTACGCCCAGCCAAACCGCCTCATAAGTATCGACAACCTGATTGCGCTGCATTTGTGTCAGGGAAGTAGACACAATTCCCGTAAAGCAGATCAGAAACGCCGCCAGCGCAACGGCGATCACCACCATCAGATTCCGGCGCTTCTCGCTTTGTAAACTTTTCTTTGCCAGCTTCTTTGTAATGGCGCTGGTATCATTCTCAAAAGGCCATGTCATAGCCTGCCACCTCCTTATTCCACAATCTTGCCGTCCTCAATGCGGACAATCCGATCTGCAAGGCGGGCAATATCGTTGTTGTGTGTAATCATCACTACGGTTTGCCGGAACTCTGCACTGGTGCGCTTGATTAGCCCCAGCACCTCGGCGCTGGTCTTGCTGTCAAGGTTGCCGGTCGGCTCGTCGG
>ERZ779622.760-NODE-760-length-16255-cov-8.704753_pt1 | contig 16255 bp, 10 predicted proteins | sample MGYA00514188_ERZ779622 | MGnify/ENA primary metagenome ERZ779622 (study PRJEB29562, sample SAMEA4376702) | mouse gut metagenome | isolation source: Cecum | study: EMG produced TPA metagenomics assembly of the A DSS colitis mouse model was used to assess the...
GGTTGCCAGAATTCAGAGCTATATTGCCGCACGAGGCTTTCAATAAAGTGACCGGCTGGTAGAAAACATTTATCTGAGGCTGACATCGAAGCCGTTTGTCATTCTTGCGGGAACAAGTGGGACGGGTAAAACCAGGCTTGTACACCTATTTGCCCAGGCCATAGGAGCGGCATACAAGATGGTGCCTGTAAGACCGGATTGGTCGGATTCCTCTGATTTGTTTGGTCATATTAATCTGAACGGGGAATTTGTTCCTGGGGCAATCACAGAATTTGTTTTCGATGCATCTGAAAACAGGGACAAGCCGTATATTCTCTGCCTAGACGAGATGAATCTAGCCAGAGTAGAATACTACATGAGTGACATTTTATCGGTGATTGAAAGCCGTGATTTTGATGCGGAGGGCAGAATTGTAACTGCACCGCTTATGTCGGCTGCACAATGTGGCAGCAGGGAGCGTGATCAGAAATATGCGGGGATGCAGCTATCCGAGAACCTTTATATTGTAGGTACGGTAAATATGGATGAGACGACCTTCCCGTTTAGCAAGAAGGTTCTGGACCGGGCCAATACTATAGAATTTTCTTATGTGGATTTAGAATCTCCATTTGCCAAAGAGCCCGTAAACATAGCGGCTGAGTCGGTACAAACAGATAACACATTTTTGAAGACAGAATACCTGATCCTGCAAAAGGATTGTATCGGGGAAGAGGAGACCGTAGGACAGTATTGCTTGGAACTCCAGAGAATCAACAAAATTCTACAATCTGCCAATGCGCATGTAGGGTATCGGGTCAGAGATGAGATTGTTTTTTATCTGCTTAATAATAAGAAGGCTGGTGGGTTGTTAACAGATGATGAGGCAATGGACAATGAAATTCTGCAGAAAATCCTACCGCGTATTCAAGGTAGCAGCATAGCTATCAAGGAAATGTTGCTTGCTTTATTCAAAGTTTGTGTCGGGAATCATGCAGGTATTCAACCGGAACAGTCGGATTTGGTAAAAAATATCATGTCTTTGGCTTCGGATGATAATAGCCGATACAGGAAAAGTGCAGAAAAGATTGCATTTATGATAAGGAGATATGAAGAGGATGGATTTACTTCCTATTGGCTCTGATGAATTATGTTATATTCAGACAAAGAAAGTCAATATTATGATAAAAGGCCGCGGAACCCATCCTAAATTTGAGGGGGCTTCTTATGATGCCCCGGAAGCGGTTATGAAGGTGTTTTGCCGGGATACCTTTGCGCTTACTTTGCAGGATAGCAGTGGCGCACTTTTTCCTATAGAGGGTGATAACAGCGGTATTTACAAGACAAAGCCGCTGTTTTATGAACAGCAGAATTACGAAATCGTAATTGAGGCAGATGCAGAAGAGGATGAGGTTACCTTTTGGCATGATAACATAAATATTCGTAAGAAGGTGACGAGGGCCAGTCGAAAACACAATATCTTATCGGGTGTGATTAACTTTGGCAATGAGATTGGATTTTCAGATTTTGTAATTCAAATCAATGGCACGGAGTATCTCAGACTTGTGGTAGAAGTGTATCCTTCTAAAATCAGTTACAAGGAGGACTATCAGGCGATTGTAGACGATGTGACGGCGGAGGTTTACAATGTAATCTTTGACTTTTTGAAAACAACGTATCTTGGCTATCGACAAGGAAACCGTGTTTCAAGCAGTCCGGTCGAGTTTTTTGCGGTAATTCGTAAGATTTTTGGAGATTTTCTGAAAGCGGTTGATATGATTTTGGCCTGTCCGCATCATTTATTGGAGACCCACAGAGAGGTACTTTCGGAGCATAAAGTGAAACGAATGGATGCAAGCGGCTGTCGCTGGCTGGAGAAACACCCCGACCATGTGACGAAATCGGGCAGTCGAATTATGGTTGATCGGGTACTTGGCGTACGAAAACAGGTAACTTATGCTACCAAAGAGAACCGCATGTCCAAATTTATATTGCGCACAACGATCAAGAAGCTGGAAGATTTTAAGAGAAATTATTTAAAACTTCAAAGGGCGAAGGATGCGGCAGTCATAGAGGAAATAGACGGTATGATTCGTGCGTGCAGGCGGCGTATGCATACGGCTTTTTTCATGGGGATTGAGGAAAAAGAGGCAGATGCGGGGATGTCACTTGTCTTTTCCATGGCGTCGGGATATCGGGATCTGTACAAATATTATTTGATGCTATTGCATGGACTTTCTGTTACCGGGGATGTCTTCCATATTTCCGTCAAAGATCTGGCGGTTTTATATGAATATTGGTGCTTTATTAAATTGAACAGTATGATGAAAGACCGCCATGAGATGATTTCTCAGGATATTATTAAGATACAGGGGAATGGCCTGTTTGTGTCACTGGTAAAAGGACAGGGGTCAAAGGTGAAGTATCGGAATGTTGAAAATGGGGACATCATTACGCTTTCCTACAATCCAAAGGCTGCAGGAATTCCAACTGTTGCACAAAAACCCGACAATGTACTTTCCTTGAGAAAACGCTCAGGATTTAAGCAAAACAGGCAGTATGAATATGTATTCGATGCGAAATACAGAATGAATCCGGCGCTTCCGGGAACGGATTATTATAAGGAAATTTTCCAGGGTCCAGGACCGGAGGTAGATGATATCAATACGATGCACCGTTACCGTGATGCGATTGTCTACCAGAACGGGGCCTCCTCTTATGAGCGGACTATGTTTGGAGCCTATGTGCTGTTTCCCTATTCTGATCTGGAAAGGTATAAAACCCATCGGTTTTATAAAAGTATTGAAGAGGTTAATATTGGCGGCCTGCCCTTCCTGCCGTCAGCCACAGAATTGGTCGCGCAGATGTTGGAGGAATTGATTGCCGATTCGCCGGATTCTGCATTTGAGAGAGCGACTCTACCAAGAGGAATTGAAGAAAAGTTAGCGAAAGTGGATTGGGAGAATCGGGATGTATTGGTGGGAAGTTTAAGAAATAAGGCGCAGCTGGATGTGGCATTACAGCATAACTTTTATCATATTCCGGCAAGACAGCTTCCGGATTCAGCGTTTCCGATTCATTATGTAGCGATCTATCAGTCAAAGAATTTCTTTGGTCCGGAGGCGGGAATTCGGTATTACGGCATGGTGACCAAGTGTATTCCGGTGAAAAGAAGCCAGATCCTCGAGTTGCCTAAACATTCTTCGGAGAACTACTATCGATTGGAAATAAAAGAGTGGAAGCAGCTGGAGCGCGTTATATCACCCAGAGAATTTGGCCAGGTAAGATGTCTGACGAATTTGTTTCTGCTGGAACACAGTGCAGAATATCCGGAACTGCTGCTGCGGTCGGAAGAGGAATATCGGCTATATGCGGAACTGAAACGGGCAGTAAAGAATCCGGAGATTGATGATGAGAGCAATAACGTAGGATTTAAGTTCGATAAGGCGACGATTTTGTTTGAAGAGGATGAGATTCATATATATCGGGAGCATAAACTGATAGACGGGTATACGGTTCAAGAATTTACGAAGAGTCCGAATGTTGTGTTTAGGAAAATACAGAGGAGGATTCTGTAACAGGGAAACCGAAGATTGTACTATTACTTGGGAGAGTGTAAACTATGCTGAAAGTATTGATTGCGGATGATGAGATAAAGGTAAGCAAGCTGATCCTTCATCTGGTACAATGGGAAGAATTGGGAATGGAAGTGATTGGAACGGTAAATGATGGGGTGGAGGCTTTCGAGCTGATCTTGGAAAAGCAACCGGACATAGTGATTACGGATATCAGAATGCCAGGTATGGATGGGATCGAACTTGTAGAGAAGGCCACGAAAGAGATGGAATCGTCAAAAAAGGTCTTCTTTGTGATTATCAGCGGCTACAGTCAGTTTGAATATGCGCAGCAGGCGGTGAAGTTGGGGGTAGAGGATTACCTTCTGAAACCGATCAAGAAGAAGGAACTGGAAGCCGTCTTGCACAAAATACTCAGTAAATATAATGCGACCGCCAATGCATTGGAGGAAAAGGAAAACCTGCGGAATCATCTGCAGATGACGCAACAGAAAGTTAAGAACAGTTTCTTGTCGGAACTGGTGGATGATCACAGACAGTCGATTTTACAGATGGACGAAGAGGAAATCTATCGGGAGTTTGAGTGTAGTTTTCCGGGACGGTATTTCACTCATGTGGTAGTGCATCTTTTTACCAATACAGTGATGGAGGACAATGAAGAATATAGCTTCATGCTTCCGAAGATCCAGAAGATGATGAAGGAAAGGACGGAGAAATACTGCTCGGAATGGATGAGTATTCTTCATGATGAGGAGGTGGTCTGTCTTTTTAATGCGGAGGAAAATAAAAGGGAGGATCTGATCCGTCAGCTTTATCGTTTGAAGTTGGATATTTCCAATATCAAGGCGCTTTTTCCGAGATTTAAGGTGGCCATCGGCGTGGGAAAAACGGTAGAAGGCCTGGAACTGTATCATGAAAGTATGAGTACTGCAAACAAAGCCATACGGAGCCGGTTTGGCAGGGAGGAGGAGTTTTTACTGGAGGGTATGGACGAAACGGAAGTTGACATGCGTGTGGCGGACATTGTGACGGCGACCGGAAAGAGAGAGCTGTTAAAGAGCATGGAATTAGTCGATGTAGAGTCTTTCCGAATGTCATTGAGCGGTATGCGCAAAGAACTGTCAGTGTATATAAAAAACGGCGGATTAATCTACGGCGTTTACCGAGAACTGGCGGAGACTTTTGTCCTTGGAGTCAACAACTGGTTTGGGGACGAGGTCAAGGTGAGCGTAAAGAAATTAATGAAAGGTTATCTGTACTTGTATGGATTTGACGAGGTTTTTGACTGGCTGACTGATACCTGTTGTGAGATCTTGACTCATTATGAGGAGGTGCAAAAGAATCAGGAGGCGAGACCGATTCGTCTGGCTAAGCAGTATATCAACGAGAATTATAACAAGGCGGTTAGTCTGGAAGGAGTGAGCGGATATATTGGTTTTAATCCGGCTTATTTTTCCAGCATGTTTAAGAAAGCTACGGGACAGAATTTCATGGATTATGTGATCGAGATCAGGATCATGAATGCCAGAAATCTCTTGGTACAGACCGATCAGGATGTGGCGGATATCGCCGCTACGGTGGGGTATACGGATCTGAAATACTTTTCCAGGATCTTTAAGAAGCTGACAAATCTTACGCCATCCGAGTACAGAAAGCTGTACAGCTGACCCGGTGTGAAAGGAAATGTGGAATAATAGAGGATGCGTTAAGATCTTTGCAGGGACAGTCGTTAATATCTACGGAGAGGTTAGCATGAAAAGAAGGTACTATTTTACGGAATTGAAGATATTCTGCATTTTGCAGGCATTTCTCCTTCTGGTGACAGCAGCATTTGAGGTGTTTCTTTTGCTGGGAACCTGGAAGCCGGGAGCGAGAGGAAAAGTGTTCATTGTCATAGCAGCGGTATGTTTTACGGCAGCAACTTTTATACTCTTATGGCGGTTGTTACAAAAAGAGAAGCGTTACAATGAATTGTGTGACAGATTTTCGGAGGGAAAGATTTATCAGGAATTTATCGACTGCATAGGCGGACTTTTCCCGGAGCTTGCACCGGCGGTGGAACGGCTGGACGGTCTTTTGGAACGACAGAATATCATACGGCTGTCCACGAAGCAGGCAGAATTTCTGGCGCTGCAGAATCAGATCAATCCACATTTTTTATATAATACACTGGAGGCGATCCGTGGTGATGCGTTGTGTGCCGGGATGGAAAACATTGCGGATATCACGGAAGCTTTGTCGGTCTTTTTTCGTTATACTATTACGGAGACGAACAACCTGGTGACCATTGGGGAAGAACTTGACAACGTAGAGAACTATTTTAAGATTCAGCAGTATCGTTTCGGAGAGAAATTAGCCATAGATATTCAGATATGCGATGAGAAAGAAAATATTCTGAAGATGCAGTGTCCCAAACTGTCTTTGCAACCGGTAATCGAAAATGCGATCTTCCATGGGCTGGAGCGAAAACGGGAGAAGGGGAGGATCAGTCTGATGCTGGAGATCGTGGATGAGGATCTTCATATCTGCATCAGTGATAACGGCGTAGGGATTGATGAAAAGAAACTGGCTGAGTTAAATGAACGTTTAAACCGGGTGTCGGTGGGGTATATCGTGGAGGACGGAGACGGAAAGAAGGGCGGGATCGCGCTTAAAAATGTATGTCGACGTATCAAACTCCTGTTTGGGGAGCAGTACGGTCTTCACGTAGACAGCATCTCGGGAATCGGTACGAAGGTAACATTGATTCTTCCTGTCATGTATAAAAAGGATAGAAAATGAAGAAAGAGCTGTTTGCGTTGGAGGAGACAACGCTGAAAGATAATGACAAAGAGATACTGCAAGGCTTTAACATGCACCTGTATGAGGGAGATGTTTGTGGGATCATCTGTGACAGCATCAATGAGAGGGACACCCTGCTGGATTTTTTCCGTGGAGACTGTGAGGTGGTAAAGGGTGTTGTCAGATTCCGTCATGCGACGGTCAAAAACGGCAGTGCGCCTCAGATGCTTGGCAGAGAGTTTTCTGTAATAGAAAAGAAGAGCAAGCTGTTGTCTTCCTTATCTATTATGGAAAATATCTGTATATTCGTGGACAAGAATAATATTGTGCGCAAAAGAAAATATTACGAATTGACAAAAAAGTATTTTCGAGATTTTGGTATTTCCATACAACCGGAGAAGCAAGTAGCCTTGTTGTCAGAAAAAGAGAGAGTGATCATTGAACTGCTAAAGGCCTATGCAGAGAATAAGAGCGTGGTGGTATTGGCAGATTTGACAGGTTTTCTCCAGAAGAATGAGTTGGCGGAAGTACACCATCTCTTATTAAAACTTCAACAGACGGGGATTTGCTTTATTTTGCTGGAAACGTTGGAGGATATTGTATTCTCCTGGACAAACCAGCTGTTAATTATAAAGAACGGTAAAGAGCTGGGGTGCTTTGCTCCGGCGTTTGTGGACAGACAGAAGTTGTATGATTTTTTGGCAGGCAAGCAGAGTGGTTATGAAAAGAAGACGGAATTTGAACAGAGTCTGGAAGAAATAGAAGATATGGACGATACGGTGTTCCGTATGGAGAAGGTGAGTACAAAAATGCTGCAGGATCTGACTTTTTCAGTGGGAAAAGGGGAGATCCTCAAGATTCTGTTTGCCAATGCAGGAGATTTCGAAGGATTCAGAAGGATCTTCATGGACGGCAGCAGCGTTGTGTCCGGTACCGTCTATCTGCAAGAGACGGTGATGCACTGTAGGAACATCAGGGAATGGCGGAAGAGGGGGCTGTGTTACAGTGGAGAGATGCCGCATAGGAGCATGCTGATCCAGGATATGACAGTGGTTGACAATTTTATGTTGGAGCTAGCGGGGAAGGTGGAACTGCTATGGATGCTGCCCAGGTACAGGAAAAGCGTATATCAGTACATTGAAGATCATCTGGGAGAAGGCATGGCGAACCGCAGGCTGCGGAACCTTTCACCGGACATCCTGCAGAGAATTCAGCTTGGCAAGTATTATCTGGCGGCGCCTAAGGTGTTGGTCTGCGAGAAACCCTTTCAGGAAGTAGATCTGCATATCAGAGAGGCGACGCTGGAGATGTTTGCCAAGTTGCGCAGCAGAGGCATTACGATCATTGCTCTGATGACGAATCTTTCTGACCTGAATCTGGTGGAGGGCAGTAACCTTTACATCAGAAACGGCAGCATGGTCGACGAGAATGAGATTTATCAGATTTTATATACAGAACAGGAACAGGTATGATGACTGTCCTGTTCTTTTTGTTTTAACGATATTTGTAAAATGCTACAAACAACAGTCGAATAAGAGAAAATAATTAGACAAAACGTATATTTCTAAAAATCATCCCCCATAATCTAAAGATAGAAAGTATGAAGAATATAAAGTTAATGTTATATTGAATGTACAAAATAACTAGGGAGGTCATAAGACATGAGAAAAAAAGCATTAAGTATCATCTTATCTGCCGCCATGACGGCATCTATGCTGGCAGGCTGCGGTAGTACATCGGCGCAGGAGAATCAGCCGCAGGAAACGTCTGCTGAGGCAGGCGAGGACAGTGCAGAGGACGCTGCGGAAGAACCAGCAGCCGGCGCGGCTGAAACGGCGGAGAACGTTGCGGAAGAGCCGGTAGATGCAGGGTCCCTGCCGATCTTGGGAGCGGGTATCTATTCTTCTACAGATAACTTCAATTCCTATATCGCCAAAGCTATCTCAGGTGCCAGCAACGGTGTATTTCAGGTGAATGTGGACGACGGGCAGATGGATCAATCGACCCAGTTGAACCAGATTGATACAGCACTTGCCAAAGGAGCGGTTGCAATCTGCGTTTCTGTAGTGGATATCACTGCGGCGCCTGCTATTATCCAGAAATGCCAGGATGCAGGCGATGTGCCGATTATTTTCTTTAACAAGGAGATCACGGACAAGGATGTGGTAAGCTCTTATGACAATTTATATCAGGTAACATCCACGGGCGGTGATTACGGCGCTGCGATTCAGGGACAGATGATCGTAGATTACTGGAATGCGCATCCAGAAATGGATAAGAACGGAGATGGTAAGCTGCAGATGATCAACGTAATGGGTGATCCGGGACACACGGCAAGTCAGCCGCGGGCCGACTATGTAGAATCCACAATCACGGATGCCGGAATCGGTATTGAAGTTCTGGAAAGAGATACAGGTATGTGGGACACCGCAAAGGCAAAAGAGAAGATGGATGCATGGGTTTCCAAATACGGTGATGAAATCGAGGCGGTCATCTGTGCAAATGACGCGATGGCACTGGGTGTGCTGCAGTCGATTGAGGCGGCAGGATTCAACCTGGACGGTGCGGAAAGTGAGCAGTACATTCCTGTTATCGGAATCGATGCCTTACCGGAAATGCTGGAGAAAATCGAGAGTGGCGAAGTGATCGGATCGGTTCTGCAGGATGCGTCTACGCAGGGCAAGGTCATCGTTGCGATCGCGAACAATTTATTTTTGGGTAAAGAGCCTTTAGACGGTCTTGATTTTGAATTTGACACGGATGGTTCTAAGGCGGTACGTGTTCCCTATGCGGCGATCACGGCAGATAATGTCGATGTTGCGGCAGCAAACTATACCGAATAAAGACAAGCTGAAGCATATATGTCCCGAAAGCCTGTATATTCCTGTCGGGAGGCGGCTTTTGGGGCAGTTTATATTTCACAGACAGGAAACAGAAAGGAATCGGATGGTGTGAATGACTATATTCTTGAGATGAAAAATATCACAAAGGTTTTTCCGGGCGTCAAGGCTCTGGACGACGTAAGCCTGCGGGTGAGGCCGGGAACCGTTCATTCTCTGATGGGAGAAAACGGTGCGGGCAAATCTACATTGATGAAATGTCTGTTCGGAATCTATGCTTTAGATCAGGGGGAAATTATCCTGGATGGCAAAAAGGTGAACTTCAGCGGTCCGGCGGAGGCGCTTCAAAATCATATCTCTATGGTGCATCAGGAATTGAATCAGGTGTTGGAACGGAGTGTGATGGAGAATGTCTGGTTGGGGAGATTTCCCATGAAAGGTTGTCTGGTAGATCATCAGAAGATGTTTGATGAGACAAAGAAGATTTTTGATGAATTTGAGATTAATGTAAATCCTGCAATAAAGACGGGAAATCTGCAGGTGGCGCAGCGGCAGATGATCGAGATCGCAAAAGCAGTATCTTATGATGCGAAAGTGATAGTCATGGACGAACCTACCTCTTCTTTGACGGAAAATGAAGTGGAGCATCTGTTTAAGATTATCAATAAGCTGCGGCAAAACAGGGTCAGCATTATCTATATATCCCACAAAATGGAAGAAATCCTGAAGATATCGGATGAGGTTACCGTTATGCGGGATGGAAGATGGGTGGCGACTAGGCCTAAAGAAGAGCTCAGCACCGATTCCCTGATTCAAATGATGGTGGGGCGTGAATTAAAGGAACGGTATCCCGTAAGAAACATAACGCCTGGAGAAGTGGTGCTTAAAGTGGAGAATCTTGCCACTTTGTCACCTGCCTTCCGGAATGTGAGTTTTGAACTAAGGAAGGGAGAAATTCTTGGCATTGCCGGTCTGGTGGGTGCAGGAAGGACGGAAGTGTTAGAGACGCTGTTCGGAATCCGCGCGAGAGGAGAAGGGAAGATCATCTATAAAGGGCAGGAGGTTCAGAACAGAGCACCGAGAGAAGCTATGAAGAACGGGTTTGCCATGCTGACGGAGGAGCGGCGAAGGGACGGCATCTTTCAGGATCTGAGCGTCTCTTTTAACACGATCATTGCCAATCTTGATATTTATCGGAAGAATGGTTTGCTCAACAATAAAATGATCAGGCAGAATGTGGAAGAGATGATCCGGAAGATCCGGGTGAAGACGCCTTCTGACAGTACGAAAATAGGAAATCTGTCAGGTGGAAATCAGCAGAAGGTAATCCTGGGGCGGTGGCTTTTGACGGATCCGGAGATCCTGCTCTTGGATGAACCTACAAGAGGTATCGATGTAGGGGCAAAATATGAGATCTACCAGTTGATGAACCAGCTTGTACAGGAAGGAAAGAGCATTATCGTAGTAAGCTCGGAGATGCCGGAGCTTTTTGGGGTATGTGATAGGATTATGGTCATGAGCAACGGAAATCAGTCGGGTATTTTTAACGCAAAGGAAGCGACCCAGTTTGAGATCATGGAAGCTTCGGCAAAGTACATATGATTTGGAGGGTATAAGAGTGGAAAAGAACAAATTTTCTTTGAAAAGTTTCTTGATGGAGAAGATCATCTATCTGGTACTTCTGGTGTTGATCATTGTGGTGATCTGTATTGAGCCGAGGTTTTTGTCCATACTTAATTTCAGGAATATTCTTGCGCAGTCTTCTACAAGGATTATCATTGCTCTGGCGGCAGGTATGGTATTGATGATCAGGGGGTGTGACCTTTCAACCGGCCGCATGATTGGTCTGGCGGCAGTTATTTCGGCTTCCATGTTACAGTCCGCCAGCTATGCTTATCGGATGTATCCGAATCTTGCGGAACTGCCGGTTGTTGTTCCTCTTCTGGTCGTAGTGGTGATCTGTGCTGTGTTAGGGATGCTTTCCGGTGTCTGTGTGGCGATCTTAAAGGTGCCGCCCATTATTGCGACGTTAGCCATGCAGCTTGTGCTGTACGGGGCTTCTTCCATCTATTTTGATAGGGAGCCTTACGGGGCGCAGCCAATAGGCGGTATTACCAATCGGATTACGGATATTTGCATTAAGAGTATAAAGATAGGGCCGATCCAGATTCCGTATTTAATCATCATTGCGGCAATTGTCATTGCTGTGATGTGGATCTTGTGGAATAAGACCAAGTTCGGGAAATACATGTATGCCATTGGCGGTAATCCGGAGGCGGCGCAGGTATCTGGTGTTAATGTAGTGAAGCTTCAAATTTCCATATATTCGCTGGCGGCAATTCTTTATGCCTTTGCAGCCGTATTGGAAGTCGGAAGGATCGGTAGCGCTTCTAACACGACGGGAAACGGTTATGAGATGGATGCCATTGCATCTTGTGTAGTAGGTGGTGTGTCTATGTCCGGTGGTATCGGTACCGTTGGCGGCATTGTGATCGGCGTTCTGATCTTTACGGTCATCAATTACGGGTTATCTTTCGTCGGCGTGAATATGTACTGGCAGTTTATCGTAAAAGGCTTGATCATTCTACTGGCAGTTGTGATCGATATGAGAAAATACGCGAAGCGCAAATAATATGGATATCTGCGGAGTCATGGGAAACCAGCAGGAAGCTTTGCCTGGACGGAAAATTGGTGTAAAGGACAATCAGAAAAAAGGAGAAAGGTATGAGAGAAGTAGTAAAGAACACAAAATTAACGGAAAACTGTAGTAAGGAAGTGATCAGGGCATTTGTGGAGGAAGTGATTGGCAGCCTGACTGTAGAGGAGAAGATCGGGATTATGTCGGGGCAGGTGACGGAGCAGAAGCTGTTAGACGATCTGTTTCTGATCGAGCATTATAATGTTAAGCCGTATCCGACGATGGCGGTGGAGCGGCTTGGCCTGCCTAACGTACGCTTTGTGGACGGGCCGCGCGGTGTAGTTGCCGGATCGGCAACTTGTTTCCCTGTGTCTATGGCGAGAGGTGCCACTTTTGACCGTGAACTGGAAGAAGAGATTGGTAAGGTGATCGGTGCTGAAGTGAGAGCTGTTGGCGGCAATTATTTTGGCGGCGTGTGTATTAATCTTCCCAGAAATTTAAGATGGGGACGGGCACAGGAGTGTTATGGTGAGGATCAATACCATCTGGGAGAAATGGGCGCCGCACTGACAAGAGGCGTGCAGAGTCAGAATGTTATGGCATGTATTAAGCATTTTGCATTAAACAGCATTGAGAATGCCCGTTTTAAGGCTGATGTGCAGATTTCCAAGCGCACACTGCATGAGGTGTTTCTTCCGCACTTTAAACGTTGCATAGAGGAAGGGGCAGCGTCAGTGATGGGAGCTTACAATAAGGTGCTGGGAGAGCAGGCTTCGGAAAGCAGTTTTCTTTTGAGGGATATCCTGAGGGATCAGTGGGGCTTCGAAGGATTTACTTTATCGGATTTTCTGTGGGCTGTTCATGACGGCGTAAAGGCCGTGAAGAGCGGTATGAATATAGAGATGCCCTGCTTCTGTCACTATATAGAGGATCTGCCGAAAGCGCTGGAGGATGGACGTTTGGAGATGGCGGATCTGGACGAGGCAGTGGGCTACATCTTAAGGACGATTCTTTATTATGAGACAAGAAAAGATCCGCAGGAGTACAATGAGAATATGCTTGCCTGTGACCGGCATATTGAAGTAGCCGGACGGGCAGCCAGAGAGTCCATGGTGCTTTTGAAAAATGAAGGAAAGATTCTTCCGCTTGACAAAGAAGCAACAGAAAAGATAGTAGTGCTTGGCGTGTTGGGTGATATCGAAAATATTGGCGACCACGGCTCTAGCAAGGTACATCCTTACTATACGGTAACGCCTTTTAAGGGGCTGATGAAGAAGATGCCCAGAGCACAGATACTTTACAATGACGGAAAGGATATTGAACAGGCGAAGAAGCTGGCGGCGGATGCGGATGCGGTTGTGATTGTGGCAGGGTACATACACAGTGACGAAGGGGAATTTCTGGCAGACAGAAGCGACATTGCAGAAATGGGGGGAGACCGTGTGTCCATGCGGCTGCATCAGAGAGATATAGATCTGATTGAAGGCGTGAAGGGAATCTGTAAGAATACTGTTGTATCCATCGTGGGCAGCAGTGCCATTCTGATCGACGAGTGGGAGAAGGATATTCCAGCAATCCTATTCTCTTTCTACAGCGGTATGGAAGGCGGCAATGCTCTGGCGGATATTCTTTTCGGAGATGTATGCCCCAGCGGAAAGCTGCCGTATACTGTAGCCTATAGTGAAGAGGATTATCCGTATTTTGATCCGGACTGCGAAGAAATCGAGTATGAATACTATCATGGCTACTGTAAAATGGAAAAGGAGGGCAGGAAAGTGCTTTATCCATTTGGCTACGGGCTCTCTTATACGGAGTTTACATGTGGAAAACCGGAGATATTGGTTTTTGCGAATACGGCAAAGATCAGTGTGCTACTAAAGAATACAGGGACTGTGAAAGGGGCGGAAGTAGTACAGCTCTATGTCGGATGTGAGGGAAGCAGAGTGGACAGACCGGTCAAGCTCCTGAAAGACTTTGCACGCGTGGAGCTTATGCCAGGGGAAGAGACGAAAGTATCCTTAAGTGTGTCGAAGGAGTCTATGGCATATTTTGATGAAGAACAGGATGCATTTGTAACCGAGGATATCAAATACATTGCATATATTGGCAACTGCAGCGCGGATACGGCTCTGCAGAAGGTAGAATTTACATTTTGATCTGAGGAAACAGGCAGGAGGCATGGTTTAAAAATGAGGATAGGCGTAGATTATTATCCGGAGCATTGGGAGAAGGACCGCTGGAAGATAGATATGGAAATGATGCATCAGGCGGGGATCGAGGTCGTGCGTATCGGTGAATTTGACTGGAGTCTTTATGAATCAGAGGAGGATGTTTATCATTTTGAATGGATGGATGGGATCCTAGATTTTCTCCGTGCCAATGATATGACGGTTGTTTTCGGCACGCCCTCTGCAACACCACCGAAATGGATGACTGACAAATATGGAGATGCCATATATCAGGCGGATATTCACGGGAACAGCAAGATTTTCGGTACCAGAAAGCATTACTGCTTTAACAGTAGCGTATATCGGGAAAAGGTAAGAAAATTGACGGAGAAGATTGTGGTCAGATATGCCGGCCATTCGGCCATCGAGGGCTGGCAGATCGATAATGAACTGGGATGGGCAGATACGGTACGGTGTTATTGCGGTAAATGTGAAAAGAAATTTCGAACATATCTGCAGGAAAAATACGGAACAATCGAAAAGCTGAATGAGACTTACGGAACGGTTTTCTGGAGTCAGACTTATAACAGCTTCGATGAAGTTATTATTCCACGAGCGGGAGCGTGCTACGATACATGTCATGATACACAGGGACAGAATCCCAGTCTGCTTCTGGACTATGACAGATTCTGCAGTGATTCGGTGATTGGCTTTATGAAGGAGCAGGTTGAAATTATCCGAAAATACAGCGACAGGCCGATCACTACCAACATGTTGGATGCAGCTGTGAATTCCGGAACTGGTATTGATTATTTCAAGATGTCGGAGCAGCTTGACTTTGTAACCTGGGATAACTATATAGAATTCCAGTGGGGTAAAGCAAAAGATGAGACCGTGTCTAGAGATCATGCCCTGCTGCGCAGCTATAAACATCAGCCTTTCTGGGTGATGGAACAGCAGAGTGGTCCGTGTGGATGGAGTAAGATGGGACCCACACCCACACCTGGCAAGCTGCGTCTGTGGACTTACCAGGCGGTGGCCAACGGTTCGGATACTGTTGTATATTTCAGATGGCGGGCGTGTCCTTTCGGTACGGAAGAATATTGGCACGGTATTCTCGGACACGACGGAAAGCCGAACAGAAGATTCGAAGAGATTGCCAAGGTAGGGGCCGAGATGAAGAAACTGAGCCGGATTTACAGAGCGTTACAGCCGAAGGCTAAAGTAGCGATCTTGAAATCTTTTGACAGTGAGTGGAGTCACGAGATTCATAAGCATGTAGAAGGGTTTCACTATGATTCCCTATTGTTAGACTACTACAGAGCATTTTACAGAATGGGGATACCGGTAGAGTTTGCGGCGCCTGAGGAGGACTTGTCCTCTTACCGGCTGGTACTTGCTCCAGCCCTGCTGATGGTAAGTAATAAGCAGCGTGAGAATCTGGAAAAATATGCTGAAAACGGAGGCAATCTGTTAATTTCCTTCAGGAGTGGTATTAAGACAATGGAGAATACGTTCTTGACGGAGACGATACCGGGTGACTTTGCAAAGATGGCGGGAATTGAAATTCATGATTTCGATCCGTTGCTGGAAAAAGAGACCAAAGTATCAGGGGTGTTTGGCACTGGTACGGCCAGACTCTGGTGTGATATTATCAGTCCCGTTACTGCCAGAACCGTGGGCAGGTATATAGAAGACTTTTATGCGGACGTACCCTGTATGACGGTCAATGCTTACGGAGACGGGCGGGTATATTATCTGGGATGCGATCTGGACGAAAAGGCTATGGAAAACCTGATGAAATATCTTTGCGGACAGTCGGAAATTTCAACAGGAACATACTCTATAGATGGTGTGGAATGTATTCCTGCCACTGACGGAAAGAAGGACGCGTTATTCCTGCTAAATCACAATGTTTATTCCGTGATTGTTCCGGTGGAGAAGAGATATACGGAAATGATAAGCGGCGACACTGTGGAAGGAACGGTCAGTCTGGAGGCATATGGAGTGGCTGTGCTGCAGCCGGAAGCAGCACTTGCGTAGCTGAAAACAGAATAGTTATTTTGAAAAAACCGCAAATTTTGCGGTTTTTTCAAATGCAGATATTGTTAAACAAATTACAATAGAGTATGCTATAGTAAACGATATTAGAAATTTCGTTTACTTACTATAATTAGATTGCTTATTTGGTTTTATCGCGGATGTTTTTAATTGGGAGAAAGCCATGGACCACTTACGCTGTGTCGTAGAACGAATTACATATCAGAATGCCGACAA
>ERZ779622.762-NODE-762-length-16252-cov-14.326974_pt1 | contig 16252 bp, 12 predicted proteins | sample MGYA00514188_ERZ779622 | MGnify/ENA primary metagenome ERZ779622 (study PRJEB29562, sample SAMEA4376702) | mouse gut metagenome | isolation source: Cecum | study: EMG produced TPA metagenomics assembly of the A DSS colitis mouse model was used to assess the...
GATTGTATGTCAAAAAATACAATTTAAGTGTCCAATTTTTGTTGACCAGTGCACCCAGGTAATGGGTCAAGGGACAGGTCCCTTGTGGGGTTTGGGGCAACGCCCCAAGGTCTTAAACCATCAGTATCTGCAATTTTCAAGGTTCAATTGAGCCTAGTTTTTTGGTTCAGTTTTTCATAGATTACTTGACACTACCCCTCTGCCTTTAACGGAATACGCACCATAATCTTTGTGTAGCACCCCAGCTTTGACGCAATTTCAATGCCGTATTCCTCACCGAAATTCATCTTGATACGGTCCTGCACATTTTTCAGGCCGATGCCGTTTCCCGAACCGCCTGTTGTCTCGATCTCTCCTGAGATTTTTTTATACAGCCTTGCCACTTCCTCCTCACTCATTCCTCTGCCCGCATCCGTAATCTCGATGATACAGTCATTGCCCTCTATTAATCCCTTAATATAAATGTTCGTGTCCTCCGCCATCTGCTCGATTCCGTGGTAAATGGCATTTTCGACAATGGGCTGCAACGACATTTTAGGGATTTGCTGCGCGTAGATCCTGTCAGGAATATTCAGAGACAGATAAATCTCATAGTCGAAGCGGATATTCATCAGCTTTAAATAATTTTTGATATACTCAATCTCCTCCGCCACAGTCACCGTTCCAGCCGTCCAGTGCATACTGTAGCGCAGCAGCTTTCCAAGCGTCGTAACCGCGTCAGAAATGTCGTACTGTTCCTCGATCTCCGCCATCATTTTGATGGATTCCAGCACGTTGTATATAAAGTGGGCGTTGATTTGGTTCTGCAACGCCTTGATCTCTGAATTTTTGACAAGAAGCTCCTTGTCAATCTGCTCTTTCATGAGATGATTAATCTCTGTCAACATCTTATTCACCTGACTTCCAAGTTCTCCCATCTCGTCTGTTCCACAGTCCTCGATCACAACACTCAAGTCTCCTGTCTGAACCCGTTTGATGGCATCAATAATCCTGTAGAACTGACGCAGTACCGTCTTGACCACAACATTAATCCCGGCAGCCAGAAACGGAATCAAAAGGAGCATCACGAGGAAAAACCCGTTGCGCATCCTTCTGATCTTCCCGACATCGCCTGAGATATCCTGCGCACAGACCAGCGTTCCCGACAGCTCCTTTACCGCAGTGAAGCCGACAATCATCTCTTTTCCGCCGATTGTCTGATGGCGGTATTGTTCCTGTTCCTCTTTTGCTGTCCCTGCCCACAAAAGCGCAGCCTGTAGCGAAGGATTGTCCCTGTCCTCCTGCGCGCCGTAATACTGTCCGCCCGACTCGTCCACAAAGCAGACCCTCATGCCGTCCTTTGCATGGTACATCCCTTCAAACATGGTGTCCATCGTCATTGCGACCTCAAGAACCGCCAGTTCGCCGTTTACGTAATCCTTAATCGGCGTGACCAGCGACAGAATCCGGCTGTTCTGCGCCACTGTATATGCGTCAAAAATGGCATCCGTATAATTGAACTTCCAGCCAAAAAGCGGCTCATCCTGCGCCCACGAAAGCCGGTTCATCCTGTCCCTTGTATACAGAATGGGCATCATCTCCTGCATCGTGTCCTGCTCCGCATATACCCTGATCTGGTATAAGTAGAGATTGCTGTTCACCATGCGCTCCATCGAGGCGATGTTGTCATGGTAAAATGCATACAGTCTGTCCGCAGAAAGCTCATGCCCCTGCTTTAACTCCACGAGAAAATCCTGAAGTGCCTGATCATTTAGGAAAAACTGGGTAGACATATTGATGGCATCCACATTTTTGCGAATCTGTGCGTGCTGTCTGTCCATCTCATACTGAATTGCCGTGATTTTCTCCTGAACGGTACTCCGCTCCATATTCCAGAATAATATCCCGGCAAAAACCCCGCCGACGACCTCAATAAACAGAATAATCAGCAGCATGAACTTGACGTTCAATCCCAGTCCATGATACCTCGTGAACAATTTCTGATAATATTTCCGCATCCTCATTTTATCCATCTGTTCCTATGTCAAATCCCAGCTTGCGCTTGGCATCCGCAATCTGTCTCTGCACCTCCTGCAAAACTGTCTGGTATCCCATCTGTTCCCGGCTGGCAGTATACCCGTCAAGGATGCGGTCAAACTCCTCCTCGCTGGGCGCCAGCAGAAGCCGCGGCAGCGTCTCACCCCACAGCTTCTTGATCTTGTTATAATTGTTCCCGGCCTCCGTATCTGCCTGAAACGTCAGCTCATACTGTCCCATAAAATGCGTATATGGATACGTCCATTCTTCGAGCTGCCGCAGATATTCCGCGGGCTGTAGCTTCCATGGAAGCTGCATTACCGTATTCTGAAGCATCCAGTAAGTATTGTCCGCACCATACAGCCTGTCATATTCGACGCGGTCTGTGTCCAGCACCTTCTGAACTTCTGGTTTTATCACATATGCCCCGTCAACAAGGTCATACGTTACCCCCTCCACCCCAAAATAGGTCATACGCTGTCCTTTCTCGCTCATCAGATAGGTCATAAATTCAATCGCACGGTCCGGCCGCTTACAGTTTTTGGAGATGAGTGTCACTGTCCACCCATTGATGCCTGCCCCCGGCAGCACCGGGTCATCCCCTCTGGAATTTTTCACCGCCCTCACATATTCATTGGGCTTCCTCTGAATCTCGTGCCACATGGGCCCTGCTGTCAGTACACTGCACGCCTGACGGCTGGTGAATTTGGTGCTCTCCGCCCCGGCACAAGCGCCTGTCGCTGAGAAACAGGCATGGTCTCCAAGCCAGCACCAGAAATTCCTAGACGATTTATTGTTATGCAAGTCCTCTGCACTGACTGGCTGCAAGACAAATTCATTCTGGCTGCACTTTAAATCCCCTCCAAGCGTCGGTGTCAGTGCGCCTTTGATTCCCTGTTCTCCGGCAATCGGAACCTGACAATTTATCTGTTTAACGGCCTCTAGCAGCTCCGTGATCTTTTTCACTGTATTCTGTATGGCTGCAAACAATCTGCCAAACTCATGTTTTTTATTTTTCAGTGGTTTTACCACGAGATTTCCATTGGCAATTTCATTCAGGGTATGGATGCTCGCGCCAATGTTGGTGCTGATTCCCGTAATGATGATGAAGCCAAGCAAAACTGCCGTCACACTCGCAAGCACTACCATAATCAGTGTAATCCTCTTGATGTGGTCTGCCTTCCCGGTTATGGAAGCTTTGGGTACCATCACGACAAAACTTCCGCCCGTAGTTTCGCTCTGTTTTGCCATATAAAAATAGTCCTGCCCGTCATACTTTACATACTGTGTGGCATCTTCCCCTGTATAAAAATCCAGCTCAGAGATTTTGACCGTTTCATTCCATCCCAGTTCTCTTCCGTCCGCAGTTATAAATGCCATATGGCTGCCTTCGCTAAATTCCAGCTGCTCCATCAGATTCAAAACCGCCTCGGCGCGAATATCGACAAGAACCAGACCGCCCTGCTCCTTGGAACCGACACGGCAGCTACAGTACAGGATATAATCCTCCTCGGATAGCCCGCAGCGCTCATCTATAAAAGGATGCCTGCTCCCCCACATAATTCCTGTCTGCTGTACCATCCTTTGATCCTCGGATTCCCGCAGCTTCTGCATAAATCCCTGAACATTGGAATTTGAAGTATTTGCGGTGGTCAATGCAAGGATATCCCCATTTGGAATAATATGTATATTTTTAATAAAGTCATTCGTTGTCTGTTTCACCAGAATATCCTTTGTCACCGACTGCCGCACGCTGCTTTGTCTTTTCGTATCTGAATCATAGCCGCCCTGTATATAGGAAGATACGGTTGTGTTGTTTGCCAGCTCCAATGCATTTGCCACGCAGGGCGCAACCCCTCTTTCCAGACATTCCATCGTCATGTCAAGCGCATTGACCGCAGCATTCTCATAATTTTCAATCATACCTGACGAAGCATTGTAGTACGATATCATGCCCACTGCAATTAATAAGATAATCGGCACTGCAAACCCAGCTATAAGCTGTAGCTTGAGAGAAATTCCAAACGCTTTCCCTGACTTTTGGTGAACTGTTTTCTTTTGATAAACCTTCATGCACCTGCCCTCCCTTGTATTTTGAATCACGCGCTGACATCTGTTTACAACAGCATATAAAAATATGAAAGGACTTTCAGTATGGCTTTTTTTATTTTAGGTGCTGTTTTTTTATCCAAACAAAAAAAGCCGGCCAATTTTTGGTCCGCTTTTTTTGATTTTAAGGAATTGTCAAGAAATAACTTGTTAATTTGACGCCGTATAAATGTTCAGCTGCAAAGAAGATAATCGCAGGCGTAGCGGGCTACGTCAAGATTATCTGATGCCGCAGATGGACATTTAGCCATGTCAGTACCTGACAAGTCAAATTGATGAGTTATTTATTGACAGTTCCTAACTGGTTGGCGCACTGAAAGGCAGCGTCACGATAAAGATTGTGCACTCATTTGCGCTCGCCGCGGTGATGGTGCCGCCGTGCAGCTCTACAATCTCCTTTGCGATGGCAAGTCCCAGCCCCGCGCCGCCGGTCGCTGACGAGCGCGACGCATCCGCCCTGTAAAACTGCTCAAAGATATGCGCAATCTTCTCCGGCGCGATGGTTTTTCCATGATTTTTGATCATGATTTTCACCGTGTCTGCCTCTGTCTTTGCATACAGGTCAATCTCTGTCGAGGCATAGCTGTAGCTGGCTGCATTTCGTATCAGATTGTCAAGCGCCCGCGCCAACTTATCCGCATCACCCACGAGCGTGATGTCCGGCTCGATTTCAAGATGCCAGCGAAGCGCCCGCTCCGCCAGAATCGGATGAAATTCACTCGCGAGCTGCTCGAGCATCCGGCTCAGATGAATCTGCTCCTTTTCGAGTACCAGCGCCGTCAGATTAAAGCGCGTAATGTCAAAAAATTCGTTGATAAGCTCCTCGAGCCGCTCCGCCTTCTCGAGTGCAATGTCCGTGTACCGGCAGCGCAGCTCCTGTGAAATCTGCGGCTCATCGCGCAGCAGCGTCAGATATCCGATCACGCTGGTAAGCGGCGTTTTGAGGTCGTGTGCCAGATAGACAATCAGGTCGTTTTTGCGCTGCTCGGCAAGCTGGGCATCACTCTTTCGCTTTTCTAATGTATGCTTGATCGAATTAATTTTGCGCTCGGTCGCGGCAAGCTCCTGCGAGAGAATCACATCGCCCGCGTTCTCTGTGATCAGTGCGTCAATGCCGCGGTTGATCTCTGTAAAATATCTGACAAAGCAATGAATATAGATCATCTGGGCAATCACAAACAAAAACAAAATGCCGCCCCCAAAATACCAGTCCAGATAATTGCGTATCACATGCTGGTATGTCTGCCGTGCGCGCTCGTATGCATCCGTCTCCCCTGCATAGACGATATGGTGCAAAAATCCAACCACAACATTTGCAAACCGTCCGCGAAAGACAAAATTATATAAAAACACCGCACCTGCTACAGAAAAAAACATCGTGAGAACCGTCACCAGAAACAGCTTGGTCTTTAACTGCCTGTAACCGCTGTCCTGCCGCTTTATCCGTTTCATCCCAAACCATTTACTCAATTGTATACCCCACTCCCCAGATGGTCTTGATATATTTGGGCCGCCGCGCAGGCTCTTTCATCTTCTCGCGCAGCCTCGCGATGTGCGTCATGACCGTATTGTTATTGTCGAGATACTGTTCGCCCCAGACCGCCTCAAAGAGCTCCTCTGACGAGACGACCGTGCCGCGCCTGCTGCACAGATACCACAGAATCTCAAACTCGATCGGCGTCAATGCAACTGCTTTGCCGTTTAACAGGCATTTATGTGTCTGTCTCGAGATCTGTAATCCTCTGATATCCAGCTCGTCGTGCGGCGCTGGCGTCTCCCTGCCGACATTGTAGCGGGTGTAGCGCCTAAGCTGTGTCTTGACCCTTGCCGCTACTTCAAGCGGATTGAACGGCTTTGTGATGTAATCGTCGGCACCCAGCGTCAGCCCCATGATTTTATCGCCATCCTCCACCTTTGCCGTCAGCATAATGACCGGATAAAAATACTTTTCCCGTATTTTCTGGCAGATGCGAAAGCCGTCAATGTCCGGCAGCATAATGTCCAGTATTGCCAAATCCAGTTCCGTTTCTTCGATGCAGCGGAGGGCGTCGGTGCCATTGTAATATTTGTAGACGGTATAGCCGTCATTTTTCAAGTAGACCTCAATTAAATCCGCGATCTCTTTCTCGTCATCAACCACTAAAATCTTCTCGCCCACGATACCGCCTCCGAACTGTGTTTTATCCTCTCATGCTTCGTATGGCTTGCAGTGCACAACGCATTCCTTGCCACAGAAAGCGATTCCAAAATAGCTTACGTACTTGTAGCCGTCATTTCTGAGATCCCTGTCATAGTTTTTATCCTCTATCTGCTGGATTGCCTCGTCTGCTTTTTTGTCCATATCATCAATGTCTTTTGCGACTTTGAACTCTACAACGAATGCTTCGCGGCTTCTGCGGATTGGTTTGATGAGCAGGTCGCTGCGTCCTTTTCCGCCTTCTCTGTTAGAAAGCACGATATAGCCTTTGATGCCTGTCAGCAGTCCTGCTGTCATGCCATGGTAATAGTATTCGTTTTGATCCATATAGCTTATTGTTTCCTCGAAAATATCGTTGAGTTCTTCTTGCATTGTGATGCAGTCCTTGGACAGGACAGCGTTGTGGAGGGACTGCATGTCTCTGCCCTTTAACCGTTCGCGGAACCATTTCTGTATTTTCTGTCTGAAAATGTATTTTACTTCTTTGTTCGGGATTGCAAGCTCTGCATAAATGATTTCATCATCTATCCATTCCCTTACTTTGCGAAAATACCCTGTGAAAAACATAAAGTTCCAAAGATTGTCGCCCTCGTCGTAGATTTCATTGTAGGTGATGTCCTCGTGGATTTGCACTTCGATGGTTCCGCCTGCCAGCAGTCGTTCTATTTTTGCCTTATCCTCATCGTCGGCTCGGTCAATCAGTGTTTTTACGATACTGTTTGAGGACGTGTTTGCCCAATAAGACATTGGGAGCCAGTTTTTGTTTGGGAGCGCGTCATTCATGTATGTGATGACGCTCCATGGGTTGTAAATGTCGGTTTGTCCGAACGTATAGCCATTGTACCAGTCCTTAACGGTTTCGTATTGATCGTCCATGTCATAGTAGTGGCACATTTTTTCTACTTCATCTACCTTAAAGCCGAAATATTCGTCAAAATTTTCACTTCTGATGGACACGATGCTAAGGTTATTTAAGCCGGTAAAGATACTCTCCTTTGAAATCCGCAGGCAGCCTGTAATCGCCGCAAATTCGAGGCTGGTGTTGTCCTTTAATCCGCTCTCAAAAAGCGCCTTGATAAAGTGAATCATTTCCTTATAAAATCCACAGGTAAACGAATTTTCCAAGGGGACATCATACTCATCAATAATAACAACTGCTTTTTTTCCATAGTATGTCTCAAGGCACTGCGATAGGAACAGAATGGATTTTGCATAATCCCGTTCTGCTGCCTTTTCCGTCATAATTTCTTTGTATTTTTCCTTTTTTTCAGATAATTCAGGGCAATCCAGCACAAACGCATGGCGTTCAAATTCATACGCAATTACATCGGCAATCTGCAAATAGGACGTTTTGTAATCCTGTCTTTTTGCGTCCTTGAATGTCAGATAGATTACAGGGTATTGCCCCATGTGGCTTAAAATCGCCTCCCCTGCATTCATGATTTTCAGCCCTTTAAATAGATACGACCAGTCCCGCCTGTTTCCCTGTCTGTCCCTGTCGTCCTCAAAATAATATTTGAGCATACTCATGTTGAGCGTCTTGCCGAATCGGCGCGGGCGCGTAAAAAGCGTGACTTTTGACTTGATTTGTAATAAGTCGCGTATCATGAGGGTTTTGTCTGCGTAGTAATATTCCTTCTTTATCATCTCAGCAAAATCACTGATTCCGATTGGTAATGCTCTGTAATTCATATTGGTTTACTCCTTTTTCGAAACTGTAATACCGACAGTTTACAACCATTATATCTGTATTCAAGAAAACCCGCAACAAAAACATCCATACTGGTCAAATGTCTGTCAGCCGCTCAATCTCGTCAATGATCTCTCCGATGTACGCAATCGTGTCCAGCAGAGGCGCGTCGGTGGTGATGTCGATGCCTGCAAGCTTTGCAAGTCCTACGGGGTCGAGCGTGCTACCGGCAGCGAGCACTTTTTTCCAGTCATCCACTGCGCACTGCCCTTCTTTTTCGATGCGTTTGCACACCTGCGTGGCAACGGTAAGCCCTGCGCTGTAGGTGTAGGAGTAGAGTCCCATATAATAATGCGGCTGGCGCATCCAGGTGTGGGCGGCGTCATCCGAGATCTCCACGTCATCACCCCAAAATGCCTGTAACGTCTCCTTCATCAGACGGGTCAGCGTCTCAGCGTTGACACTGCCGCCGGCATCTACAATCTTATAAACCTCTCTCTGGTATGCCGCCTCTATCAGATGGGTGACGAAATTATGATAATAGGTATTTCGAATCATGCAGGACAGCACCCAGCGGCGAAAGCGCGGGTCAGGATTTGTCCGCAATAAATAATGCGCCATCAAAAGCTCGTTCATCGTCGAAGGCGCCTCCACAAAATAGGTGGAAACGTCGGTGTCAAAGATGGACTGGCTGCTGTTGCAGGACTTGAAATGCCCGGCGTGCCCCAGCTCATGCGCGAGCGTAAAGACATCCGACATGCGCTCATTCCAAGAGAGTAAAATAAATGAGTTTTTTCCGTATGGACTTGCACAGAACCCGCCTGTCGATTTTCCCTGATTCTGCGCAAAGTCAATCCAGCGGTCACGGTACGCCGCCTGTATCATTGCCACATAATCTTCACCGAGAACCGCGAGTCCCTTTTCGATATATGCTCTTGATTCCTCGATCGTAACCTTGGGGTCATATTCTGGATCGACGGCGATTTTCAGGTCTGCGAAGGTCATGCGGTCAAGCTTGTGTATCTTTTTTAACAGGCGGGCATACCGGCGCATATGCGGCGCGAGCTTTTCAGTGATAAGATCAATCTGGCGGTCATACAGTTCTCTGGTCACTTTCTGTCCGAATAAAAGGCTGTCAAATACAGAATCAAAGCCGCGCAGCGTGGCGATCGTCTTCTCTGTCTGTACCTGTGTGTTGTAAGCGGTTGCGGTCACATTTTCGTATTGGCGTATTTTCGCCGAAAAAGCGTCAAACGCGGCGCGGCGCACTGCGGTATTTACTTCATATGCGTAGTTGTCTTCAAACAGAGAATATCCCAGCGGATACTCCCTGCCCTCCGCCGTAAAAGCGTCAAATTTCATGTCGGCAAGCTTTGCCATATTGTAAATCTGATCGGGCGCCTGAATCGTGCGGGACAGTGCTGCCAGCACACGCTCTGCCTCAGGGTGAAGCAGGTGCGGCTTTGTGCGCAGGATATTTTTCAGATAGTGTCCGTTCTCCGCGGACAGTGTGACCGCCTCCTGAATGACGGCGTCCTCCTGCTCTGCGATCTCATTGTCGATAAAGCTCAGATGGCTTGAAATTTCCGCCGTCATGCTGGCGATTGCCTCATTGCGCTCCTGATTGTGGGTATCATAGTAATCAACAGAGACTGCCAGATCACAATAATATCCAACCAGAAGAAGCAGGCGGCTCATCTCCCGAAATTCATCGAGACAGGCGTTGATGGCCTGCGGCGTGTCCAGCTTTCCTTTGTAGGTTTCCTCGATATGATTACAGAGCGTTTTGACTTTCTCTGCGTCCTGATACATTTCCTCCTCCGTTGCATAGATCAGGGACAAATCCCATGTCAGCACTGGTGGAATGTCCTTTCGTGATTTTAATTCATTTTTCGTTGTTTCGTTCATGCTTGTTCTCCTTCTTTTTTTATTTTTTCTATTACACAGCTATGCGGCTTATTGATATTATTCTTGTCATAATTGATGCCGACAAGCAAAATTTCCCCCGTATAATTGCGAAATGCCTGTGTATACTGTCTGTCTTTGATTTGCTGAATCGCTGTATTGGCAGTCTTGTCATATTTCAGTTCTACGACAAGTGCCGGTTTCCCTGCGTGCGGCAGCGGCAGGAACACAATGTCTGCAAATCCACGCCCCGTTGGCAGCTCCCGTATCAGCATATAGTCTTTTCTCGCACTGTAGTATGCAAGCCCGATCGCACACCCCAGTGAATTTTCATCATTATACGTCAATATGGACGCTACCTCCATATGCGCTCTGTCCAGTCCCTCAGCGACACGGTTTTCGTCACATGCCAGGGTATCTTCAAGAAGTTTTTCAGAAGCCTTTACAACCCGCATAACTTCTGTCCATCCTTTCACACTCATTGCCGTTTCAAATTCCTCGACAATCTCTTTATTTGGGATAAACACTTCCTTTGCCTCAAAATCATACGCCAGATAGCCCAGATGTATCAGAAGCGTCAGCACATCATCCTTCACCTCAAGACTGCGCATATCATTCCGAAAACTGCGTGTATTCACCCTGACGCGCCCACCGCCAAGCATCTGTACAATATCCGCACGAAGTCCATCAAAATCCATATTAATATAGGTTTTCAATGCATCGTAAACCTCTGTTGAAGTCCAGTAATTCGAAAATTTGCGGCAGTTCATCGCCTCCACAACCGATCTTGGATTATAAATGTGCTGAAAATGCGTAAACTGATATCCATCATACCAGCTGCTTGTCTCATCAAAATCCATGTCGAACTGTCTACACAGCGATTTTACCTCCTCCTCTGTAAAACCTGTGTATTCCTCCAAGGTCTTCTGGTCTGTCATCGAATACTCCGTGAACATATTCAGCGCTGAATGTTCCCCATATTTCTTTACCGGCAAAATTCCTGTCATATATGCAAGCGCAACATAGGACTGATCTTTTAGCAAATCTCTCAAAAAATCAAGATACTGCTTTTGCAGCATCTCCGACTCCTGCCGTTCTCGCATCACACAGTCCCACTCATCCACCAGAAAGATAAACTGTCTGCCTGTTTCACTATGAATCTGCTCTAACGCTGCCGCAAGAATTGTTTCCTCCGCTGAAAAGACTTCCCCATACACCCTTCGGATATCCGCAAGAACAACTCGCTCCAAATATTCTGTCACACACTGGTTCTTTGCCCTGATCAAAAACTGCTGCATATTCAGATAAATCACATCATATTGATTCAGATGCTCCTGATAACTTTCGTACTGCTCAATCCTGCGCCCTCTGAACAAATCCGCCGAATCGCATCCGCTGCTATAGTAAGCTGCAAGCATTTTCAACGCCATGGATTTTCCAAAACGCCGCGGTCTGCTGACGCAGATAAACTGTTGCTCTGTATTGATCAGCTCATTGGTGTACGCGATCAACCCAGTCTTATCTACATAGATTTTAGAACGAACCGCCTTCCAAAAACCATCATTTCCCGGATTTAAATAAACGCCCATAGCACCTGCCTCCTTTTTGTGAGAATCAAGATTTCCTCTGCAAGGGACTGAAATAAAAGAGTGTGACAAACCATTGCTTAAAGTCTATCACACTCCTTTATATTTCTCAATATCGCAAACTATTTTATCACAAACAATTCATGCAGCGCCCGCGTGGCTGCTACATACAGGAGCTTTGCGAGCTTGGGATTCTCCTTATAGCCCTTCATATCCGGCTTCCACAGAAGCACACAGTCAAACTCAAGTCCCTTGGTCTCTGGCACCGTGAGCACCATCACGCCTTTGCTGAATCCGCTCTTGTCCGAATCTGTCAGCGGTATCTGATGGCTGAGACGCTGGATAACACTCTCTTTTTCCTCATCGGAAAAACAGATCACCGCCATCGTCTCATACCCCTTCTGCTGCATTTTCGCCAAAATCTCTGCCGACAAGCCTGCTGCCTCCTCCTTGGAGATACTTTCGATCAGATGCACAGGTTCGCCGTGCCGGATGACAGGCTCTATCTTATACTGCCCCCTTGAGGCGCTGGTCAGAATTTTTCCCGCAAACTCCGAGATTTCGATCGTATTCCGATAGCTCTTCGCAAGCACCCGGAACTGGTCTGTGCTGCTGTCAAAGATCTTCTGGCGCATGTCATTCCACTCATTCATGCCGCACTCGTAATTGACATTCTGCGACACATCCCCCATGATTGTAAAATAGCATGCCGGCAGCACTGTACGCAGCGCATAGTAGACGATGGCGCCAAAATCCTGTGCCTCATCAATGAAAATCTGCCCAAACTCTTCATCTGGCTTTCTTTGCAGTGCCCTGTAATAAATCAGAAGCATCGCGGCAATGTCATACACGTCAAATCTGCCGTGTGCAATCTGCTCTAAGACAGGCGCCATATTGATATAATAGGATTTGCCATAAACCTCCAAAAATTGGAGATACAGATTCACCACACTTCCCTTATAACAATAGTTTGTAAAATAATTTTTATACTGCGCGCACTTTTTCTTAAAAATCCCGATCTCCTCGCGCCCCTGACATTGCAGCTTGATGCGGGCGCGAAGCCGTTCATCGAGCGTCACCAGCAGGCGGTTTATTGAATAGTCTGGATTGCCCTTGATAAAATCATCATTGCTTTGCTGTGACAGCAGCATACCAAGCTCCTCATCATACACCACACAATTTCCAAGGATATGTTCTCTCAGCCGCTGCATATGCTGCTCTAACTCCGATGCAAACAGCATCTTGCTCTTCCAAGCATTGCTTGGCGATGGAGGGATTACCTGATACTTTTTCTTCCATTCTTTCTGTAATAAGTGCGTCAGCAGCTCATCCATGCGCATATGCTTCACATCATACACATCGAGCTCTGGAAGCCCGCCCGTAATGTAGTCAATCAGGATATCACTCCCGCCCACGATACAAAATTCATTCGAGGTAAAGCGCTCTTTGTAATTGTACATAATATAGGAAATCCGATGCATTGCCACGGTCGTCTTGCCGCTTCCCGCGACCCCCTGCACAATGATGTTGTGAAACGGGCTCTCCCGTATGATCTCATTCTGTTCTTTTTGAATCGTAGCGATAATATCTCCCAGCACGGCATCCCGGTTTTTGCTCAGATACTTCACCAAGAGCTCATCATTTGCCGCCACATCACTGTCATAAAAGCCCTGAATACGCCCCTCTTCAATGTCATAGGTCCGCTTCAGACTCAAGTCGATCTGATACTCGCGCCCCTTGCCGTCACTGTGGCTGTCAGGTATGCTATAGGTCCCCTCTCCCAATTCATTCTCATAGTACACCTTGGAGATCGGCGCGCGCCAGTCCACAATCTCCACATCCGTCTTGCCCCGCAGGACACCATGCTTTCCTATATAGATGGACTCAAACAACCGCTCGTCCAAATTGCGGTAATCTATCCTGCCAAAAAAAGGCTTCTCATACGCTGCCTGATTCTTTTGGAGCTGATTCAGACTGTGTTCCTCGAGGCTGCGTGAGGTCATCATCTGGTCATACAGCTCCACATTGCCGCTCTGCACCTCATCGAACAACGCCTTTGTCTCCTTGCGCCGCTCCTCATACTGCCGCTCATACGCTGCCATATTCGCCGCGATCACCGCCCTGCATTCCTTGAAATGCGCCTCCTCCTTCTGCCATTCTTTTTGCTGTGTCATTTTGTTCTCCGACATATCGTACCCTTCCCTTTCCAAGAACTTCTGTTCTTTCCCTTTGCCGGGTTTGCACACGTACTTCCCTTGGCGGGGTTGCGTGTTCTGATTTGTTACAAGATTTATTATATATTTAAATAAAAAAAATACTAGACTTATATTTTTGATTATGTTATAGTGTTGTATAGAGTAGTAATAAAAAAGCACTTTAGCGAACTAAAGTGTTTTTTTATTACCCTCTTAGATGCAAAACGCCGCATACAAAGGCACTGCATCTATATTTCCTTCCGTGCCAAAATTTTTCTCTGACAACCTGATTATCTTCTCTGGCATGTACATGTTTGAAAAATGTTTCAGACTTTTCGACCTGACATTTTCACCGGATTTCACCTCAATCGGCACGACGCATCCTTTTTTCTGTATCACAAAATCCACCTCCGCAGGCGGCGAATCACTCGTCCAGTAGTAAAGCTCATATCCGCCTGACACAAGTGTCTGTGCCACATAATTTTCTGTAAGGCTGCCTCTGTACAGCTCTGACAGCTCATGCCTGATAATTCCTTCCGGCGTTATTCCGCCAAAGGCAGACAGCAGACCTACATCTGACAAATACAATTTAAACGCAGAAACATCCCTGAATGCAATTAATGGTACATTCCCACGGCTGACCCTGTCGCACCGCAGCACTACGCCCGAAAAGACAAGCCATGCTATTGAATCGCCAAAAATCCCCGCTGTTGCTCCCTTTCGAATCAGTTTATACTGAAATTTCTTATTCTCTTTCGCAAGCTGCGCCGGCATTGAACCATATGCATTTTTGATGCGCGTGCTCTCGCTGTCCGTAGTATATTTTGCCATATCAGCAGTGTAAGAATTCAAGATGAGTCCCTGCACCTCGGGTACATTTACCAGCGATTCTCTGTTCAAATATTCGTTAATTGCAGCAGGCATACCGCCAATATACAAATACCTGTAATACCATTCCAAAATCTCCTGATGGATATCAGCAGGCATCGCCGCCATACCAGCAAAATGTTCCAGTATGAGATCTATAAAATATGCCTTCCCCACTGCCCGTAGAAACTCGTCAAATCTCAAAGGATAAAGTGTCTTCATGATAACCTTGCCTACAGGAAATGAATATTTTTCCCTGTTTATGGCAACCCCCAGAAGACTGCCTGCCGCTGCAATATGGTACTCCGGCGCTTCCTCACAAAAATATTTCAGCGAAGTCAGCGCCCTCTCACACGCCTGAATTTCATCAAAAATAATCAATGTCCTTCCCGGTACAATCTTCTGGCCAAAATACTCCTCCAACAGTCTGATAATCCTGTCCGGTGACAGTTCTCCCTGAAAATATTCTGCAACTACATTCATCCTTTCAAAATTCACATAAATCATGTTTCCAAAAAAACGGTCGCCGAGCTCCTGCAAAATATACGTTTTTCCGACCTGACGCACCCCATACAAAACGAGCGGCATCCTGTTGGCTGTCATATCCTTCCACTGTATCAAATCCTGCATGATATTTCTTTCCATAACCTTTGCAACTCCCTTTTTCACGGTTCAACTTATTTGTTTGATATTATTATAGCATAAGAATATATAAAAAACCAAGGAAAAATCATTTTGAAATGATTTTTCCTTGGTTTTTTATCAATAATAGATAATATTTTTTCTAAAATATAAACATCAACAATTCCTCTCATTACTCATTTGCAACAGATCAGCATAAGCATACTGAATGGCATCATAAGTTTTGCATACCTCCTTACTTTTTTCAATCATCCTCTTTTCGCATCGCCCTTTAAGGTTCTTTTTTCTCATCCTTGCAAAACCTCCCATATAGGAACATCCTACGGCTTTCCCAAAAACGCAATCAGGAAATATCACCATGTCGTAGGGCACTGTAATTTATTCTGTATCGGGCAAAATTGAAACGCCGTTTTCCATCTATACAATTTTTCTTTGCCTGTTAAACATTTGCGGCTTTCATTCGCTCCAATCTCCTCTGAACTTCCCATCCCCTGTTATTGTAATAGTCCATTCGTTCCTTGTCAGTCATATCTTTTGTTATCTCATAATTATACTCACGCAGTTTATGAATATCCTCAATCGTAAAATTCGGGCTTAAAACTGGCTTTTCCATAATCATCCCTCACTTTCCAACAATGCTGACGGGCTTAAAATCTCTATCTGCTTATACCCCTCAAGATTTGTGATTGCCCTCATGCCACGGATTGTTTTGACATTTACAATATGCTTAAAATTCCAAGATATAATACAGTCACAGCCATTTACCACAGCCGTTCCTATATGCTGGCAGTCATCAAAGCTTTTCTCTGTAAGTATGCCCATAGAAATAATCTGTCGTGCTACACTTAGCACTTCTTCATTTTTGTGCTGCATCTGTACCACCTTCTTGTAAACGACGCTCAACTCTTTCAACCAGTACTAATTGATCAAAAAGAATGCCGTTAAATTCTTTTTCATTTACTGGCATCAATTTCACCTCCTCCTCATTAAAACTTGTGAGTTGTAAGTTATCAATAAAAAAATAACCCTTCCATATGGTTTTATG
>ERZ779622.764-NODE-764-length-16209-cov-4.527919_pt1 | contig 16209 bp, 14 predicted proteins | sample MGYA00514188_ERZ779622 | MGnify/ENA primary metagenome ERZ779622 (study PRJEB29562, sample SAMEA4376702) | mouse gut metagenome | isolation source: Cecum | study: EMG produced TPA metagenomics assembly of the A DSS colitis mouse model was used to assess the...
TGCATAACAGGAATTATATTTGGCTTCCTCCGGGTCATCCGGTTTAAGTTCCGTATAATCCAGACCCGCTTCCTTCAGCTTTGCCAGCATATCCTCTTTGACTTCATATAGTGAAAGCGTCAGGTCTCCTATAAAAACGGAGCGGTCGTCCAAGGGCTGTTCTTCTCCAGGTGCAGTACTGCCGGACTCCGATAAGGAGGCATCACCCCGAACCTCTTCGCTTTCCGCCGGACCGGGTGTCTCCACCACATTTTCCTGTATAGTAGAGCATCCTATCAGGGTCCCCAGACTGACGGTTAAAAAAATGGAACAAAGCAGTAGGACAATTCCGTTTTTCTTTCCTGCTTTTATCAAAATGTTTTTAAATCGTTTTTTCATAATCCGTTTCCCTCCGTAAAACTGCGTGGATAATATAGTCTTTTTTTTGTACTTCTTATTTGCTGCACATTGCCTGTGAAGTGTAGATAACAAGGTTTCCGTATAGGCTTTATTCACAGCATATTAAGTCCCCTGCGTCACCCTCTCATCACAGGATAATTCTATGTCAACAGCGGCTTCTTTTTGCAGAATCCAGACAAACGGATTAAACCAATGAATTGCATTTGCCATCACAAAAAGCAGCTTAAAATACATGTCCCGGTGCTTCATGTGAACAAGCTCATGTTTCATAATAAAATAAAGCTCATCCGCCTTATACCGCTCTTCGGGCAGAACCAGAATATGCTTCCAAAAGCCTATGATCATAGGGCTTAAGGCATCTGCGTACTCCATTACGGACACGGTTTCCCTTATGTGCAATTCCCGCTTCAATTCAGACAGCAGACATAAGGCCTCCCCGTCTTTTACCATTTTTCCGTTCTTTAAGATCTGACGCTTATAACGAAAATAGCTGAACAGATGTACCGCTGTGAAAAGCAGACCGCCAAGCGCCCAGACAAAAGCCGCTGCGTCAAGCAGGGTAATATGCCTGCCGGTCTTTTCGATCCGGGGCGCAATCGGTGTTGTCAGCTGTGCAGGGATCTCCACAATAATCTTCCCGGGAGATGTCCTGTCAGTCAAGGTATCCATATCTTCTTTTTCCGCCCCCGCCATGTTCTGTAATTCCTCATAGGGCATCATATTTGCAGCAGGCTGTCTGCTGTTTCCGGCAAAGGGCAGGATTAAGCGCAATGCCAGCACAGCCCAGATCCAATACTTCCATTTTGCGGCATACCGCCTGTTCAAAAACGGAGTCAGCAGAAGCAGCACGGCAATCATCACACTGACGGATACGGAAACTCCCAAAACAGAAAGAAAAACTTTTGTCATGGCTGTTCTTCCTCCAGTTTATCCAGAAAGCTCCGAAGCTCTTTAACATCTGAAGCCTCAATTGCCTTATTACTGTACAGGGTAGCTATCATATTCTGTATGGAATTGTTGTACAGCTTTTCAAGAAAATGCTTACTTGCTCCGGCTTTATACTCGTTTTCGGAAATAATGGATGTATATAAGTTACTTCCCGTTGAACGGTCACAACTGACAAATCCTTTGTCTGCAAGCCTCGCTAAGGAGGTCATCAGGGTAGAAAGCGGCCATTTCCTACGCCCCTGTAATTCTTTTAAAATATAATTTGAAGTGACAGGGTTCTCACTATCCCAGATTACCTGCATGATTTCCAGTTCTGCTTCTCCCAGTTTTTTTTGAATATGTCTCATGGAATAATTTCTCCTTGTTATACGTTTGTATAACATATTATACACTTGTATAACCCCCTTGTCAAGTAATAATAAAAGAAAATATTATTCTTCATTTCTTTTCCGGTTTGTGATATCCTATAAAGGATATCTTTCTTAGTTTAAGGGGGCGCAATACAAATGAAAATAATACAGGGCAGGAGAATCAAATGAAGAAAAAAAGTATTTTCAGACAATTGCTTTTTCCGTTGATTGCAATTGTATGCGCACTGGCAGTATGTCTGACGGGAATCATAGCCGTTATTTTTACGAAAACATATGAAGATGAAATATATAGCCGGGGTCGGGACAAATCGCTGCTTGTATCAAACGATATTGCTACCTTCCTGGACGGCGCTTACGGAATTACAGAAGAACTGTCCGTAAATCCCAGTATTTTGACCATGAAAACAGAAGTACAGACTCCTATCCTGACAGACTGTGTAAACCGGAATCCTTATCTGGAGCTTCTTTACATTCAGGGAACGGACGGCATGCAGACGGGACGTTCCTCCGGCGAGCTCGCAGACCGTTCCACACGCTGGTGGTTTGTGCAGACTATGGAAGAACAGAAGGCTTTTATCTCCAAATCCTATTATTCCGTGAATACGGGTATGCCCTGTGCGTCGATTTTCTTTCCCATGTATAAGGATCGTAAACTGACCGGAATTTTTGCCGTAGATTTGAAGCTGGATTATCTGCAGAGTCTGATTGAGGAATTTTCCGATATGGAACAGGGCGAATATTCCTTTGTCATCGACGGGGAAGGGGTTGTAGTTGCCCATCCGGACAGCACACAGATAGAGGAGTTGTATAATTACAGGCTTATGACTAAAACCGTATCTAAAAAGGATGAAGCGGGGCAGCCGCTGTTGGATGCGGACGGCGGTATCATAACGGAAGAACAAAGCATAACGGTTTCGGAGGATTACCAGAAAATCATTTCTGAAGTTATGGCGGGGAATTCCGGAAGCCGCAAAATAAAAAACGATGGGGAAGCTTATTTTGTGAGTTATGCATCGATCCCCTTAAAGGGACAATCGGATTCCTGGTCCGTGATCACGCTCCACAAAGAGACTTCAGCTATGGCTGTGGTATATCAGATTCTTATTATTGCAATTATCGTGGCTCTTTTGATAATCGCGGCCGCCGTTTTGGTAATCGCTCTGCTGGCCCACAGGCTGACAAAACCGATCGTCTCAATTACGGAACTGATCAAAAATGCATCGGACGGAGATTTTACGATGCAGGCGGCGGAGAACAGCCGAAACGAAATCGGTACGCTGTCAAAGAGTTTTAATAAAATGACCGCAAAAATATCTTCCATACTTTCAAAAATTACCGGTATTACCGGAGAAGTGGTGCAAAGCTCCGGACGCCTGAAAAATATTGAAGCGGACGCGGATTCCATCAGCCGGGCTGTTCGGGAAATTTCGTACGGCACGGAAACACAGAATTCGGAAATTAATCAAGTCTTTATGCGGGCCGAAACCCTGGAGGAAAGCTTTGGTCAGCTGCAGGAAAAAAGCAGTCTTTTGCTGACGGATGCGCAAAACACAATTCAGTCCGGTGAAAAAGGCATGTTAAGCGTTACGGAGCTGACGGAACAGAACGAAGCCGCGTCAAGGGGCATGGCCGTATCTTTTGAAAAGATTCGGTCGCTGGAAGAACAGTCGCAGAAAATTTCGGGTATTTTGAGTACAATCAATGAAATCTCTTCCCAAACCGGACTGCTTGCCCTGAATGCCTCCATTGAAGCGGCACGCGCCGGAGAACAGGGAAGAGGGTTTTCCGTTGTGGCCGAATCCATCGGAAAACTTGCGGCCGATTCTACGGCGGCAACCGCCGACATTGAAAAAATTATCGGGGAGCTGTGCCGGGATATTTCGGATACCGTCGGGAATATAGAAACCATCCGCGCAAGTATTGAAAGGCAGACCGATGCGGTAGGAAAGGTGCGGGAAACCTTTGCCGATTTCCATACGCTGGCAGAAAAGACAAAAGAATCCGTCAGCAGTATGGAAGAACTGGTAGGAGAAATGCATGAAAGCAACCGTTATGTAGTTCATGCGGTGGAACGAATCCGGGATATTTCCACCAATACGGCGGAGTTAACGGATAAAGCGGCAGATTCCTTAGAGGAACAGCTTCTGGGAATCAGAAACGTAGCGGACCGCATTGATACGCTTTCTCTGGTTTCCACGGAAATGCAGCAGGAAATGACAAAGTTTAAGTTAAATATGTAATTTGAAAGAGGATATCATGCGTTAGTCCGCTCCTGCAGCAGGCAGAAAAGGCTTATAATTCCTTTGCCAAGTGTTGTAATTTATGCCAAACATTAAACCGATTTCCGATCTGCGCAATTACAGCAAGGTACTGCATGATATAGCGGTAGGCGCTCCTGTTTTCTGACAAAAAACGGCCGGGGGCGCTATGCAATTATTGACATACAGGACTATGAAAAGACACAGGCAACAATCCGACTGATGAACGAGCTTGAAAAAGGCCGGAAATCCGGGGAAGAAAAAGGCTGGCTGACATTGGAGGCCGTGGAGGAAAACCTCGGGCTTTCCCATGAATAATCCGCATACTGAAAAAGCAGACTTATACAGGGACTCCGCTTTCTTCAGTTGCGGATACAAGTTCTTTCGACTTTTCAAGCGTAAGAAGACGCTCCTTCCGGTCAAGTCCCCCCGCATATCCTATCAGGCTTCCATTCGATCCGACCACTCTGTGACACGGTATAATCAGGGAAATGGGATTATGCCCCACTGCGCCGCCTACCGCCTGGGCGGACATATGGGGAAGCCCCTTTTGCCACGCGATCCGGTCCGCAATTTCTTTATATGTCGTTGTCCCGCCATAGGGTATTGTAAGAAGAATTTCCCACACGGTTTTGCGGAAAGGCGTAGTATTCATTGCCAGGGGCGGTGTAAAATCCGGAGCAATTCCGCGAAAGTAAAGCTCCAGCCATTGTTCCGTACGCTGGAAAACCGGCAGCTTTTTTTGTACGCTTTCTCCGGTCAGTCCGGCGCCGAAGTATTTCTGGCCGTCAAACCACAGACCCGTTAAAGCGGTTCCATCGCCTGCCATTGTTATGCTTCCGAGAGGGGTGGTGGAATGGTGAATATAATTCATATAAATCCTTTTTTACACTCCTTTAAAAATATTATCATACGGTGATCCAATATCTCTTTATTCGGCAGCCATCAACATCAATTATTTGCGCTTCTTTTCTCAGTCTGCATGTCTTAATCCATTCTTCTGCTGATCTGCTGTCATCCAGAGATATGCACCCAGCAAATCTGTCTTCATTATCAGCGTCTGTTTTTAAAATTTCCTGGCGGAATTGCCATATATCATCGGCATAATCTATATCAGGTTCAATTAAAGTAATTGCATCCATCACGGTTCTCCTTTTTATCATAAACATTATTATACCTTACATAGCCCGCTATTTCTACATGTACTGCGAAAGTTCTCCTCCATGTTTATCCATTGCCGCTTCCTTTTCCCGGCAGGGGCGTATGGAAGGGAAAGGGTTAATTTTTACTCTCCCCTGTTGAAAAAGACAAAAATGGAGTATAATTATCATTAAGGACATCCACAAATGTTGAATTGACCGGATGTTCAGGAAAAAACTACATAAGGACGGCGATATAAAGATGATTCATTTTGGTTTTTCGTACGTAGGACTTATATATCTTTTCCTGTTATTTATCCCCAATATCATTTGGACAAAATATAAGCCCAGGGATTATGAGCAATATGCGGAGAAAGAAAATAAGGTTTTACAGATTTTTGAAAGAACAGGCGAAATATTGGTATGCTGCTGCGCGTTAATATTCTCCGATTTTAATATAAGATTTCATTCCATTTGGTGTATATGGCTGTTGATTTCCTTTATGCTGATGCTTTTGTATGAAATTTACTGGATACGATATTTCCGAAGTGAAAAGAGGATGTGCGATTTTTACAGGAGTATATGCGGAATTCCGGTTGCGGGAGCTACATTGCCGGTGTGTGCATTTTTTATACTTGGCGTCTACGGATGCAATGTATTTCTGATTATTTCGACAATCATTCTGGGAATCGGTCACATTGGTATCCATTGGAGCCATTTTAAAAAGATATCGGAAAATACGAAGAAAAAAGGAATTGGATTCCGCATTGTGAAATGGGCCGCAAATATCATATTGTTTGTTCTTCTATGTATAACCGCTGCGGTTGCCGGATGCAGAAATTTTAATTATATTAATTCGTATATCAATTGTGACAGGGGCGTCAATGAAGGCATATATGTTGCGCTTGGCGGTCAGGAACAATATCTGCTTATTCAGGGGGAGGATATAACAAACCCTGTTATAATCTGGCTGCATGGCGGTCCTTCCAGTCCGGATTCATTTGTGAATTATATTTTTCAGAAATATCTTGTAGAAGACTATACCGTTATCAACTGGGACCAGAGGGGATGCGGCAGAACTTATTTCCATAACACAGGTAAGACCGCTTTAAGTGGAACCGTTTCCTTTGAGCAGGCCCAAACGGACTTGAACGATCTTGTTGATTATGCCTGTACGCGTTTTAATACGGAAAAAGCAGTGATTGTGGGACATTCTTACGGAACGATGCTGGGAAGTCAGTATGCACTGAATCATCCTGAAAAGGTCTCAGCCTATATCGGCGTTGGTCAGGTTATCTCGGTTGAAAGTGATCTTTACAGCTTTGAAGACGCATTGCAAAAGGCAGCGGATGCTGGGGACGATACACAGGAAATGGAGACAGCCTATCTGAAATATATGGAGGATAAGTCATTGATAAATATGATGAATCTGAGAAATTATTCCGGGAAGTATCATGTGGCTGAGAAATCGGCAAATATGATCCGGGAAGGAATAGTCTCTCCCTATTTGGGAATGGACGATGTGCGTTGGTTTTTAAAGCAGTTGGGAAATTTTGAGGATTACGCTGCCTTGAATAAACCGCTGTTTGATTACATAATGGAAACGGATGTACGTGATTACGGTTTGGAATATCAGGTGCCCGTGGGATTTATTACAGGTTCCGACGACTGGACAACACCGGGCAAATATGTGGAGGATTATTATAATATAATCCGTGCGCCCAAAAAACAGTTTGCACTGATGGAAAAATGTGGCCATTTGCCGCAGTATGATTCTCCGGAGGAATTTTGCCAAATTTTAAAAGGCATGTTAGAATAGGGGTGTTAGTGGGGTAAGTTAATGGGAGATGTTCCAAACCCCACCACATCAGCTTTACATCTTTGCAACAAGAGTTTACATTGTTTATTTTTCGAGAATCTGCGGTTCAAGGAGGAAGTCATAAATGTTCACAGTCAAGATACCATAGTCATCATAATAGGGCTGTACAATATCTTTCGTGATAACAATCTTCTTGAAAGAATCATCAATCTTTCTGAATGGTCTGATTTCCAGCGTGCGTTTCGCTTCATCAGGCAACGAATACGCCGACTGGATATAGTATCTGGAGGAACCAAGATTGCATACAAAATCTACTTCCAACTGTTTTCGATTCACTTTACCGTCCTGATCTTTCTCAGCAACAGTGACAACACCAACATCTACACTATAACCACGCATACGCAATTCGTTGTAGATTACATTCTCCATAGAATGCGTCTGTTCAAACTGGCGGAAATTAATTCTGGCATTACGAAGTCCAAGATCAGAGAAATAATATTTCTTTGGAGTTTCAATATATGCCTTTCCCTTAATGTCATATCTCTGCGCCGATTCGATTAAGAAAGAATCTTCTAAACAGTCCAGATATTTTCTTATAGTCTTAGAAGTAATTTTAGACTTCTTAACAGTCTTGAAAGTGTTCTTTAACTTTTCGGGATTTGTCAGAGAACCAATAGCAGAAGAAAGGATATTCAGCAGATCTTCCAGTTCGCCAATATTCTTGATACGATTACGCTTGAAAATATCTCTTATATATATTTCGCTGAATAAATTTTGCAATGCCGCAGCCTTGTCGCTGACACCTTCACGAAAAACAACAAGAGGAATACCGCCGTAGAGCATATATTCGGACAATCCCATATATTTATCGCCTTTATATACAGACATAAATTCTGCAAAACTCAGCGGATACATAGGAACTTCATCTCCACGTCCGGCAAACTCTGTCACAATACCTTTAGACAGAAATTTTGCATTGCTTCCGGTTACGAACACATCCATGTTGTCTTTGCGAAGATAACCATTTAATACGGATTCAAAGCAATCCATCAACTGTACTTCATCCAGAAGCAAATAGTACATACCATCAGCAGTAACCTTAGAACGGATATATGCCATGAATTTCTCCGGATCAACTCCACGTTTTGCCTTATCAATATGTATAAGCGATTTTAGGGAAGATTTTTGCAACCTAATACATTTTTCTGTCCCACTATTGACATCGTTACAAAAACCAAATATAATAGAAACGTTACTAATAGTAATACAAAGGAGAAGAGCATGGATAATATGATACTCGGTCTTTTGCTATTGAGCAGCAGAACAATTTATCAGCTGCGTGAACGAATAGATAAGGGGCTTAATATGATGTATAGCAGCAGCATGGGAAGTATACAGGCTGCTATAAAGAAATTGCTTAATTATGGATATATTCAATATGAAGAAGCCGTTGAAAATGGAAAATATAAAAAGATTTATTCCATAACCGAAAGTGGAAAACAGAGTTTTACTGAGTGGATCACGACACCGCTGAATGTACAGGGTATCAAAAATCCCGAATTGGCAAAATTGTATTTTATGGGCTTCTCAACAAAAGAAAAACGTGAGGCAGGATTAGAAGAGTATATTTCACAGTTAAAAAAACAGTATGATTTGTTAAATGCCATATGTAAAGAAGCGGAAAATGTAAGTGTTCCTGATGAAAACAAGGATATTCTCAATTATCAGTCTGCCGCTGCTCGATATGGCAAAGATTTTATGAAATTTAATATCGAATGGTATCAAAATATTCTTAATGAAATAAGAGGCGGTAAGCTATGAAACCAATAAAGTTATCTAATTCACCAATTACATATTTTATCAGCAAAACAGAGCATACCGAATGGGTACTTTTTATTCATGCCGCTTTTGTCAATCATAATATGTTCAAAACGCAGTTTGAGTATTTTCAAAGCAAATATAACATTCTGACTATTGATATTATTGGTCATGGGCAGTCAACGGATACCCAAAAGGGCGATAGCATAGATAAGATGTCAAAATGGATATTTGATATCTTAAATGTAGAAAATATTGAAAAAATACATATCGTCGGTGTTTCGTTGGGAGCAGTATTGGCGCAGGATTTTGCCAATCATTATCCGAACTGTGTAAGCTCCTTGGCTTGTTTCGGAGGATATGACATCAATCATTTTGATATTAAAATGCAAAAGGAAAATGGTGTGAAACAAATGCTGATGATGTTAAAGGCCTTCTTTTCGGTCAAATGGTTTGCAAAAGAAAATAAGAAAATTTCTGCCTATACTGTGCAGGCGCAAGATGTGTTTTTTGATATGAACATACTTTTTCCCAAAAAGTCATTTAGGTTTCTGGCAACGCTCAACAGTATGGTAAACAAATATAAGACCGGAAAACGAAATTATCCCTTATTGATCGGATGCGGAAGCTTTGATATTCCAATGGAATTAGAGGCAATAAAACAATGGAAAATAAGCGAGCCAAATTGCAGGGTAGTTATTTTTGAAAATGCAGGACACTGTGTTAATATGGATGTGCCGCAGGAATTTAATAAAACTATGGAGGATTTTTGGGCAATGAAGTTATAACAATAAAATTTGTACACGACAAATGGGGTGTCCACCTCACGCACAACACCGTTTCCGTTAAAAATCGGAACGGTGTTTTTGTTTTGTCAAATACCGGCTTGACACAAGTATAACAAAGTGTTATTCTTTAATTGACAACATCATGTTATACATTAGGAGGATAACACGTGATACAGCAAATATCTGATGCAGAGCTTGAAATTATGAAAATTGTATGGGAGAATCCGAAGGATGTAACGCTGTTTCCCTATATCATGGATGGACTGGCGGCCAGGGGCAAGCCGTGTCAGAAGAATACTCTGATCGTGCTCCTGTCGAGATTGATAAATAAGGGCTTTTTGAGGGCCAGGAAAATCGGACGCCGTAACGAATATACCACGCTCGTTTCCGAGACAGAATACCAGACAGCGCAGACGAGAAACTTTCTGAATAAAATTTACGAGGGGAGCGCTAAGGGGCTGATTTCTAATCTGATTATGGGCGATCTGCTGGCAGACGAAGAATATGAGGAATTAAAAAGACTGCTGGAGAAAGGGAACGAGAAACCATGAATGCCGTTTTGAAAACTTTCCTGTCTATGTCTTTTTCCGGCAGTTTACTCATCCTGGCTCTGCTTTCAGGCAAACGACTTTTGAAAGACAAAATCAGTCGGCAATGGCAGTATTATATTTGGCTTATCGTCATTTTGCGGCTGTTATTCCCTTTTGGTCCAAAATCGAATCTGCTGGGGAACACTTACCAGGCTGTCGATCAGGCAATCTCTCAGGCCGCGTCTTTGCCGCAACCACAGCTCACGCCAAATGCCCCAGGGGACGCTTCCGTTCCTGCTGCCGATTTGGAGCAGAATAATGAAAGGGTAAAGCCTGCGGCAAAAAATTTGGCCGCCGCCCACCCGCTGCAAGATATTGGGGCGCTGCTGACAAATCATGTCTGGCTGATTTGGCTTGTGGCCGCATTGGGGCTGTTTATACGAAAGGTAACAGTCTATCAAAGTTTTATACGGTATATCCATGCCGGCCTGACCCCAACTTCTGACATGGTGAATTTGGACCGGCTTTCCATAATTGCTGAGGAGATGGATATTAAAAGACCCGTTGATTTATGTGTCAATCCGTTGATTTCTTCTCCGCTGTTGATTGGTTTTTTTCATCCGTGTATTGTGCTTCCGAGTGCGGATATTCCCGAAATGAATTTTCGCTATATTGTTTTGCATGAGCTTACTCATTACAAGCGGCGGGATATGTTGTATAAATGGATCGTGCAGATTACAGTCTGTCTGCATTGGTTTAATCCTTTGGTGCATCTAATGAGCCGGGAAATTACCAGGGCTTGTGAATTTTCCTGTGATGAAGCCGTCCTTGCCAAAGTGGGAAGAGGCAGCGCACAGGACTATGGGAAAACCTTATTGGACGCTATGGCGGCAGTCGGGAGATACAATGGATATCCCGGATCTGTTTCATTAAGCGAAAATAAGCGGCTGTTGAAAGAAAGGCTGGGTGCGATTATGAAGTTTAAAACACCATCGAAGGCTGTTAAATTGTTGACTGTCATGCTGATGCTGTGCGTGGTTCTGGGGGCGTCTTTTGTCGGAGTTTATTCCGTTTCCGCCGTTACGGATGCGCCGGCAATGGAATCGTTGGCTGGCGCAGTCCTTGCGGTTGAGCATGGAATTCGCTCCTATGATAACTCTGTTTATAATGAGGGTGATTTTTCACAGATAGAGCAGTACTATGAATCCGAAAGCCTGCCGCTGTTTATAAGCGCTTTCTCCCGGCTGGACGAAGACGCCCAGGGTAGATGGCTGGACAGGATTTATACGGATGACCGGATTGCGTTTTGGGGCGCTGCAGTCAGTCTTCTGGATGAGGACACACTGGAAGAATGGCTCGATAAGGCCTTGGCGGATAAAAATTGGCCTTTCCAATCTGTCCTGTTCAATGCGCTGGGCCGGGACGATGAATTTGACGGGTATAAGGAAAAGCTGGAAAAAGAATGGGCCGAAGCACAGGCAGCGGAATATCAGGCGGCAGGCGTTACAATGGATGGCAAGGATTATTATTATCAGGGACAGCTTGTCAATATCTTTTTGGATGCCCGGCCTGACACATCCTTTTATACATTGAACATGAACCCAAAAGGAACACTTAATATCCGGATTGTACGCGATGAAAATAGTGAAATCACAGGTGTCGCCAATATGACTGAGGCGGAAGTTACCGAATTGTTTGGGGATATGGAGGACCCGGACGACGAAGCTGATGTGGAAATTATTCCGGTTGATATTAAAACTGTCGCGTCTGGAGATTCTATCTTTTTGGGAGAGTATACGTTGTCCGTCGGGGACAGGATTATGTATGACATTTCAGCGGAGTCAGGAAATGGAATGACTGTTTTTTTTGCAAAGAATGGAGAGAAGAACATATTTTACTGGGCTGCGCATATCCAGCGGCAGCCGGATGAATCTCTGCATTGTACTGCAGATTTTACCGTTGAACCTCCGGCAAAACCCGGAACTTACAAATTATATCTTCAAGCCACGGAGGGCGGGCTGGGAAATGTACGGGGCAGTGTTTCCATTGCGTTAGCGGATGCATTTTTACTAAGTCAGGACTGATGGCCTGGCCGGCAGCCTGTTTTGGAGCTGTGCACTAATTTGTTTAGTGCCACAGCTCCTTTATTTTTGCCTATGACACAGTAATATAATTATAAAAAATATTGATTATTTATTATAAATGTATTATATTATAAATGCGTCTTACATATCAATCAGGAGGGGGATAGAGGATGAGATATTAAAATCAAAAAATTAGATTGGCAGGCGTAAATTATAAATATTTTACTATACTAATAGTTTGATTGCAGTGGTGATTCATTGCAACTTTATTGTGAAGGGAGATTCAAATGAGTAAATGTATGAAAAAAGCACTAACATATTTGTTGACAGCATTTATGTGTATAAGTTCAGTTAATCCGCAGGTGTACGCTAAAGAGATTGAAAATACAGAGAAAACAAGCGCAGAAATATCCACTGAAACAACAGATACTATATCGGGAAACGATGGGTTAATAACAGAAACCGAAATTACAGAAGAGGCATCCGAATCCGAAGCAGCTTCTGAAAATAACGAATGGGATGGAAAAACTACTGAAAAAATATATGAAGATGGTCAATGTAAGATCACCTATACGCTGAATTCTCATTGGGAAAGTGGATATAATGCAAAAATCAGAATTGAAAATACCGGGGAAAATACCGTTCAGAACTGGGCATTAGAATTGACAAATAATATTAGAATTACTGAAATCTGGAATGCGGAAATCATAATAGACGAAGAAAATAATTATATAGTTAAAAATGCAGGCTGGAATCAGGATATTGCGCCAGGAAAAATAATTGAGTTTGGGATTTCCGGGGACCAGGCATTTAACGACTTTCCGGGAAAATGTAGACTTCTTGGAGAGTGTTCAGAAGTAAAAAAAGAAAATTATACTATCGAGTATCGTATTGCCAGTGACTGGGAAAATGGATTTTATGGTTATATTTTCATGACCAATATTTCTGAAAATCCATTAGAAGACTGGGTATTAGAATTTGACTTTGGCGGAAAAATAACAAATATGTCTGGGATGCTGTAATTGATTCGCATGAAGGGAACCACTTTGTTATAGGAAACGCAAAATACAATTCAACTATTTTAAGCGATAACGTGGTATCTATTGGAATACTGGGAAGTTATACGGATGAAGGCTGCGAACCTTTTAACTTTCAATTACATTCTTATACTTTAGATAAAAAAGACGTCATTATAGATAATAGCAATATGGATATGGAAATTGTACAAAATGCATATTCAAAAATCAATATTGGCTATGCTGATGGAGATGATAAAAATTCGATAACATCTGACGTATATCTTTGTACAGAACTTGAAGGCGCTGCAATTACCTGGATTAGCGATAAACCGGATATCATATCAGAATCGGGAACAGTTACACGTTCAGATGAAACAAATATTGTAAATTTGAAAGCAGTTATAAAAAGCAATGATTATTCTATGGATCTTGATTTTGATGTACGTGTAGTAAAAAATACATATGATAACTACAATACGGATTTTATCTATGATATGGATTCTTTAGAATTACTTTATATCTATAATGATGATCCTGATTCCCTGGAAGTATATTTAAATGATGAGGGTTATATTACTGAATTAAATGGCCAGTTTTCTGAGATTATTGTTGAATCTCCTGAAGAGGCGCTTTTGGCTTTATATGAAATAAAGTCACTTATGGGCTGTGAGAATCCAAAGGAACAACTTGTATGGACAAAGACCAGTAAAGACAATTACGGTTACTCTTACAAATTTCAGCAAGTAGTTGACGGTATTCCGGTATATGGTACAAGCATAGTCGTATCTACTGATTTAATGGGAATAACAACTGCATTACACAGTTCATTTGCAACAGATTTATCTATCCATTCAAATAATATAATTTCAGAATCAGCCGCAAAAACAGTTATTGAAGACAACGGTTATATATTCTTATTTTCCGATGGATTAACTATTTATCTGACTAATGAAGCTCATTTGGGATATAATATGATCTGTAATAAGGATGGATTAGAATATAATGTATTAGTAGATGCAAATACAGGAGAGCTTCTATTTACCAATTTATTGACACTTACTGATAACGTACTTGTCGAAACCGGCAATGATGTGTTTGGAGTTTCTCAAACCTTCCATGTAAATGAAATCGCAGATGTTACTCAAAATGGTAATAATCTATATACCATAGATGATTTTACAAGAAATATTAAATATCATGATTTAAAAGGAAGTTCTGATCATAATATCTGGCCAGGCGATAATATTATTAAAGCTACAAATATATGGACTGCTGAGGAAATCAGTGCAATCGTAAGTATGGAAAAAGTCTATGATTATTATTATAATGTTTTGGGGCGAAAAGGATTTGATAATAAACGAAGCGAGTTCCACATGAGTATTAACCTTGGAGAAAGCAACAGTTATTCAGCACGTTCCGGAAACAATATTGTTTTTGGTCAGGCAGGAAATCATTATACCGTAGCCGCTCATGGAGGAGTCGATACTGTTGGACATGAATTTACACATTCTGTTGTAAGAAATGAAACGGATCTGTCTTCAAACTACAGCAATGCGCCTGGTGCAATCAACGAAGCTTATGCTGATATTTTTGGGTATTTTGCAGAAGGCGATAATGATCCGGATTGGAAGCACGGAGAGGATAACCGTAAATATCCTATTCGTGTCTTGTCAAATCCTAATTCTAAACTATAAATGAGCAAAATTGAATTTTTACCAAAATTGCATTAAATGCTTTAAAACTAAAGACATCATACCTTTTTGGGTTTATACTGTTTTTGTCCAGAAAACAATAACCTGCAAAGGATGATGTCTTATAGAAAACAGTATATACCATTCAACGCTGCTTTACAACTGCTTTAGGAACTTAAATTTATGCCGTGTCTTCCCCCAGACCGTCATGAAGCATGTCATGGCCATAATGATATCCGTCTTTTCCCTCGGGTATCATGGGAAGACTATCGATTTTGAAAAATACAGCCCCTGCCACCGTACCACGGTTGCGCATTTCCTTAATAAGGGGAAATGGGATGACGCCAAACTGGAAGACATATTAAAAAGTGCCGTCATCCAGTTCATCTATAAGGAAGCCCAGCAGTCTGGAAAGCCTGTGTTCTGCATTGTGGACGACACCATCTCATCCAAGACAAAGCCTTCGTCACGGGCTCTGCACCCGATTGAAGATGCGTATTTCCACCAGTCCCATCTCAAGGGGAAGCAGGACTATGGGCATCAGGCTGTGGCCGTCATGCTCTCCTGCAACGGCATCGTCCTTAATTATGCCATCGTCATGTACGACAAGTCCAAATCAAAGGTAAAAATCGTACAGGAGATTGCAGATGAACTACCCGTGCCGCCAGTTGTCTCCTATTTCCTTTGTGACAGCTGGTATACATGCGGCGACATCTTGGATGCCTTTATCAAAAAGGGCTTCTATACCATTGGCGCATTGAAGACGAACCGGGTACTGTACCCCTGCGGCATAAAGCAGAAGGTAGGCGAGTTCGCCCTTCATTTACGGAAGACGGATGCTGCTGTCAGCCTCGTGACCGTTGGCAGCCGGAGCTATTACGTCTACCGGTATGAAGGAAACCTCAACGGCATCGATAATGCAGTGGTACTAATCAGCTACCCAAAGGATGCATTCCATGTCCCCAAAGCCCTGCGGGCTTTTATTAGTACGGATGTTTCTTTAGACACCTGGGAGATACTGGACAGATATGTGGAACGGTGGCCGATAGAGGTATTCTTCCGTCAGTCCAAAGACAAACTGGCACTTGACAGGTACCAGGTTCGTTCCTCGAAAGGAATCCGCAGATATTGGCTGTTGATGTCGCTGGCCCATCTGCTTGCCTGTACTGGCTGCGATGAAACCATGTCCTTCGAAGATGGCTATGCTTATATTTATAGCCATATCCAGGAAGAGAGGATCCGTTTCATCTATCAGTGTGGGGCAAGGCACATTGGCTTTGAACAGGTGATAGCTTTAGTGGCATAGGCTTATTGTGCAATTTTTTAAATTTGCTCATTTATAGTT
>ERZ779622.766-NODE-766-length-16197-cov-5.422067_pt1 | contig 16197 bp, 11 predicted proteins | sample MGYA00514188_ERZ779622 | MGnify/ENA primary metagenome ERZ779622 (study PRJEB29562, sample SAMEA4376702) | mouse gut metagenome | isolation source: Cecum | study: EMG produced TPA metagenomics assembly of the A DSS colitis mouse model was used to assess the...
CACCAACATCCAGAAATTTTCCTTTTCCAACATCGATAAATTCAGCACGGCAGGTCTGATCACCCGCCTGACCACAGATGTGACCAATCTGCAGAACGCGTACCAGATGATCCTCCGCATGTGTTTTCGGGCGCCGTTGACTCTGATCTTTTCTCTTGTCATGGCCTTTTCCATCAGCGCCAGGCTGAGCATGGTATTTGTGGCCGCACTGGCAATTCTGGTGGTTTTGCTCGGTCTCATTATCTCCAGAGCAATGAAGTATTTTAATGAAGTTTTTGAAAAATATGATGATTTAAATGCCAGCATACAGGAGAATGTATCAGCGATCCGCGTCGTCAAGGCGTTTGTGCGGGAAGAGCACGAAAACGAGAAATTCAAAGCGGCGGCAGGCGGCATCTACAAAATGTTTGTGCGGGCGGAAACCGTTGTGGCTAATAACGGTCCCGTCATGATGCTCGCCGTCTACTCCTGTATGTTATCCCTCTCCTGGCTTGCGGCGCAGATGATCACCGCGGGAAGTCTGACCACCGGAGAACTTACTACACTGTTTTCCTACGTCATGTCCATCCTGATGAGCCTGATAATGCTCTCCATGATCTTTGTGATGCTGACCCTTGCCGCTGCCAGCGCGCGGCGTGTGGTGGAAGTATTGAACGAATCGCCGGATCTCGTGAGGCGGGAGTACTCGCTAAGGGAAGGGCCCTCCGGCAGCGTGGATTTTGACGCCGTGTACTTCTCCTACTCCAGAGCAAACACATCCTCTGAAAATAAATCCTCCGATCAGGTGTTGAACCACATCGATCTGCATATACGCGCCGGAGAGACCATCGGCATCATCGGCGGGACCGGTTCCGCCAAATCCAGCCTTGTGAACCTGATCAGCAGGCTTTACGACGTTTCGGCAGGCAGTGTAAAGGTGGGCAGCCTCGACGTGCGCCGCTATGACCTGGACACTCTCCGAAACGAGGTTGCCGTGGTCCTGCAAAAAAATGTTCTGTTCTCCGGTACGATCCTGGATAATCTGCGCTGGGGGGACAAAAACGCCACCCTGGACGACTGCAGGCGCGTGTGCCGCCTCGCCTGCGCGGATGAATTTATCGAACAGTTCCCCGACGGGTATGAAACCTACATTGAGCAGGGCGGTTCCAATGTCTCCGGCGGTCAGAAGCAGCGTCTTTGTATTGCCCGCGCTCTCCTGAAAAAACCGAAAATACTGATTCTGGATGACTCCACCTCCGCCGTGGATACGGCGACGGATGCCCGCATCCGGCAGGCTTTCCGGGAGGAAATTCCGGGCACCACCAAATTTATCATCGCCCAGAGAATTTCCAGCATTCAGGACGCAGACCGCATCATCGTCCTGGAGGACGGCAGGATCGACGGTTTTGACACTCATGAAAACCTGCTGCAAAATAACGCGATCTACCGTGAAGTTTATGAGAGCCAGACAAAGGGCGGCGGTGATTTTGATCAGAGAGGAGGTGCTCTGTAATGGCACAGGCGAAAGTAGTACACGGTCCCGGCAGACGGGGCGCCCACGGTCCCAAACCCAGGCTGGAGAACACCGGGCTTTTAATAAAGCGGCTCACAAAATTTATTATGGGGCGATACGCCTTTCCCGTTATCATTGTGCTTCTCTGCATCCTGGGCTCCTCCCTCGCCACGGTGCGGGGCACACTGTTCATTCAGTCTCTGATCGACGACTATATTATGCCGATGATCGGCGTCAGTTCCCCGGACTTCGGTCCGTTAAAGAGCGCGCTGATAAAACTGGCCGGTATCTATCTGATCGGCATCCTGTGCTCCTGGGGTTACAATCAGATCATGGTCAGGGTCAGCCAGGGCGCTTTACATGACATTCGTGTCACATTATTTGCCAGGATGGAATCCCTGCCGATCAAATATTTCGACACCCATCCTCACGGAGATATCATGTCTGTCTACACCAACGACGTGGATACGCTGCGGCAGCTGATCGGCGCAAGCCTTCCCCAGCTCGCCTCCAGCCTGATCACCCTGATCAGCGTGCTTTTCAGCATGGTCTATCTGAACATCCCGTTGACCATCGTCACGCTGGTCATGGTGGGCGTCATGCTCCTCATAACCCGCAACGTCGCCTCACTCTCGGGACGATATTTCATGGCACAGCAGCAGGATATCGGCAAAGTAAACGGCTATATAGAAGAAATGATGGAAGGACAAAAGGTGGTTAAGGTATTCTGTCATGAGGAGGAAAGCCTTGCCGGCTTCCGGGAACTCAACGACCGTCTTCGGGACAGCGCCAACAACGCCAACAAGTTCGCCAATATATTGATGCCGCTAAGCGCCCAGCTCGGGCATGTCAGCTATGTGGTCTGCGCTATCACAGGCGCTCTGCTCGCCATCCACGGCAACACGGGACTGACCATCGGCACACTGGTCTCCTTCCTGACTCTCAACAGAAACTTTAATCAGCCGATCGCCCAGGTCAGCCAGCAGTTAAATTCGGTTGTGATGGCTCTCGCGGGTGCCGATCGCATTTTCAAACTGATGGATGAGACACCGGAAGTGGATGAGGGGTATGTGACGCTTGTCCGCGCCAGAAAGGACACCGAGGGGAATATTCAGGAGTGCAAAGAGCGGACCGGCATGTGGGCATGGAAGCACCCTCACCAGGCGGATGGCACCGTCACCTACACGGAGCTGACCGGCGATGTCGTCTTTGACGATGTGGACTTTGGCTACAACGACGATAAGATCGTGCTCCACAATATCAAGATGTTTGCGACGCCGGGGCAGAAGATCGCCTTTGTCGGCAGCACCGGCGCAGGCAAGACCACGATCACAAACCTGATCAATCGTTTTTATGATATCCAGGACGGCAAGATCCGCTATGACGGCATCAATATCAACAAAATCAAAAAAGCCGACCTGCGCCGTTCCCTTGGCATCGTACTGCAGGACACCCACCTGTTTACCGGAACCGTCATGGAAAATATCCGTTATGGAAAACTGGATGCCACCGATGAAGACTGCATTGCGGCGGCAAAACTTGCCAACGCCCACGGCTTTATCAAGAGGCTTCCGAACGGCTATCAGACTTTTCTGACCGGAGACGGCGCCAACCTCTCCCAGGGACAGCGGCAGCTTCTCGCCATCGCCAGAGCAGCGGTCGCGGACCCGCCGGTGCTCATTCTGGATGAGGCAACTTCCAGCATCGATACCAGAACGGAAATGCTGGTTCAGCGCGGTATGGATTCTCTGATGAAGGGGCGTACCACGTTCGTCATCGCCCACAGGCTCAGCACGGTCCGCAACAGCGACTGTATCATGGTTCTGGAACAGGGAAGGATCATCGAGCGAGGAAATCACAATGAACTGATCGCTGAGAAGGGGAAATATTATCAGTTGTATACAGGGATAAAAATATCAAAAAATTCTTGACTAAGTGTGTTCCTATGTTAAAATAATAGTACAGGTGAGTCCTACCTTTAAGTGGAACCGATATGAGCATATAACCATCCCTGTTGATGGAGATATGGAAATAAGGCTGTGCAACGGCACAGCCTTATTTCATATATTTTATTATTAAATGAGGTATCTATGAATAATAAACGTTTAAATCTGTATCATATTGACATGAAATATATTCGAAATTTACATAAAATAGACAGCCACGTTATGTCTGTATCGCCACAAATCGGTAAGGATACCAGAGTCTTTCTGGGTATTATTGTCATGTGCCATGGGCAAAAGTATTGTATTCCCATATCTTCCTGTAAACCAAAGCATATCAATATTCGGGACAAGATTGATTTTTCCAAAATCTATGATGATAACAAGCCTGTCGCAGTCCTCAATTTCAACAATATGATTCCTGTCGAAGACACACAACTTATCCCTGTTGATATCAAAATCAGAAATAACGATCCTCCACAGCTTAAAAAATATAAACGTCTATGCCAAAAAGAAATTGAGTGGTGCCGGCACCATCATCACGACATTATCAACAAAGCAAATGTTCTTTATCACAAATATCTATCTGGTGAACCTCTAATCTGCAGAAACAGATGCCTTCCCTTTTTAAAGTTAGAAGAAGCATGTGCCAAATATAATGAAAAGCAATAGTAAAATTTCAGTATGAAATCTCCAGACTCCCCGCTTCTCCACTGCCGCTCGTCTCACGCCAGATAATCTCACAGTTCCCATGCTCTCCCGCCGGAACACTGAACTCCTTGTTTTCGGAAAAATCCTGGAGCATATATGCCTCCCCGCCCTCCGGAGTCAGAGAGATCTGACACTCTATCTTATCCGCCTGCGTGGCCGCGATCGTCATTTTTAAATTCCTGTCCGGTTCATCGATCAGCTGCAGTTCGGCCTCATCCATCACATAGCAGTACAACCCGTATACTCCCGGCTTCTCATTTTCCAGTTTTTCCTGATAGGAGCTGTAAAAGCAATCCGAATTTTCCTCCTCGGGCGCCGATACCACCCGACTAAAAAAGTCTGAATAGAGTTTTGCCCCCTTTGAGTTCAGATGTCCGGCATCCATAAAATATTCCGGTTTCTGGATCGGCAGATACTCTCCCTTCACCATGTTAAAATCATAGTAGGGAACGCCGTACTCCGCTGCCACCTTCCTGATCCCATCCGCATAGTTGTCATAGTTCTCCGTTGACGCAGGCTGTATCTCATACATCGGGTTAGTACACAATACGATTGAGATTCCTCTCTTCTGACAGTATTCCAGGATTTTTCGCAGATACTTTTCCGCATCTTCCGTCAGATACATCTCCTCCGGATTTCTCTCCCTGGCAAACAGCGGATTTGTCAGTTCCACCGCCGTCGCATAGTAGCCTTTATCCCGATACTCTGTCAATCCGTCCACATAAATATATTTTTTATAGTTTCCCGTCCTCTTATAATCTACCCTGTCCTGTATCCAGTCCTCCTCCGTCAGGTGCGCCCTGTAGCGCACATACGGAAAAGCCGCATCTATATAATATTCTTTCGGATTCATATGAAAAAACGCATCCAGTTTGAGAGGGGACATTCTCAAATAATCCGTAATCCGCCAACTGATCTGCACCGATTCTTTTTCCCGGTAATTTCCCTGTCCTCCTGTGGAACACGTGTAATACAGTTCCAGATACACCGTTTCTATCTCGTTGTACTTGTCGGCCTCCCTCAGCAGGTAGTAGGATCCCATCAGCGACTGTCCCGATGTCGCCAGATTAAAATTGTTTTTTCCGTTCTTCTCATCCAGTATCTCCGGATCAAAAGCGCAGAAAACATGGGAGGAACCGAGATATATGCAATCTATGTTTTCTTCTCTCTCATAAAAATGATGAAACAGGATCCTCTCCCAGTCCTCCTCCTGCCAGTACAGATAATTGAGCAGCTTCGTACCGCCCAGAAAAAACAAAACCGCCATCAGCACAAGAAGGGCCTCCCTGCAGAAGACCCACAAAGTACCGTGTCTGAAATTGGAAACAGATAAACTGTGTCGTGTCATATAGCTCTCCATGAAATCTATCTCTCTAAAACATGCTCCTCTATCACACAACTATGTTTCTTTGTCTTCACATCATAATTCACACCGACCAGCAATATATTTCCCTGATAATTTTCCAGACTTCTGCAATACTCTTTTCTTTTGATTTGATCTATCGCCCCCTCCGCACTCCTGTTCCATTTCAGTTCCACCACAAGCGCCGGTTTATCGGGAAACTGTTTTCCTGGGATAAACACCAGATCCGCATAACCCTTTCCTCCCGGCATCTCACGGTATATAGTATAGAAGTTGCGTGCCGCATAAAGAGCAAGCGAAATCGTATAGCTCAATGCGTTTTCATCATTATACTGGATATGCGATGTCTCGAAATGAGCCTGTCTGATTCCTTCCGCAACCTGTTCCGGGCGCTTTTGCCAGATCGCATGCAGTGTTTCCGCAGAATTTTTCAGTGCTTTGGAAACCTCTCCCCAATCCGAGACAGAAACAGCGTTTACATATTCCGATCTCACTTCACCGTTCGGAATAAATACACATTTATTGTCGCCGTCATATCCCAGATATCCCAGATGGATCAGCAACGTCAACACATCATCCTCTGTCCGCAGCGTAGTCATATCGTTTATAAAACTTCCGGTATTTACAGGGACCCTTTCCCCCGCTATCATGCTCAGCACATCCTCTTTCAGACCGTCAAAATTCATATCGATGTAGAACTGCAGCGCCTCAAACGTCTCCGTCTGATTCCAGTAATTCCCCATTCTGCCAAAGCGCATACAGTTTACCACTGACCGGGGACTGTAAACAGAACGGCCGCTCTCGAAAGAATATCCGTCATACCATCTCTTTACTTCCTCAGGATCTATCTGATACCGTTCACAGAGGCTTTGTACTTCGTCCTCCGTAAATCCTACATAGGATGCCAGCGGGCCGGGATCGATCATGGAAAACTCGTCAAACATATTGAGCGCCGAATGAGTTCCATACTTTTTAATCGGCAAAATTCCCGTCATATATGCCAGATGAATATATCCCTTATCCTTCAGCAGATCCCTCAGGAAATCAAGATATCTCTCCTGAGGCTCCTTGTCCGTCTTATATTCCCGAAAAACGCAATCCCATTCATCAATAATCACAATAAAAGGACATTTCGATCTGCCGTATATATCCTGCATTGTTCTCGCCAGATTTGTTTTATCAAAGTAACGATACTCCGGATACTCTTCCAGAAGCTCCCACAGAACGCTCTGCCGAATCAGATCGATCATTTCCTCCATATTTCTACTCTGGCTCAGAAACTCCTGCATATTCAGAAAAATGGTGTTATATCGATTCAGATATTTTGAAAAATTTTGACTTTTATCAATCTCAAAACCGGCAAACAGTTCTTTTGAATCGCAGCCTCTGCTGTAATACGCCGCCAGCATATTGGCCGCCGTCGATTTCCCAAAACGTCGGGGACGGCTGATGCAGATATATTTTTGCATAGTCGCGACCACACTGTTTGTATATTTGATCAGTCCTGTCTTGTCTATATATATTTCAGAATTTACAGCCTCGTAAAATTTTTCATTCCCCGGATTGAAATAATTTCCCATTGCACCGTCCTCTGCATCTCTGGTTTAAACTCCCCGCCTTTCGTTTATTATACGCCAGGCCGCATGGCTGGGGCAACCGTTTTTATATTTTAATTATAGCCCTGCTGCCCCGCAAGCATTCGCTTCACATACCCTCTGGAAAAATTATAACTCCGAAGCGACATCTTTTCCGCTCTCTCTGCGTGCCTCACAACATAAGAGTTATACCACCCCGGCTCATTCGACGCTTTCACTTCACCCCTAAACGGCATGATCACCGGCGCCGCGGCCGCCGACAGACTGCTCAGATACCAGACATCCAGCTCTCCTCCCACTCCCCTGTCCTCCGCTCTCTGTTCCAGACAGGCAGAAATATTATAGCGGGCGATCCAGTAATCCGGACGGCTGTAGGACAGCACCAGATAGCATACCGTTATCATGCATAGCCCATATCGAAACAGCGGAAAACTGTTTTTCAGCGTCTTTCCGACGATACCTGCCAGCAGCAGCGCGATCACCGCCAGAGCCCAAAGCACAAGGATCCTTAGAAAAGTCAGGTAATACACGCCGATATACAAGAGCATCCGGTACGCACTGGATGCAGTCATGATAAACGTACAGAGAGAGATCACCAGAAGGATCCCCTTCAATACCCGGCTCTCCCTGAAAAAGCCAAGCCCGATCAGCACCAGCGCCAGATTCATCAGACAGATAAACAGAAGCTGAAAAAATCCCTGTCTGGCATACTGCGCGTAAGTGTAACCCTCCGGCAGCGTGCCGTACCCGGCAAACAGGTATACCACCTGTATCACGCAGAAATAGACATAGATCAGAGCGATCACAGCCGTGGCGGAGATGGCGATGATCGGCTGTCCTTTTCTGTGATCTTCCACTTCCCCGTTCAACCCCCTGCTGTCCAACAGCGACGCCATCCCATAGCTGAAAAAAAACATTGCTGCAGACCAGAAGATACAGCAGAACACATCCCACCCGTCTATATCTCCAAATACTGCATTCACACTCTCCCTGAAAATGACATCCGCGGAGGAGAGCAAAATCAAGACTATGGATATCAGCGGAATCGATACCCCCACTCCCGCCAGCACATAGAGCGCCTGAGACTTTTTTGCTCCCTTATGTTCTTCCAGCCAGGCCTGGGCATCCGGAAAAAACGAAAACATCCTGCCGACGCTCCCGAAAGTCAGTCCCAGAATATTTCCAAGAAACTTCCCGAACTGCCAGTGCCTCGTATCGAAATAGACGGACAGCAGAAAATATGTCATCAACACAAAGAGCCACGCTTCATTCATCAAAATGATCCTGCTGTCGTCTGTGAAACAATTTGAAATGCCCAGCAGAAGGCTTGCCGTCACCGCCCCAATATGCTCTCCTCTCCAGGAAATACCGGATCTTCTGATAGTATAGACAGCAAAGCCGATAGTTCCTGCCACGTAAAAAGGGAAAGCGATACCCGATGCATTTCTGTAGAGGCAAAAAGTAAAAAAGACTGCATAGAGAAAACATGCCGGCGCCACTTTATCTGCCAGTTCCGGCTTTGCTGAGGAAGATTTTTTCCGCACCTCTTCGGGCACTTTGTACAGTGTATTAGGGTACAGATTACCACCTCCGGAAACGCTCGTTCCCGCAGCCGCTATTACAGTATTCTTTTCCATGATTTAAACTCCTTTCTTATTTCCGATTCCGCAGATGCCTGCTGCTGTTTTTTACTCCTGCTCTTCCTCATACTGGAGAATATCGCCCGGCTGACAATCAAGCGCCTTGCAGATCGCCTCCAGTGTGGAGAAGCGCACGGCTTTCGCCTTATTATTTTTCAGAATGGACAGATTCGCAAGGGTGATGTCCACCTCCCCGGCAAGGTCGGTGAGACTCATTTTGCGTTTTGCCATCATGACATCCAGATTAACAATGATCCCCATAGCTCCCCCCTATATCGTCCAGTCCGTCTCTTCCTTGTATGCCACCGCCTGCTCAAACACAAAGCTCAGTACCCTGCTGAACATCCCGGCAATCAGAAAGACGAAAATGACCACGCACATCGCTATCGTCATATACACAACGCTCCGAACCCCTGCCATCAGCGCGATGAAAAAACTCCAGTTTCCCATCTTTCGCAAACTGACTACATTCTCCTGCACAAAACAGTCCTCAGCCAGCACCGTCCTAAAAATCTTCCGCAGCTCCCACAGCAGCTTTTCGGCCGCAACTCCCAGCACGAAATAGATGATCACAGTCTCCTCATATTGCTGAATCAGCCAGGGCAGCTGTTCCCCGATCCATCGGATGCTCCAGGGCAGAGATACCGTCACCAGCACTCCCGCATAAAACATAAAATCCAGCAGGTATTTCGTCCCCTTTATCCAACACAGTTTACTCTTCACAGCTTCTTTCCTCCCGTTCCTCATTTTTTACGCTTTTCCGAAGTCCCCTAAGCTCTTCCCCGTATACTGAAGAGCGATCCGGTTCTCCGGATTCACATCTGCCAAATACAGTACGATCAAAAACATCCACTCCAGAGGCTTCATCAGAAAATAGACAATATCCGCCGTATATTTTGAATGGATCAGCTTCGCCAAAGGAAAACCGTACGTATCATAGATGCTTCTCACTTTTTTATGGAATCTTGGCGTCCTCTCCTCCAGCACCTGTTCAAACGCATTGGCCACGCACAACTGCCTGTTGACAATGACCTGATGGCCGTGCCGAACTCCCAGGCGCTTTGGGTTTACGACCTTCTCATGTCCTCCCGCCGCCACGGTACAGAGATAGTGTTCGTCGTAATAAATATTCTGGGGCGCAACTCTCTGGGACAAAGTCCAGTCGCTGGTCTCCGTGAAGGCCCTGATGACCGCATCCGGCTTTTGTCCAAACAGCACCAGAACTCCGATCAAAATTCCAAGCAACGGCCACATCAGCAGAAATGCCGCCAGGGGCCAGCGCTCCGATCTCACCAGAAAGCGGTTGCATGCATGAAGAATTCCGCCGCCTTCCTGATACCGTTCCCGCCTGTCCTCATCCGTCTCCATCATCTGTTTCCACTCCCACATCTTATGGCTCACCGTCCTCGCCGTGAGCAGCAGGCAGTTAAACGGAAAGAGCAAAAGCAGGCAGTCGAACACTTCTCCCCGAAAGACCTGTATGCCCCAGACTACACTCTCCGCCGCCCCCAGATACATGGCGGCCATCCCCAAAACCAGCACTAACGGCGGCATTTTCTCTATCGGAATATAATTTACTATCAGATACCCGGCCACGGCAATCACCGCGATCGCGGCCACCGTGAGCTGCGCCTTCGTGTAAACCGGCGTATGCATCTGACGGTTTACCAGCTGTTTCGTCCAGTCGCTGCCGAAAATCACTTCATCGAAAAGACTCAGATAGATCAGACTGTAGACAACTCCCAGCACGACTCCCGCCACATCGAAGATCCTGCCCTTCTTATAAAGCGAATGATCCTTTCGCCCTCTCACAAGCAGATAGATTTCCGCTCCCGTCAAAATCAATGGAAAAATCATAAACCCTCCGTAAATAAACATGCCCGAAATCAAAGCGCCGGTCAGTTCCGATATCTCGTCAAGACTCCGGCCTCTTATAATATATATCCCTGCCATACCGATCTGTAAAACCAGCGCCAGAGCCACACCGAGTCCCGCCGACAATAATACCGCCGCAAAAAACGGATGTCTTTTGTAGAATTTCTCTTTCTCATCCATACTGTACTCCTCCCGCGGTTTTTCCACTTCCGCTCTACTTTATCGTCACTATATCACCTGTTTAATTGAATGTCAATATATTTTTATTGTTTTTCGATAAATATTTATCGTTATACAGCGAGTACGGGGAGAAACATAACTATCTTCCTGTCCAGCAGGATACTGATAAAAATATTCTCATGAACGCTTGACTTTCTCACGTTATCATTTGATAATTAGGAATAGTGTTTCAGTAATATAGGGAGGAATTCATCATGAACAAATCATCAGACCTGCGCAATTTATTGATGCGGATCGACCACAGAGGTTATCCCGCCTACAAAGATACAAAGGGAAAATACCAGTTTGACCAGTATATTCTGTCCATCGACCATGTACAGGGGGACCCCTTCGCTTCCCCCTCCAAAGTGAGCCTTCTCGTCCCCGGGCGCATCGCCGGTTTCGGGAAAGAGTGCTATGAGACAAAGGAGCGCCGGATCGCCTTTCAGGATCATCTGCTGCGGCGCATGTCCCTCAAAGTGAAAGACTTCTCCTTCAAAGCGAAAGGTTCCGGCAAAAGCGGCCTGATCGGCATCAGCCACCCGGGACAGGAGATATTAGAGCGGAGCGCCTGCACGGTAAACCCCGCAAACGGTGACGTGGAGGTCCGCATGGAGATCGGCTTTCCCGCCAACGGGCGCACGATCAACGCGGGGGAACTGATCAAAATTCTGTTTGACTTCCTGCCCCTCTGCGTCCGCCAGACCCTGCTCGCCTCCACCTGTCCGAAAGCCGCTCTGGAAAAAGTGCTGTACCTGGCGGACGACCAGAAGGCCATCCGAGAGGAGCTGCAGAGTCAGGGGCTTGTCGCCTTTGTCGCAAACGGCGCCATTCTTCCGAGAAAATCCGGCGTCTCCTCTCTGCCGATGAAGGAGGCAGTTCCCTTCCGGTCGCCGGAATCCATGGAAGTCACCCTCTCGCTTCCCCACAAGGGTGAGCTCTCCGGCATGGGCGTCAAAAAGGGGGTGACTCTGATCGTCGGAGGCGGCTATCACGGAAAATCCACTCTGCTGGAAGCGCTGATGGCGGGTGTCTACAACCATATCGCCGGGGACGGCAGAGAGTATGTGATCACGGACGACACGGCGGTCAAGCTCCGGGCGGAGGACGGACGAAGCATCCAGAAAGCCGATATCTCCATGTTTATCCGCAACCTTCCGAACGGCAGGGACACAGCCGCTTTCTACACCGAGGACGCCAGCGGCAGCACTTCCCAGGCCGCCAATACGATAGAGGCGATGGAGGCGGGCACTAAGCTCTTTCTGATCGATGAGGACACCAGCGCCACAAACTTCATGATCCGGGATGATCTGATGCAGCGTGTGGTGAGCCGTGACGCGGAACCCATCATCCCCTTCATCGACAGGATCAGGGAACTCTACGACAGTTACGGCATCTCCACGATACTGGTGGCCGGAAGCTGCGGCTCCTATTTCCACAAATCCGACTGTATCGTCCAGATGAAAAGGTATGCTCCCGTGGAGATCACCGCTTTCGCCAAAAAGGAAGCAGAAAGCTATCCCTACTCGACGGGAGATCTCCCCGCTGCTGCGGCTCCCGATTTCCGCAGGATTGTAAAGCGGGACGACGCCTTTGCGAGGGAAAACAGAATCAAGATGCGCACCGACGGAACTGACGGTTTTTCGATCAACAAGGCAGAGGTAGATCTTCGCTATGTGGAACAGCTCGTGGACTCCGAACAGCTCACCTCCCTGGCCCATATGCTGAAATCCATGAAGCTCCACGATTTCGACGGCAAAAAGACGCTGCAGGAGGCGATAACAGGCGTCTATAAGAGGATCGATGCGAAAGGTTTTGCCGTGTTCGCCGGCGGGGAATATCTGCCCGGAAATCTTGCCATGCCCAGACCGCAGGAACTGTATGCGGCCATCAACAGATGCAGAGAACTGATCAAAATATAAGTTTGCCTTTACTTTAACAGGTAAAAGTGCTAAAGTGAGTGTGTAGCGTTTTTCGCGGAGTATAAATGATTGAGAGGATCAAAAAATGCCAATCACAGAACTGCTTGAACAAAATTGTAAAATGTATGGAAACGATATCTGCCTTGTGGAGATCAATCCGGAAGTGAAGGACAAGCGCAGAGTCACCTGGAAAGAATATGAACTGATCGAGCCATCCCATGCCCCTTACTACAGGCGCGAGATCACATGGAACGTTTTTAATGAAAAGGCAAACCGTTTTGCCAACCTGCTTTTATCCAGAGGTATCAGAAAAGGCGACAAGGTTGCCATCCTGCTGATGAACTGTCTGGAATGGCTGCCGATCTACTTCGGTATTTTGAAGACCGGCGCCCTCGCCGTGCCTTTAAACTTTCGTTATTCGTCCAGCGAGATCGAATACTGTCTGGATTTGTCCGAAACCGACATTCTGATCTTCGGACCGGAGTTTATCGGCCGTATCGAGGAGATCGCGGACCGCATCAGCACGAACAGGCTCCTGCTCTTCTTCGGAGAAAACTGCCCGACTTTCGCGGAGGACTACAACATTCTGACCGCAGACTGTTCCAGTGTATCGCCGAATATCACGCTGACGGACAAGGACGATGCCGCCATCTATTTTTCCTCCGGCACCACCGGCTTTCCGAAAGCTATTTTACATAACCATGAGAGCCTTATGCATTCCTGCAAAGTGGAACAGAACCACCATGGGCAGGGCAGAAACGATGTTTTCCTGTGTATTCCGCCGCTCTACCACACCGGCGCGAAAATGCACTGGTTCGGCTCTCTTTTATCCGGCAGCAAGGCAATCCTGTTGAAGGGAACAAAACCGGAGTATATACTGGACGCGGTATCCAAAGAGAAATGTACGATCGTCTGGCTTCTCGTACCCTGGGCTCAGGATATCCTGGAGGCATTGGATTCCGGCAGACTAAAAGCGGAAGATTACGAGCTGTCGCAGTGGCGTCTCATGCACATCGGCGCACAGCCCGTTCCACCCTCGCTGATCCGGCACTGGAAAGATTACTTCCCGGATCATCTGTACGACACCAACTACGGTCTCAGTGAATCCATCGGTCCCGGCGCCGTACATCTCGGCGTGGAGAATATCCATAAAGTCGGCGCCATCGGCGTTCCCGGTTACGGCTGGGAGGCTAAGATCATCGATCCTGACGGCGTCCCTGTAAAGCAGGGAGATGTAGGTGAATTATGCGTCAAGGGCCCCGGCGTGATGACCTGTTACTACAATGACGAAAAGGCGACCAAAGAAGTCTTAAAGGACGGATGGCTTTTGACCGGCGATATGGCAAAGCAGGACGAGGACGGCTTCTACTATCTGGTAGACCGCAAGAAGGATGTAATCATCAGCGGCGGCGAGAATCTTTACCCGGTACAGATCGAGGACTTCATCCGCACTCACAACGCCGTTCACGATGTGGCGGTGATCGGTCTTCCCGACAAGCGCCTCGGCGAGATCGCGGCGGCGATCATCGAACTGAAGCCCGACATGACCTGCAGCGAAGAGGAGATGAACCTGTTCTGTACCGGTCTTCCCAGGTACAAACGTCCCCGGAAGATCATCTTTGACGACATTCCGAGAAATCCTACCGGCAAGATCGAAAAACCGGTGCTGCGCGAACGGTACCAGGTGCATCGGCTTGTGGAGGCGGAGATCAACGCATAATAAATTCATCTTTCATATTGTATAAAAGCGCTTTTGGTATAAGATTTTCCAAAAGCGCTTTCTCTGTTTATTCTCAGTATTTGCTTAACAAATTATTTTTTACTCTTTGTATCAGCCAAAACAGACACAACAATTATAATTCCTTTTAATACCTGCTGCCAGTATGTATTCATTCCTACTAATGTCATTCCATTTGTCAAAACAGTAAGGAGCAATACACCTACGATTGTTCCCATTATTTTCCCGCGTCCTCCTGACATACTGGTTCCGCCTACAACTGCCGCCGTGATACAGTCCATTTCAAAGTTCAAACCTGCAGAAGGCTGTCCAGAACCAAGCCTTGTTGTAATAATCAGTCCAGCTATAGAAGTTAAAACACCCATAATGATATAAACGATAATCTTTACTTTTTCTACAGCAATACCGGACCACCGGCTGGACTCCATGTTTCCGCCGACTGCATATACATAGCGCCCAAATCTAGTTTTTGTCGTCAATACAACCCCAAAGATAATAACAACTACCATGATAATGACCGGGATAGGGATCGCCCCCAGATAACCTGTTCCGATTTTTGTAAAATTATCATTTCCCCATACAACAGAGTTACCTCCTGTCACAATATATGCTAAACCCCTTAACACTGTCATACTCGCCAAAGAAGCAATAAAGCCAGGTAGTTTTCCTATCGCACAAAGAACGCCATTCATAAGACCTACTAAAACTCCAACAGCAATCGCCGCAATAACCGCCAATATCAAACCATTTGTACTTTTACAGACATACGCTCCTACCAAACCGGAAGCACATACCAAAGAACCCGCCGAAAGATCAATCTCACCAATAATAATTACCAGCGTCATACCAACTGCCGCAATCGCTATATATGATCCTTGACGCAATATATTCGAGATATTATTAAAAGACATAAACTGAGGATTCAGAATCGTCCAGACAACACACAAAACTATCACAACTCCAACCAGCAACAATTCCCTAAGTGATCTGATATTAATTTTTTTCTCTTTACTCATTATTCGCACCTCCAAATGAATCCTGCAAAATAAGATTCTGCGTTGCCTCTTCCGCCGCTATCTCTCCGGTAATATCTCCTTCATGCATAACAATTATCCGGTCACTCACCTGCATAACTTCTGCAATTTCGGAAGAAACCATAATAATGCTTTTGCCGGATTGTGTCAGTTTCCTCATAAGCTGATATATTTCTGCTTTTGCTCCAACATCAATTCCCCGTGTAGGTTCATCCATGATAAGGATATCCGGCGTCATAGCAAGCCACTTTGCAATAACAACTTTCTGCTGATTGCCGCCGCTGAGTTCCTTTACTTCCTGATTCTCATCACGTAATGCTATACTTAATTCTTTAATATAATTCCCTGTTATATCCTTCAGTGCCCCCTTATTAAGCCATCCACTCTTCATCTGTCCCAATTTGGAGATCAGCATATTATCCTTAATGCTCATCCCCAGGATCAGACCCAAGCCTTTTCTATCTTCGGGAACCATACCGAGTCCTGCTTCTATAGCATCTTTTGTCGAAGAGACCGGTACCTTCTTCCCCCTGATATATAATTCGCCTTCTCTGATAGGATCAATTCCAAAAATCACTCTCATAAGCTCTGTTCTGCCAGCTCCCACAAGGCCGAAAAATCCTAATATCTCCTTTTCATATAATTTAAAATTAATCGGCTTACTG